>ERZ832973.1654-NODE-1654-length-15952-cov-31.625590_pt1 | contig 15952 bp, 14 predicted proteins | sample MGYA00519950_ERZ832973 | MGnify/ENA primary metagenome ERZ832973 (study PRJEB31850, sample SAMEA3708734) | human gut metagenome | biome: human gut; feature: human-associated habitat; material: faeces | place: China | collected 2014 ... | reverse complement strand
GTCAGCTTCACGATATGCGAATATTGGGTAGAATTGTGGGAGTACGAAGTACGGAACAATTCGTAAGGCATCTTTTGACTCCAACATCATATAAGTGCATCTATGAGTGCATCTGAAATGCAGCAAAGGTGTACGGACCGGTGTCCGGGATCAGTACGTATACTTTGTCGTATAGTTGGAACCGTCGCCGACATATTTCTTTACATTTGCCGCACTGTTGCTGGCAGCCAGCGTCGGATCCATCAGGGACCAGTGCCTGCCGTCGAACCTGATGATGCCGTCCACCCAGCCGACTTCATCCACATAGCAGCTGATCCATGCGTGGTAGACCTCACCGGAATAGCCGACATCCAGTTTGGTGGGGATACGCTGGGAACGCAGCATGGCAGACATCAGAGAGGCATAGTCAAAGCAGATGCCTTTCCCGGTGGCCAGAGTATCATCCGGTACCGGGACATATCCGTAGGGAACCGCGTCCGCTTTCTCCTGGTCGTAAGTAATATGCTTGATCACAAAATTATAAATATTGGTAATGACATCCAGATCCGAAGAACATCCCTCCGCCAGCGCTTCACCTTTTGCCACGCAGGCCGAATCCTGTGTGAAATTCACATAGAAATTCGGATACAGGAAAGGGGAAAATTCATCACGGATGGTCACATCCAGATCCTGAGTAAAAGAAATCGCATACAGGTTGTTCTCCACAGACACAGATTCCAGCAGCGTGATCTTGTAAGAACCGCTCCCGCCGGGCAGCGGATAGACGGAATCCGTATCAGAATTTGTCACCGGATAGGTGTATTCCGAGCCATCCGGCAGCGTCACCTGCAGCTTTACCTTTTCATTGCTGCCGGTGTAGCGTAGCATGACATAGCCCTCCGAGGTGTGCGAAGCATCCACAGATACGATGTCACTGCCGTAAGTCACGATCCCGTCCGCCTGTGGAACAAGCACCTGTGCCGTGGCATCCCGTGTGCCGTCCGCCTGTGCGGTCTGTGCGGAAGAATCCGCACCGGAATCAGAATCATGGCTATCAGGAGAAGAACAGCCGGTCAGTGCGATGCAGATACACAGCATACACAGAAACAAAAGAAGCAATCTGTTCCGAGAAAAACGGTCCCGCCGATACGATATAGAATTGTAAAAGTCCACGAAAACAGATGCCTCCTCTCCGCTGCCTGAAAATTAATGGTATACGTAATTATAAGTATAGCATATCTGACAGGCAGAAGCAAAACGAATCGCAGGAAATGCTTCATGAAATGGAACGGAAATTGTCATTGACAAATCATTAGACTGATTTTACAATAAAAACAGACAAGGAGAAATCGTTAAAGGGAAACGAGGAAAAACGAATGAATGAAAAAACAGCAATACTGAATGTTCGGATGCTTGGGGATTTTTCTATTACATATGAGGGGCGCCAGGTGTCATTCGGAAAAAACACGACGACAAAAGCGATGAAACTGCTCCAGATTCTTATTTATTATGGCGAACAGGGCATTGCACGTGAAAAGTTGTTAAATGCACTGTATGTGAGAGAAGAACTGGCAGATGCGGCGAACAATCTGCGTGTGACAGCACATCGCCTGAAAAAAATGATCATAGATGCGGGACTTCCGGAATATGACTATATCGTCATCAAAAAAGGTGTTTACAGATGGAATGCGCCGGTTCCTACCATTGTGGATGCGAGAAAATTCCAGGAGCTTTATGAAGAAGCGCAGAACTGTGCAGACACAAAACAGAAGGAAGAATTGCTCAAGCAGGTCTGCAACATGTACCGCGGAGAATTCCTGCCGGAGATCTCCGGTGATGAGTGGGTGCTGTTGGAGAGTGTACAGTATAAGAAGCTGTACAGCTATGCACTGAAAGAACTGTGCGACGGTCTGATCGAAAAATGCGACTACGAGGAGGCATTGCTCTTCTGTGAGCCTGCATGCCGCCTGTATCCGTTCGATGAATGGCAGAGCATCAAGATCGAATGCTTCCTTGGTATGAAACGTTACAAAGAAGCGATGAAAGAGTATGACGACACGGCGAAATTGTTCTTTGAGGAGCTGGGAATCAGCCCTTCCGAACGTCTGATGGAACAGTTCGACCAGATGAGCAGCCAGCTGAAACATGTGAAACCGAAAGAAATCCAGGATATCAAGCAGCGGCTGAAAGAAGAGAAAGGACAGGGCGGTGCTTACTATTGCAGCCTTCCAAGCTTCCGTGACAGCTACCGTCTGGTGACACGTATGCTGGAGCGAAGCGGTCAGTCCGCATATCTGATGCTGTGCAGCCTGACAGACGGCAAAGGACATCCGCTGGAAAAACCGGAGAAGCTGGAGCTCCTGTCAGAAGAATTACAGAATACGATCCAACATTGCCTGCGAAAAGGAGATTCCTTTACCAAATACAGTCCGTCACAGTATCTGGTACTTCTGATCGGAACGAACAAAGAAAATTGTGGACTGATATTTGACCGTATCCGGAAGTATTTTGCCAGAGAGCACAGAAGCTGGAACAAATATGTGGAATTCTATGTATCTTCCGTGGCAGAAGTGGATAACCTGGATACCCCGATTCAGTTCCGAAATGATGATAGCGGCTGGAAGTAACATCTGGAAAAGATGGAAGAGACAGCGCAACAGTTGATACAACAGACGGAATATGAGGGGGAACGAATATATGGAACAGAAGCACCCGATTGCCTGGCATGTTCCAAATCTCATTAATATCTGCATCGACAGCGTGGACGACGGAGAAATGACGGGGAAAATCTATCATTGCTATAGCGAAGAAGCGATAGCTTTCAGCAATATCATCCGGATGATTGAGACAGTAGAAGAATTTTTTGACTGTCTGCAATTTCCCCAGGCAGCTACACAGACACGTTCTTTTCACAGAAAAGAATCTGTACAGGGACAGAAACTGGAAAAGAAGCTGGAACAGGAACAGATATTACAGATGCGGGGACAGAAAGGAACATTTTTATTAAATGTAAAATATCGTCAGAATTCATCCTGGCAGGGATTTCTCCAATGGGTGGAAGAAGACGAAGCCTGGCAGTTTGCCAGTGTACTGGAATTTATCAAAATATTAAATAACGCTTTGGATTAGCGCAAACAGAGATCTCCATCACATCATTAAAAAAGATGTGATGGAGATTTTTTGTTAATAAAAGCGTGAAAAATATTACAAATTATTACACGATTGCAGAAAAACGTGAAAAAGTTAAAAAAGTTAATATAGTGACAGAGAATGTAATGTTTCCTGTAATGTCAGATGAGATAGAATACCAACATAGATCGAAGCTATGAGTTAAGAATAAAAAAAGAAGGTACTGACATGAGTGAAAGACAGAAAAAAACAGAGACATTTATTATAAAAATCATGAATCAGCAGAATTCGACCTGGCAGGGAAGTGTAACCTGGGTAGACGAGCAACGCGAGCAGTACTTTCGCAGTGCTCTGGAGCTGCTCAAACTGATAGACGGAGCACTGGTGACAAAGAATGACAGCGAAGATACATGCAGTGATAAAAGATAGAAGGAGGACGCCATGAAACATACAAAGAAGAAAAAACTACTGGCATTTGTGCTTTGCATGATATTGGTGTTGAGTACAGGAATATCAGCCTTTGCATATGATAATGTGGATGGATTAAATGGTAAGACAGGCTGCCAGGCAATGACACTGACACAGGAAATGAAAAATGTGGATGGTCAGACAATCGGCACTGTATATGCAGACATTCCGGAAAATGCCTTTTATCTGGATGATCCGTCGGATGAGATTACGATGGATCTTACAAGAGTTGAAAACGAAGAAAATATTGCAGATGCAATTCAGAGTGGCCTGAAAGAAAATGAAACTCTTACAGATGCAATTATGGGGCAGATTGATTTTAAAGTAAATGGTGTGTCAGCAGAACCAAAGGCAGCCATTGCACTTCGATTTGAAAACCTGAATATGGATCCGGAAAATGCAACTGCTTTCAGCTACGATACTTCCGTAAAAACAATCGGAAAAACAGTCGTTGCAGCGGAAGAAGGACAGGCACTTCAGATCTCAGCAGATAAAAATCAGATTTACGGCTTCTACACAACAGAAACAGTATCTGAAGAAGAAAACGCAGCAGAACCGGTGGCGTTGAATGATGATGTCACAACAGTGGCAACCGGTGATTCTACTTATACAATAGCAGCAACGAAACAGCTTCAGGTACATGTGACTTACCGGGAAAACGGTACGAAGGCAAAACTGTTTGCCGGCAAGACTTATACGTTGAACAAAGGAGGAACACTGAATCTTGCAGCTCAGAAGAGTGACAACTATACAGTTGCTTCAGTATATAAAGCAGATGAAAATGGAAATAAAACAGGAAATGCGTTAAGCCTGAGACAGGATGGTAGTATTGCAGAGAGTCTGAGTGAGAATACAAATTACTGTGTATTCTATCAGGCAACTACGGATGGCGATGTCAGCGGAAATGTTACATTTTATGATTATCAGATCAATCCACCATCCGGACAGAAGAGCATCAATGATCCATCCAACTACGGTGGAGCAACAGAAAACAGACGTTTTGCAATGGGTGGCGCTGATGGACATAGAAAATCTGGAGAAGGCTATTCTGTATACAAAAATTACAATGACGGACAGGGCGATGTAGATATCAATGAATGGGCTGAAGCTCGTAACTCTTATATTTACAAAGATATTATCACCGGCGTAAATGTAGATACCGGAGCCCTGGTTATGGGTGAAAATAAAAATGGTGACCAGATTGTAGAACCGGGACTGTTTACAACAACAAATGCCGGAGACGGACTTGGAAAACAGTATTATACAGACTTTAACCTGAAATTCAACCGGACAGGTAATGAGTATAGACTCTCCGCTGTTGAAAGAGGTGGTAAAACCGTTGTTTCTAACATGAGTAGTTTCTTCCCATTGGATGCTTACAAAGGAAAAGAAAAGAATGGCGGTGAAGCATACAATGATACAAATCATAACTATTACTTTGGAATGCGTTATGATATCCAGTTCAGATTAAAAGACTATATCGGAGCACTGACTTACAGGTTTACAGGTGATGATGACCTCTGGGTAGTTATGGATGGCAACCGGGTTGTAGTAGATGTAGGTGGTATTCATGACAAGAAGGATGGCGACGTAGATCTGTGGACCGTTCTTCTTGGACAGGATACATACACAGATGCGGAGAAAGAAGCCTATGTTGCAAAACATGGTATGGATACACATCGTCTGACAGTACTGTATCTGGAACGTGGAGGATATAAATCAAACTGTAATATGACTTATGTACTTCCAAACAGCAGTATCGTAAATCCGGGTGAGATTCAGAATACAAGTCTTACTTTTACAAAAACAGATGCTGAAACCGGAACAGGTCTGGAAGGCGCAGAATTTGGTGTTTATGATGATGAAGCTTTAACCACATCACTTGGAACAATAAAAAGTGATGAAAATGGAATTGTTACATTGAGCAACCTTTCCTATGGTGAAGTATATTATCTGAAAGAAACAAAAGCTCCAAGCGGCTATGTGGCTGGAAATACTGTTTATAAAGTAGTTGTAGAACCTCAGAGCGGTACAACAACAGCAAAAATGTTTGCTGTCGGTGATAAAGATGAAACTGCTGTGACAGCTGTTACGAATGCCAAAGCAAATTGGGAACAGTCAAAAACAGCACAGCTGGTTGATTGGAATGCCCGTACATATGATATCACACTCAGTGCATCTTCACTGGTGAAGACAGCCGAGACAACCGAAAGACCGGTAGATGTATCACTTGTTATCGATACTTCGGGAAGTATGCGATGGGATGCATCTTATGAGTTGATTGGAAGAAAGAAAGTTTCAGAATTAGATACCAGTAAGAAATATTATTATTTTGAAGATGATACGTGGTATGAATTAGTATATTATTCACGGTCTGGCCGTTGGTATACTGGATATGCTGAGTATTCTGACGACAGTACTAGGGTTTATAGCAGTTCAACCTACACTGTATACAGCAAAAAAGACAATGAAAAAAGCCGTATTCAAGCAGTAAAGGATGCTGCAAAGTCCTTTGTAAGCAATTTACGGACAACATCTCCAAACAGTCGAGTTTCTGTAACCGGTTTTAGCAGCAGTGTAAATACTAATACATCACTGTTACGTGTCGGCGTGGAAAGTGAATATGATCAGATTATTTCAGCCATCAATGGATTGGGTTCTACTGGTGGTACACGACAGGATTTGGGACTTAATGCTGCAAAAAACATATTGAATGCCAGCACCACTGCTGATAAATATGTGGTTCTTCTGACGGATGGAACATCAGATGCTCCAAGAAATGCAGTTAATTCCGCTACGGCTGTTAAGAATGCAGGCATCAAGCTAATGACCATCGGTGTCAGTCTGACAGAAGAAACAAAGACCTGGCTGGCTGGATTGTCATCTGGCCAAGGATATTCCTTTAATGCATCCAGCACTCAGGAAATCAATCAGGCATTTGCTTTCGTAAGTCAGACCATCGAAGATACGCTTCCGATTTCCGGAGCTGTCGTAAGAGACTACATTGATCCAAGATTTGAACTTGTGACATCAGAAGCAGATATTGCAGCTATGGGCGGCGAGATCAAGACAGATGAAACAACCGGTCAGACTTACATTGAGTGGAACAATGCAGTTATTGGTAAAAAAGGTACAGATGGTACACCTGGATGGGGCAAGAAGATTCAGGTAAAAGCAAAAGATGCTTATATCGGTGGCAACGATGTTGCTACCAATGGACCGGAATCTGGTATTACAGTCGGAACCGATGACCGGAAGTTTAATCAGCCAACCGTAAATGTAAAAGTTGATTTCGAAGTCAATAATGGCGAAAAAACGATTTTCAAAGGTGACAAACCGGGAGACTATATTGATGAAGCGAAGCTGAATGAAGTAACAAAGCTGAAATCAACAACAGGTACAGAATATACGATGCTGGATGATGTGACAATCACAACAAAATGGTATAAAGATGCAGGTTGTACAAGAGAAATCAGTAAAACTGAGATCTTGAATACACCATTGACGAGAGAAACTGTTTATTATGCAAAAGTCACAGTAACTCCGAAGTCAGATGGTACAGCATCAGCAGCAAATTCCATTGGCGATAAGAATGGAAACTGTACTCAAGACGGCAAGAAGTATTACGCAGTTGATTCAAAGGGTGTTACAAAAAATGGCACTTACACAATTAAACTTGTATCCGGTGCGATTAATATTACTAAGAAACTGGAAAATGCAACAGACACGGATAAAGAATTTAACTTTACAATTACCAGAACAGATGTAACACCGAACCAGAAAATTGCGACTGTTAAGGTAACCGTAGCAGCAGGTCAGACAACAGAAACGCTTGCAGGTGATGAACTGAAGAAAGTTTCCAATCTTGCAAGAGGAACTTATGTAGTAACTGAGAATGAGACAAGCGGTTATGCTGTAAAAGGAATTCTTGAAGGTGCGAATACAAATTGCCGGATTGCCGGTGTCGATACAACAAATGATTCCATCACATTTGTAATGGGTAGTGATAAGGATGGAAATGATGTCATTGGTATGGATAAGGATGGAAATACAACAGCATCCACTTATAATAATCCAGCAGGAATACTTGGTGTGGTAGAATATACCAACGAAGAAGTGACAAACGGCTGGGGAATCAAAAAAGTAAGTGCAAGCAGTGATAATCCATACCTCTATCTTTAAGGTGCAAAATTTAAGCTGACATCAGAAACAGATAGTTCCGTAGCATATTACGGAAAATCAAATAAAGATGGTTTACTTATATGGTATAAAGCAGAAACATGTGCAGATACAGAACAGGTTGAAACACTTCCAAAAGGAACTTATACAATGGAAGAAAAAACTGCACCGGCTGGATATGTACGCAGTGCTGAAACATGGGAAGTTAAGATCATGAGAAACGGCACATTGAAATCCATTACATCAAAAAATGGTACATCTATTAAAACAGCAACCGGCGAGGTAAATGGTAAGGATGTAGTATATTACCTTTACCAGAATGAAGCTGTATACGAACTGCCTTCAAACGGCGGAACAGGAATCTTCTTGTATATGATCGGTGGAATGCTTCTCATGGGAGCAGCCGCGTGGATCTTATATAAAAACAAACGCAGGGAGGTGCTGAAAAGATAAGATATCGTAACTTGACTTTTCAGCGGCCTGCCGCCGCTGGTAACAACAAATCAATTTAACTATCTTCCCGAAACGGGACAAGATAAATGGGTAAAGCCCAAAAAGAAAAGGAGAAAACGAGATGAAAAAGATGAAAAAATTCTTAGCAGTGATCTTATCACTGGCAATGGTACTCGGAATGAGTATTACCGCTTTCGCAGCAAAAACAGGCGCAACGCTTGAAGTAAAAGGTCTTGCAACATATGCAGCACAGAATGTAAAAATCTATGAAATCTACAGATTAGATGCCAATGATAATGGCTGGGAAGCAGCAGCTTGGACAAATGGTACAGGTGTAACACCAGAAACATTAAATGATGCTGATGTGATTAAGAAATTAAAAGATGCAGCTAAGACTGCAACAGTTACTGATGAAAAAGATTCCACAGAGATTTCTACTGGAAAATTTAATAGCAGTGTTAAATTTGAAAACTTACAGGCAGGTGCTTATTTAGTAATTGTTACAGATCCTACTAATAAAACAGAATACAGCACAATGGTAGCAAAAACATATCAGTATGATGCAAATAACAATCTGATTGCACCATTAGATGCATCCGTATTTGCAAAAGCAGAAGGATATCATACAGGCAAAGAGGCAGATAAAACAAACGTTGAAGTTGGAGATTTAGTTACATATAAAGTAAAAACAACAGTTCCTTATCAGGAAGTAAAGCCGAATGGTGACAAACTTGTAAATGAATTCAAGGTATCTGATACATTAACAGGTGCTACATTCTACCTTACCGGAGAAGCAGTAAAAGGAACAGCAGCAGTTAATACAATTACTGTAAATGGAGAAACAGTTACTGGATTCGAAAAACTGCCTGAAACTTTAAATGGACAGAATACGTTTACACTTGATTTAATGAATCTTGTAGATGCAAATAACACATATGCAGGTCAGGAAGTAGTTATTACATATACAGCTAAAGTATTGGCAGCTAATGAGGTTAGCAATAGTGCTACTTCTACACAGGATCCGAATGGTACAACTACAAAAACATATTCAGGTAATGCAACTATTACAAAATATGATCTTGAAAAGAATAACAAACTGGAAGGTGCTCAGTTCGTTGTTTACAGAAAAAATGCAGATAACAAGAAAGAGTACGCTGTAATCGGAGCTGATGGATGGATTACAGGTCAGTGGATTGAAGAGACAGAAGATGGTAAAGTACCGGAGGGATTAGGTCAGGCACTTACTACATCTGGTGTGGCAGGAGATACTTACGGAACTGTTACAGTAAAAGGTCTTAAAGTTGGTGATTATTTCTTCCAGGAGGTAGTTGCTCCGGATGGATATAGCATTAGTACTCAGGATACAGCATTCAAAATGATTGAAACAAAGAATGCAGAAAACAAAGTTACTGGTGTAGTGGCAAAAGATCCTCAGAATATTTATATGGTAGACTCCAAGATTTCCCAGCTTCCATCTACCGGTGGTATGGGTACTACACTCTTCACAATCGCAGGTTGTGCTATCATGGTTGCAGCAGCAGGATTCTTCTTCGCTAGCCGCAAAAGAGTAAACAAATAAATAACGAATCAGTAAGTTTTACTGAATAAAAAAGGTAATCCGGGGCGATAGCCGCCCCGGATTAATAAAAAATGTGGTATAATAGATATGCCACCATAAATTAATGAGATACATACAACAACAAGGAGAGGCCGGATGAAAAAGAAAGTAAGCAAATTTTTTATAGTCATTATATTTTTAGCCGGATTGTCCTTATTGCTGTATCCTTTCGTAGCAAACCAGTGGAATAATCATCGACAGAAACAGCTCATCAGCAGTTATGAAGATAACCTCACAGAGTTGACAGAAGTCGGAGATATTGATTATGCGAAGGAGCTGAAGAAAGCACAGGCATACAACGACGCACTGGTACCGAGTATCCTGCCGGATTCCTTTGCAGTGGCAGATGCCAGAGAGGAAGAAGACAGTACCTATATGAATTGCCTGAACCTGACCGGGGACGGCATGATGGGAATCGTAGAGATTCCAAAGATCGCCATCAAGCTTCCGATTTATCACGGAACAAGTGATGAAGTGCTGCAGCAGGCAGCAGGACATCTGGAAGGAAGTTCCCTTCCGATTGGCGGTGAGAGCACACATGCAGTTATTTCCGCACACCGCGGTTTGCCGAGTGCTTCTCTTTTTACCGATCTGGATCAGATGAAGATCGGTGATCATTTCCTGCTTCATGTGCTGGACAACACATTATGTTATGAAGTGGATCAGATTCTGGTGGTTGAACCGGAAGATACCGATGCACTGGCTGTCGAAGAGGGAGAAGATCTGGTGACATTGCTGACCTGTACCCCATATGGTGTGAATACACAGAGACTTCTGGTGCGTGGACACCGTGTGGATTATGTGGCAGATGAAGTAGCAGCAGAGCAGACACCGCTCAGCGGCATCAGCCTTCATACAAATTATCTGCTCTGGGTAATCGTAGGAATTTTGATTACCGGGGTATTTATCCTGATTCTGTTTATCAGAGAGAAACGATTCAGAAAGAAAGCAGCACGGGAGAAGGAAACAGAAGAATGAAAGAAGTAGAACCGCAGGAGAAACCTGCAAAGAAAAAGAGGAGATTGGCTCCGGTTCTTTTCGGCTTATTGTTTCTCGTTGGATTCGGCATCCTGGCTTATCCGACGATCTCCAATCAGTGGAATACATACCGACAGAATCAGCTGATCAGTAATTATGAAGATAACTTACAGTCCCTGGATGCGACGGATTTTACCGATGAGTGGCAGAAAGCGGAAGCCTTTAATCAGACCATTACCGACAATGATCTCTACGGAGATGTGTTTGGCGAAGATGACGGTGATCTGAAGAATACAGATTACTGGAAGGTCCTGAATGTAGAAGACAACGGAGTGATGGGATATCTGTCCATTCCGAAGATCAATATCAAACTTGCAATTTATCATGGAACCGGCGATGATGTACTCCAGACCGGAGTCGGACATCTGAACGGTACGAAGCTTCCGATTGGAGGAGAAAGTAATCATGCAGTGCTGGCGGCACACAGAGGACTGCCGAGTGCAAGACTTTTTACCGATATCGATCAGATGGAAGCCGGGGACAAATTTTACATCCATGTGTTGGATGAGGTACTTGCCTATCAGGTAGATCAGATCCTGCCGATGGTGGACAAGGATGATCATGAGACGCTGCAGGATGCATTGAAGATTGAGGATGGAAAGGATCAGGTGACGTTATTTACCTGTACACCGTATGGTGTCAATTCCCACAGACTTCTTGTCAGAGGTACGAGAGTACCATATAATGGAGAAGAGGAAGTAACAGGTTCCGTAGCAGACACGATGCTGCATGCGATCCAGAACTACTATATGTTATATCTGCTTCTCGGAATTGCGATCACGGTTCTGATCATTGTGATCATGAAAGTCGCATCAGGAAGAAAACAGCGCAATACATAGAGGAAAGACATTAAAGGAGGAGACGAGGCGATGATGAAAAAAAGAGTAAAACAAGGAAGTGCCATCTTACTGGCATTGGCCGTGGCATTGTCGGTATTCGTTCTGCCTGGTGTATGGGCGGCGAGTGCGATAGATGTGGATAGAAAAGACTGCTCGGTGGAGTTTTCCGTGGGCGGTGAGTATGAGGAACTGAACACGAATGACCTGTCGGTAAAGCTGTATCGGGTCGCTTCTGTAGATAAAGCCGGAGCTTATACACCGGTGGGTGACTTTTCCGGACTGGATCTGAGTGCACTGAGCCGGGAGAATAAGGATTCCGCAGCTAAATGGTTGGAACGTGCACAGGCTGCAGAGGATATGGTGACAGCCAACACCGCTGTTGCAGCAGATCCTACCATCAAAAATGGAAAAGCTACGGTGAAAAATCTGGAGACCGGACTTTATCTCGTATCGGTAGAACAGCTGGTAACACCGAATTATGTCTATACATTTACACCGTATCTGATTTCTCTGCCGAATAACTATTACAGCGGCGAGGGAACCAGCGATGCCTGGGTATATAATCTCACCGGTGACAATGCCATCGGCCTGAAACCGGAGCAGCAGCAGAGAACCGGAGATCTGATCATCAACAAGACATTGAAAAATCAGAATACTACTTTTGGCGATAAGGCAACCTTCGTTTTCCAGATCGATATTACAAATGGTGATAAGAAAGAAAGCAAAGTCGAGGCACTGACCTTTAATAAGGTTGGTGATCAGTCCGTACATCTCACAGGACTTCCGGCAGGGGCTGTCGTGAAAGTGACTGAGGTATACAGCGGGGCATCTTATGACCTGAAATCTGACAACGGAGTTGAGACGGTGATCAAAGCAAATGATGAATACAGCCAGGCGGATGCACCGGTGGCAGAGGTTTCCTTTGTCAATGACGTCAATGATAGTACCAATGGCGGCTACGGCGTGATCAACCATTTTGAATTAAATGATAAGGGCTTATATGATATTGCTGAAGTGAGATAAAAGGAGGGATGCCAAATGAGAAAGCTACATAAGAAACCACTGGTTCTGGCGGCTGCAGCGATTGCTCTGACCGGCTCCCTGACCGTGGGAAGTGCCATGGCATATTTTACGACATATGCCACAGCGGGCGGTGGTGTCAAGATGAATATGGGATTCACGACCACTGTTCCGGATGAGAAGATCGATGAAAAAGGCAAACATGTCACCATCATCAATAAAGGTGATTATGATTGTTTCGTCAGAGTCAAAGCATTTGCACCGGTGGCACTGACGTATCTGGCGCCGGATGGTGGATGGCAGGCTGGTGATGACGGATACTGGTATTATGAAAGTGTCCTTCCGGCAGGTGAAACGACAAAGCAGGAGCTGAATATCTCTTATCAGTTCCCGTCAGGTGACGGAAAAGCTTCTGAATTCAATGTCGTAGTCATTCAGGAATGTACACCGGTTCTGTTCGATGAAAATGGAAATGCCTATGCTGACTGGAATCATGCAGTGACAGCAGACAGTGGCGATACACAGGAGTAGGAGGTAGGTTGACATGAAGAAGAGAAAGAAATCATTTCCGAAGATCACAGTCCTGCTTCTGGCTGCCTCCGCAGTGCTTCTGGTAGGAAGTGGTGTGGGAAGTGCGAGAGCGGCACTGACGTATTACAGTGAGAATTATTCCGCACAGATGAATATGCAGAGTATCGGTGTAGCTCTGGTAGAAAATGATGCGGTAGTCAGCAGCAGGGATTATGTATCTGATAATGAGTGGTCAGGCACCACAGAGGGTACACTGCTTGCAAATATGCTGGGTGAGGATGAGAAGTTTACACCGGGCAAACGCTATAATGAAGCCATCAGCGTGAAGAACAGCGGAAACATTGATACGTTCGTTCGTGTCATTCTGACCAGAAGCTGGCAGGATGCCGAGGGAAAGAAAAATACATCGCTGTCTCCGGATCTGATTGAATTGAATTATCTGACTGATAACGGCTGGGTAATCGCAGAGGATCAGTCCACACCGGAGCGTACGGTTCTGTATTATACAAAGGCATTGCCAGTGGGAGAGACCACACCGGCACTGTCCGATACGATCCGTGTCAATGAATCCATTGCACAGGATGTGACAAAGAAAGTAGATGGAAATACCATTCGATACACTTATAAATATGACGGTTACAGTTTTCATGTAGATGCGGAAGTAGATGCAGTCCAGACGCATAACGCACAGGAAGCGATCAAGAGTGCCTGGGGTGTGGATGTCAGCGTGAACGATGATGAGACTGTTATGAGTCTGCAGTAAGGAGGTACAGAGCTATGAAGAAGAAGATTTTGTGCCTCGTAATGACCCTCGTAATGACGGCCGGGGCAGCGACAACAGCATTTGCAAGAGATTATCAGGGAGCTGACGGATGGCAGGTGACATTTGACGGCAGCAAGATGAGCAGTAATTTTCAGGATAACGATGTGACGGATGAGATGGCAAATATCCAGCCGGGTGACAGCATTGAACTGAAAGTAAACGTAATGAATTCCGACAGTGGAAGTACAGACTGGTATATGACCAACGAGGTCATCCAGACACTGGAGGATGCACAGCAGTCTGCGGAGGGCGGCGGATACAGCTACCGTCTGACTTATGTAGGCAGCGACAAGAAAGAAACCGTGCTGTATGACAGCACAACCGTCGGTGGCGATGGTTCTTCCAAAGCCGGCGAAGGATTGAAGCAGGTAGATAACTCCACACAGGAATATTTTTACCTGGGCCGTCTGGCATCTCAGGAGAGCGGAACGGTTCATCTGACGGTAGGTGTCGAAGGTGAGACACAGGGTAACGGTTATCAGCTGACACTGGCAAAGCTTCGTATGAATTTTGCAACAGAGAAGGTAGCACAGGATACGGTTACTACCATCGAGAAGACAGAGAAGACAGAAGTCCGCGAGGAGGACAAAGTCATCACCACTACCAAACGTGTAAAAACCGGCGATACGAATCTGATGCTCAGATACAGCGTGATCGCACTGGCCAGCGGCGTTGTATGCCTGATCCTGGCGGTAGTGACTATGAATCGCAGAAAGAAAGAAGCGGAAACGGCACAGAGGAAAGGAGAGAAATAATATGTTGAAATGGAAAAAATTATTCGTATCTCTTCTGAGTGTATCCGTGATTGCAGGGCTTGGAGCTGCACCGGTAAAGGCAGCACAGACTGTGACACCTTACACATACAAAGTGACGTTATCAGCAGGAAATAAGGGAACCATCAACGGACAGCAGAAGGTCGAAGAAGTTGATCTGGCAGCCGGATCTACGGTTTCTTTTGATATAAATGACATCAAAGTGTCAGATGAAAAATATTATGTCAAAGGAATCCGTCTCAGCGGACGTGATAATTCCGAGGCACTGGCAGCACCTGCATTCAGAGTAAACGGCGATGCAGATTATGTGGTAGCTTACGGAATCAAGGGTGACATGGTAGCTTATACCGTGAACTATGAGGATGAGCAGGGCAATAAACTGGCAGAAAGCCAGACGTTTTATGGAAACGTCGGTGATAAACCGGTGGTAGCTTACCGCTATATCGAGAATTATGTGCCGCAGGCGCTGGCACTGACCAAGACATTGAGTGATAATGAGGCAGAGAATGTCTTTACATTCAAATACGCACCGGGAGCCACCAATCGTGTTGTGGAGACGGTCAACCACGTTACTGTCGTAATTCCGGGCAATACCATTACAAATACCGTGACCGTTCCGGCAGGAACCACAGGTACCACCGGTGGAAACGGAACCGGAGCCAATGGAACAAACGGTACGGGTGCGAATGGAACTACCGGAACAAACGGAACCGGAACAAATGCAGACGGTACGACAACTCCGGGTGGAACAGATGCCAACGGCGGACAGGATGCAGACCAGAATGGTACAGTAGAGAATCCGGATGAGCAGACACCGCAGGATCAGATCAATCTGGATGATGAGGATACACCGACCGGTAATATCGATGCCGGAAAGGAAACTCAGGACAAGAATAAGACTCTGGGTGTAAGTATCGCGATTATCGTTGCTGCTGTTGTGGCACTGATCGCTCTGTTTGTGGCAATGAAACGTCGGAAAAAAGAGACAAAATAAAATCATAGGTTAATGTGAAAAGTTGCAGGTACAGCGGCAAAAGCCGCTGTACCTCAGACTGTAGACAAACTTGGTGTTGGGTGTTATATCCAGCACCATTTTTCTTTT
>ERZ832973.1642-NODE-1642-length-16108-cov-13.728960_pt1 | contig 16108 bp, 12 predicted proteins | sample MGYA00519950_ERZ832973 | MGnify/ENA primary metagenome ERZ832973 (study PRJEB31850, sample SAMEA3708734) | human gut metagenome | biome: human gut; feature: human-associated habitat; material: faeces | place: China | collected 2014 ... | reverse complement strand
ACCGCGCATTTGACACGCGCCGGCATGTGGGAGACATCTTGGAGGATGGAGGCTTCTTCGAGCGGCTCGAGGTCATCGCCTTTGACATTTCCTTTGATCATCTCGAGGAAGAGGTTTGCGAGGCGGAGTGCCTCGTCTTTTTTCTTTCCGATGATCAGGTCCAGCATCATATCTGCGGAAGCCTGGGAGATGGCGCAGCCATCCCCGACGAACGCCCCGTCAACGATCTCATCGTTTTCAACTTTTAATTTCAGCCAGATATCATCGCCGCAGCTCGGGTTTACGCCCTCAAGGACGAGATTTGCATCCGGCAGATCATGCTTGTGGGTCGGATGAAGGTTGTGCTCGATTAAAATTTCATTATAAAATGTATTACTCATATCCCATTTTTCTCCTTAATCCGCCAAGACTTGTGAGGAACGCCCGGATCTCATCCTCAGTATTGTAGAATGCGAGACTCACACGGGTCGTAGAGGCGGTCCCAAGGTACTGTAAGAGCGGCTGCGCGCAGTGATGACCGGCGCGGACGCAGATATTATCGGCATTTAAGATCTCAGCGACATCATGCGGATGAACCCCGTCAACGGCGAAGGAGAGGATCCCGTGATGATTGTCTGGATCGGAACTTCCGAGAACACGGATCCCCGGGATCTTTGTCATGCCCTCATAAGCGATCCTTGTGAGCTTGTTTTCCTGTTCCTCGATCGCATCAAAACCGATCGTGTTCATGTAGTGGATCGCCTCGGCAAGTGCATAAGCGCCGCCGGCATTGACGGTTCCCGCCTCAAATTTATGCGGAACTTCTGCCCAGACAGCACCTTCTCTTGTGACGGATTCGATCATCTCGCCGCCGGTGAGAAATGGCGGGAGCTGCTCTAACAGCTCTTTCTTTCCGTAGAGAGCGCCGATCCCCATCGGAGCCAGCATCTTATGTCCGGAGAAGGAGAGAAAATCGACTCCGAGGTCCTGGACATCGACTTTGATGTGCGGAACGCTCTGTGCGCCGTCGCCGACCAGGATCACACCGTGGCGGTGGCAGATCTCAGCGAAGGTCTTTAAGTCATTCTTGCATCCGAGCACGTTGGAAATCTGGGTGATCGCCGCGATCTTTGTGTGCGGGGTGATCATGTTCTCGAGGCGCTCTGCCGGGATCGTGCCGTCCATGTCGCATTCCAGGTATTTCACGGTCGCACCGTAACGCTTTGCGGCCTGCTGCCATGGAAGAATGTTGCTGTGATGTTCCATGATGCTGACGATGATCTCGTCACCCGGTTTTAACAGGTACTCGGAGAGTGTGTAAGCGGCGAGATTCAAGCTCTCAGTCGCATTTCTCGTGAAAATGATCTCTTCCGGACAGGATGCGTGGAGAAAATCAGCGACCGTTTTTCTTGATTCTTCATAACATTCCGTTGCTTCTTCGCTCAGCTCATAGAGACCGCGGAACGGGTTTGCATTGTATTTCTCATAAAACTGCTTTTCAGCATCCAGGACAGCTGCGGGCTTCTGGGAAGTTGCCGCATTGTCCAGGTAAATGATGTCACGGTTTTTGAGAAGCGGGAAATCTTCCCGGATCTTAGATACGTCCATTGGTGGCCTCACTTTCTAAATAAGAGGCAACATCTGCCTTTGTCTTTTCATCAGGTACCAGACGGAGAACGGCGTCGATCCGTGCCTTCGCCATCATCTTGTAGATCTTTGGAAGCTCCATGCCGCGGCTTTCCAGATAGAAGACCATGTCATCGTCAAGCTTTCCGATCGTTGCACCGTGGTTTCCTTCGACATCTTCCTCCGCGCAGAGGATCAGCGGAATCGTCTGGTTTACAACGTCATCGTCGAGAAGAAGAACGTCCTCTTTCTCGTTTCCGACAGCGCCTGCCGCGCCTTTCTTAAAATCGATCGTTCCGCGGAAGAGTTTCTTCGAATTTTCATGAAGCACGCCGTCGGTCTTGATCTCGCTGACGGATTTCTTTCCTTCGTGGAGAGCGACGTAGTTCATATCAAGAACTGCATCGTTTCCGACCGTGTAGGCGATGTCCGCGGTGAACGTACTCTTTTTGCCGACGAGATCTGCCTTACAGCCGTTGTATACATGACCACCGGAGAGGAAGAGGTGGATCACGGAGAATTTTGCTCCGTCAGCAACCTTCGCACCGATGTCGTTTAAGACGGTTTTTGCATTGTCATTGCGGATGATCTGGACGAGAGTCACTTCGGCGTCTTTTTCGAGGATCAGTTTTGTCTGGACGCCGGAGAGAGCAGTGTGGTCTGCACCCGAAGCACCGTCGGCCTCAGCCGCCATATCCATGATGACGGTCATCTTACTTCCTTCTTTTGCGAAGATTCCGAACGTATTTAAGCTATGCTCGGAAGCGCCGTATGTGAAGCCGATGCGCACCGGTGTCTCTGCGAGGTCTCCATCCGTCGAGAGCAGGACGGCACCGGCTGCGGACTCTCTGACGAGAACATCCATATCCGGTCCCATTCCGCCTGCGATCTCCCGGAACTGATCCGGAAGTCCGGCAGGGCAGTTTGTTTTTGAGATCCCCGCCGGGATCTCAGCTTTTATTTCATGCGCTCCGGATACAGTGATCCCGGAGATCGCGGTTTCATTCATTTTGAGCCAGTTCCATGTCTTTGAAGGGAGCTGGTTGATCTTCATATTCTCCATCATCCAATACTTCCTTTCATTTCCAGGTGGATCAGATTGTTCATCTCCACCGCGTATTCAAGCGGAAGCTCCTTTGAAACATTGTCTGCGAAGCCGCTGACGATCAGGGCTCTCGCGTCCTCCTCGGAGATACCGCGGGACATCAGATAGAAGACGGCATCGTCGCTGATGCGTCCGATCTTTGCCTCGTGTCCGACGTCGGCGTCCTTCGTGCGGATATCCATCGCCGGGATCGTGTCGGAACGGGAGATATCGTCGAGCATCAGGGACTGGCAGGAGACAGCGGATTTGCTGCCCTTTGCCTTTGCGGATACGACAACGGAGCTTCGGAAGGTGCTGATCCCGCCGTCCTTGGAGATCGATCTCGTATTTACATAGGAAGAAGTCTTCGGAGCGTTGTGGACCACCTTACATCCGGTATCAAGGTTCTGTCCCTTACCGGCGAATGTGATCCCGGTGAATTCGGATCTTGCGCCCTCACCGTTTAACACGCTCATCGGGTAGAGGTAAGAAACATGGGAACCGAAGGAACCGGATACCCACTCGATGACTCCGCCTTCCTCGACCTTCGCACGCTTTGTGTTTAAATTGTACATATTTTTCGACCAGTTCTCGATCGTGGAGTAGCGGAGCTTTGCGTTCTTTCCGACGTAAAGCTCAACGCATCCGGCGTGAAGATTGGCCACGTTGTACTTCGGAGCGGAACATCCTTCGATGAAATGTAAGGACGCGCCCTCATCGACGATGATCAGGGTGTGCTCAAATTGTCCGGCACCCGCCGCGTTTAAACGGAAGTAGGACTGCAGCGGGATCTCGACGGAAACTCCCTTCGGAACATAGACGAAGGAACCGCCGGACCAGACAGCGCCGTGCAGAGCGGCAAATTTGTGGTCATGAGGCGTCACGAGCTTCATGAAGTGTTCTTTTACCATATCGGCGTATTCGCCGGTCAGGGCGCTCTCCATATCTGTGTAGATGACGCCCTGCTCCGCAACTTCCTTGCGGACGTTGTGGTAGACGAGCTCGGAGTCGTACTGGGCACCGACGCCTGCGAGAGAGGTGCGCTCCGCCTGCGGGATCCCGAGCTTTTCAAAGGTATCCTTGATCTCCTCCGGGACCTCGGACCAGTCCCCTTTCATCTTTGTGTTGGCACGGACGTAGGTCGCGATGTTGTCCATGTTTAAGCCTTCGATGGACGGGCCCCAGTCCGGAACCTTCATTTCATTATATACTTTTAAGGAATTTAACCGGAAATCATGCATCCACTCCGGGTCATGTTTCTCCTCGGAGATCTTTTCCACAATGTCCTCGGTGAGACCGTTTTTAATACGGTAAGCGTCCTTCTCGTCATTGCGGAAGTCGTACATGTTGCGGTCAACGTCCTCAACATACGTCTTTTCCCTCATTCGTTGTTCTCTCCCTTCTCGTTCGCGGAAGCGATAAACTGCTCGAAGCCGTTCTCATTGATCTCATCGACGAGAGAACCATCGCCCTCGGCAACCAGGCGGCCGTCTACGAGAACATGGGTCTTGTCCACATGGAGAGACTCCAGGATCCTTGTGCTGTGGGTGATGATGAGGAGCGCTCCGTCCTTGCTCTTCTGGTACTCCTCGATTCCCTTGGAAACGGTGCGGACCGCATCGACATCAAGACCGGAGTCTGTCTCATCGAGGATCGCTAAGGATGGATTTAAGAGGAGAAGCTGCAGGATCTCCGCTTTCTTTTTCTCACCGCCGGAGAAGCCGACATTCAGATCACGGAAGCCGTAGGACGGATCCATGTCGAGAACCTCCATGGCTTTCTGGAGTTCTTTATTGAAATCCCAGATGCGGACATTTTTTCCGGTTCTTGCGGAGAGGGCGCTGCGGATGAAGTTGGAGAGGGAGATTCCCGGAACTTCCAGCGGGTTCTGGAAGGAGAGGAACATACCGAGGCGGGCGCGCTTGTCAGCTGCCTCTTTTGTGATATTCTCACCGCCAAAGAAGATCTCACCGTCCGTGACGTGGTAATTCGGGTTTCCCATTAAGGTACATCCGAGGGTGGATTTTCCGGCGCCGTTCGGTCCCATGAGTACGTGGGTCTCGCCTTTGTTGATCGTTAAGTTGATCCCGTGCAGGATGGATTTTTCTTCCACATCCACGGAGAGATTTTTTACATTTAATAATGGTTCTGACATATCGGATTCCTCCATGTATTTTATATAAGGTAAAAATGTAGGTTTCAGCAATTTCCGGACAGATATGAACCGGCACCGGAGCTGATCTCCGGGATACGTTCCGTCTGCCGGGACTAAACCTAGTCGCTTACTAGGTGATGCAATGATATTATACCTGTATTGAGAAAAATATGCAAGAAGCAATTCCTACAAACATGCTATGAATTGGTATTTATTCCTGTACAATCCGATATTTCCGGGAAAATCTGCAGGATTCATGAAACTGCAACAATCGGAAAACAATTCTGAAACATGGGCATGGTAGGCTGAGCAAAACAGCGGAAATCACAGACGGGATCGGACCGGAGGCAGGAGGTTCTATGCAGAAATTTTGCAAACCTTACGAAAATATAAAATCATTATAAACTGGAAAAACAGATATTGACAGAATGACAGGGTGTCACTATAATGGTGACGGGTTGTCACTTTTTGAACCGGTTTTTATAGAAGAGGGGAGATGGAATTATGCCGACCGAACGGTTTATGCGGCTTCCGAAGGAAAAGATCGAAGCAATTCGGGCTGCGGCGGCAAAGGAATTTATGAGGGTAGCTCCAGAGGAAGTGTCGATCAACCGGATCGTTCACGACGCGGATATATCGAGAGGAAGCTTTTACACATATTTTGAAGATAAACAGGATCTGTTAAAATGGCTGATCTGCAACCAGGCGGAACAGCATTTCACATCGTACATCACGATGCTGGACGAAAACGGCGGAGACCTATGGGAGGTCCTGGAGCAGATCTTTGATCTCGGGATGGACCGGCTTGAGGATTCAGGGTTGTCTGCGATCTTTCACAACCTGGTCAACAGCGCAAGACTGGTAGAACTATTCAAAGGCGGACCGGATTCGAACCCGGAGGCGATGGAGGCAAACCGGAAATTTTTAAAACTGTTGTATGAACATGTCAACAAAGAGAAATGTGATCTGGATCATCAGGAGTTTTTCGAGCTGATCGAGATGCACATGATCGTATTCATCATGTCACTCAAACGTTTTTTCCGGGACGGTGAGTCGAGAACGGAAGCTTCCGAATATTACAAACGTCATATCCATATGCTCCATTATGGCATATGTGGATATAAAACAGAGGGCAGCAGGAAGAAAACAGACGAGGGACGTTCATAAAAACAGAACAACCGGAGTCGTACCACAGCAGCATGTTACAGAAAATGAGGAGGAACCATGAAGAAAGCAGGTAAGATCGTAATCGGGCTTGTATGCGTCGGCGCATTTGGAGCCCTGATGTTCACAAGATTTACGAAAAAAGAAGAGCCGATTGAGGCCGTTCCGAACCCGACCGTCGTCGTCCAGACACCGGAGACAGGAAATATTGAACTTTCCACAGGACTGACAGGTACCGTGGAACCGGCCGATCAGGTGTACATCATCCCGAAGGGAAGCGGAGAAGTACTGGAGGTCTATGTAAATCAGGGCGATACCGTACAGAAGGGGCAGAAGCTGTTCCGCATCGACAACAAGCAGTTAGACGCGGCAAGAATCACGTTAAATACGACCCAGGTATCCTTAAATGATGCCCAGACATCTGTAAACAGGATGAAGGCGCTCTACGAGAGCGGGGATATTTCCGCCCAGGCCTACGAGCAGGCGGTAAGCGGTCTGTCCATGGCGAAGCTCCAGTATGATTCCGCAAAATTAAACTATGATACCCAGAGCGAGAACACGGTCGTTACCGCGCCGATCGCCGGTGTCTTAGAGCAGTTCGGCGTGCAGGTGCATGATATGTCTGCGGGCGGTTCTGTCGCAGGCGTTGTATCCGGTGCAGGCGGAAAAACACTGACCTTCAACGTGTCGGAGCGTGTCATGAAGGGATTAAATATCGGTGATCCTGTGACGGTGGAGAAGAACGGAACGGATTACAGCGGCGCGATCTCCGAGATCGGCAGCATGGTGGACGCGTCCACAGGACTTTTCAAGGTGAAAGCGACCTTAGGTGACGCGGACGGACTTGCCAGCGGAACGATGGTAAAGGTTTATGTGACAGCGGAGAAGGCGGACAACGTCATGGTCGTTCCGGCAGACTGTGTCAACTACAGCAACGGAGACGCCTACGTCTATACATATGATGCTGCGACAGCAACAGCGAAAAAGACTCCGGTGGAAGACGGGCTCATCGATTCCGACAAGATCCAGATCGTTTCCGGACTTTCCTATGATGACGAGGTCATCACAAGCTGGTCCAAGGAGCTTTATGACGGCGCCGCTGTGAATATTCAGGGCAGTGATGACAGTGCGGAAACGACAGCCGGCAGCAGTGAGACAACAGCAGAAGAGACTACAGAAGCCGCAGAAACGGCAGCAAAATAAGGAGGCACAAGGAACATGGGACTTACCAAAAAGGTCTTAAAACGGCCGGTCACAACTGTTCTTGTTGTGCTCTGCCTGATCGTATTCGGTCTCAGCTCGATCTTTTCATCCCAGCTTGAGCTGATCCCGGAAATGGAGATGCCGATGCTTATCATCAGCGCAGTCTACCCGGGAGCGAGCCCGGATGACGTGGATCAGCTTGTGATCAGTAAGATAGAGGATGAGATCGGAACGCTTTCCGGTGTCGATTCTGTCACCAGCATGTCTTCGGAAAACTTCGGAATGGTTCTGGTCCAGTATGACTATGACCAGAATATCGATAAAGCCTACGATGACTTAAAGAAAAAGCTGGACGGGATCAAGTCGGATCTCCCGGATGATGTCGATACCCCGACGATCATCGAGATGGATATCAACAGTACACCGTCCATCACCCTCGCAGTCAACAATGACAGCGTGGATAACCTCTATAACTACGTAAATGGCGATATCGTTCCGGAGATCGAAAAGCTGACCTCCGTAGCCAGTGTCGATGTATCCGGTGGCCAGGAGGCTTACATCAAGGCGGAGCTGATCCCGGAAAAATTAAGCCAGTATCATGTGAACATGAATACGATTGTTGCGGCTTTAAAGTCTGCGGACTTTTCCATGCCGATCGGAAGTACCTCCGTTGGAAACAAGGAGCTTTCCGTGACATCCGGAACATCCTTTGACACGATGGAGCTTTTAAAGAAGATCCCGATCACACTGGGTAACGGAAATATCATCTATATGGAAGATGTTGCCAATATCTACAATACCGTTGAGGCAAAGGACAGTATCGGACGTTACGACGGCAAGGACACGATGACGATCGGTGTCAAGAAAAATCAGGACAGCGATCACATTACCGTTTCCAGGGCAGTCCAGGAGACAATGGAAACGTTAAAAGCACAGGATCCGTCTCTGGAGTACGTCGTTGTCAACGATTACAGTGATCAGATCAGCAATTCCTTAAACAGCGTATTCAAGACCATGATCATGGCAGTCATTATCGCGATGTTCATCATCTGGCTGTTCTTCGGGGATATCAAGGCATCCCTGATCGTTGGAACCTCCATCCCGGTATCAATTTTAGCGGCGCTCATCCTCATGAAGGTCATGGGCTTTACGCTAAACGTTATCACCCTGTCGAGCCTGGTTCTCGGCGTCGGAATGATGGTCGATAACTCGATCGTAGTTCTGGAAAGCTGCTTCCGCTTTACGGATAAGGGCGGCGGCTTTGTTGAAACGAGAAAAGCCGCGATCGATGGTACGGCAGCCGTTCTGGAATCCATTATCGGCGGTACCGTTACGACCTGTGTCGTATTTATCCCGTTAGCCCTGATCTCCGGAATGAGCGGACAGATGTTCAAGCCGTTGGGCTTCACGATCGTATTCTGTATGATCGCGTCCCTGATCTCCGCGATGACGCTTGTACCGCTCTGCTACGTGTACTACCGTCCGAAGGAGAAGGAAAATACCCCGGCATCCGGCATCATGAGAGCTCTGCAGAATGGATACCGTTCCCTGATGGAGAAGCTTTTAAAGAAAAAAGCGATGGTCATGGGAACCGCCGTTGTGCTTGTGATCTTCTCCCTGTTCCTTGCGACAAAGTTAAAGACAGAGCTTATGCCGGCAGATGATCAGGGAACGATCGCGGTGACGATCGAGACCCAGCCGGGTCTTAAGATCGAGGAGGTCGATAAGATCCTCCAGAGAGCAGAAGACTATGTGACTCAGGATCCGGATCTTGATTCCTACATGCTCTCCTACGGAAGTTCCGGACTTTCCATGAATATGGGCGGAAGCGGAGCGACCCTGACGGCATATTTAAAGGATGACAGAAGCAGAAAGACGGATCAGGTCATCAAGGAGTGGAAACGTGATATGCAGAAGTGGTCCGACTGCTCCGTGAGCCTCGAGAGCCAGAACTCCATGAGCACCATGTCCATGGGAGCAGCGGAGGATCTCGAGTACATTCTTGTCAGCACACAGTACGATGACTTAAAGAAGGTATCGGATGAGATCGTTTCCGAGCTCCAGAAACGCCCGGAGGCGACAAACATCCACTCTTCCCTTGAAAACAGCGCTCCCCTTGTAAAGATCAATGTGGATCCGGTCAAGGCGGCAGCGGAGGGACTTTCCCCGACCGCCGTTGCTTCCCAGGTATACATGATGGTCAGCGGAACGACGGCAACGACCCTGAATGTTGACGGAAATGATATCGATGTAAAGGTTGAGTACGCGGATGATGAGTACGATACGATCGATAAGCTCCAGGGAATCGTCCTTCCGACAGCGACCGGCGGATCCGTAGCCCTTATGGATATCGCGGATATCGGCTTCAAGGACAGCCCGCAGAGTATCACAAAGAGTGATAAGCAGTATCAGGTGACGATCACCGGTACGCTGACAGAGGGAGCGGACAGCACCACGAAGGATAAGATCCAGAAGGAGGTCATTGATAAGTACTTATCCGGCACGATCTCCATGCAGGAAAACACATCCACAAAGATGATGAACGAAGAGTTTGCGTCCCTGGGACAGGCGATCGCCACAGCCGTATTCCTCGTATTCGTTGTAATGGCTGCACAGTTCGAGTCACCGAAGTTCTCCATCATGGTGATGACAACGATCCCGTTCGCCCTGATCGGTTCCTTCCTGTTCTTATGGTTAGTGGACTGCCCGATCAGCATGACCTCCCTGTTAGGCTTCTTAATGTTAGTCGGAACGGTAGTAAACAACGGTATTTTGTACGTCGATACGGCGAACCAGTACCGGGCAACGATGGACTTTAAGGAGGCGGTCATTGAAGCCGGCGCGACCCGTATGCGCCCGATGTTCATGACAACACTCACGACGATCGTGGCAATGATCCCGATGGCGGCGGCTTACGGAAATGCCGGTAAGACGATGCAGGGACTCGCACTTGTGGATGTCGGCGGACTGATCGTCTCTACAGCGATGGCACTTCTTGTTCTTCCGGTCTTCTATGTGATCATGAGCGGAAAGAATACGGATAAGGAAGAAATCGTTGACGTAGATTAAGCTTTGAACATTGAAAGCGGATCCCTGCAGAGTCTGCAAGAGACGGCCGCTGCCCGGTCGGGAGGCGGTCAGCCGGAATGCGGAATGCTCTGCGGGGCTTCCTGCTTTTGGAAGCGGAAGCCGGGGTGAATAAAATTGCCACCGGATTGCCGTATTTGGAAAGAAAATGTAAGAGAAATGTTATTGCGTTTCTGCGATGAAATCGTTATGCTCATAGATGGAGGGAAACCTATGAGACAGAATCAATGGAAAAAGGCAGGTCTGACCGTGCTCTCAGCCGTTTTTATGGGAAGTCTTTCCCTGGCGGCAGCGGGTACCGGAATTCCTGCGTTAGCTGCGACGAAGGACGTCGCGGTCACAGAATATGACGAAGCAGCGCTTGAAAAGTTTAAGGACAATACCCTGGAATACTGGGAGCTCCCGGGACTGATCGAGAGGTATAATACGGATTATCAGAACCAGCTGCAGAAGTATTATTACAATCCGGGCGGATCCACGGGTCTTACGAAGGATCAGATGTTAGCGATGGCGGCGGATCTGCGCGCGGAGGCGGATGAAATGGAACGGGATGCGAATGATGTTCAGTATGACGAGACAGTATCCCGCGACGTGTATAAAGGATATAAAGCAAATATGCATGCTCTGCGGGCATATGCGCAGCAGCTGGAGGATGCCGCAAAGGGAAAGGGAGCCGGTGGTTCCTCTGCACTCCGCGGACTCCGCATCACGAGAAATGAGAAGACAAAGACCGCGAGGGAAGCAATGCGGACCTATGAGACCTTAAAGGACCAGTATGAGATCGCCCTTTTAAATCAGGAGATCGCAAAGCAGAATTACGAGGCGGCGTTAAAGAAAAAGGATCTTGGAATGATGTCGAAGGAGGATGTTCTGACCGTGGAGGACGCACTGAATTCCGCGAACGGAAGTGCTCTTCAGGCAGCGTCCGGCCTCAATACCCAGAAACAGACGCTGATCACAATGTTGGGCTGGGATTACAACGCTGATCCGGAGATCGCGAAGGTTCCGGAGCCGGATCTTTCCGTGATCGCGTCCTTTGATCCGAAGAAGGATGAGGCGAAGGCCATCGAGATGAACTACACTCTGTATGATACAAGGATGACGAGTTCCAAATCGGCGGGCGGAGCAGTCACGAAGGCAAGAAATATCAAGGATCAGGAAGATTCCGTCCGTTCTTCTCTGGATCTTATGTATAAGGACCTGAAACAGAAACAGAAAGCCTATGAGGCATCGGAAACGCTCTATGAGGCGGCAAAGGCCGATAAAGCGGCTGCTGACCGGAAGAATGAGCTGGGGATGTTGAGCCGTCAGGAATACCTTCAGGCAGAGTCTGCATGGCTTTCCAGTGAAGCATCCCACACGGCGGCGAAGCTGGATCTCACAGGAGCGATCGAAAATTATCAGTGGGCGCTTGAGGGACTTCTCGATATCGGTTCCTCATCACAGAGCTAAAGGAGAAGCAGAATGAAAAGAAATTTGACAGGACGTGTGATCCCGGCGGCACTTGCGCTTGCGCTTGCGGCAGCGCCTGTGACTTCGTTTGCAAAGACAAAGGCGGTCGAGGCGACCGGAGTCGCGGATGAGAATGGATTTGTATCCCAGCCGGGAAATGAGTACGATGACGCGACGATGAAGAAGCTCGCGGATAATGTGCTGGAATATGACGAGATCGGGAAGCTTGTTGAGGTGTACAGCCCGACGTTTAAGACGTTGAAGGAGACCTATTCCGACAAAAAGGATGCATCCAAGGATGTCGCAAAATTGAAATCCCAGTTATCAGATAAATCGGCATCGATCCTGGATGCCGCGGATCAGATGAACGGGATGACAGACCAGATGAAGGACCTGATCGGTATGCTCCCGACGGCTCCGACGACATATGCCCAGTTAGTCTACAATTCCGAGCTTCTGGACTATCAGGCGGAGCAGGTACTTTTAATGGGTGACAGTCTGACCCAGATCTCCCCGGAGCAGATGCATATCAAGGTGATCGATGCGAACCGTGCAGCGCTGGAGGCCGGCGCGCAGAGTGCCATGATCGGTTATAAGCAGCTGCTGCTTAATGAGGAGAGTTTAGAGAGTGGTCTTACGCTTCTTAACGCAGTGTATCAGTCTACCCAGAATCAGGCGGCCAACGGTCTTGCGACCCAGAGTCAGGTCCTTTCTGCGAGACAGCAGTTGGAGTCTACTCAGGCGACAAAGCTGACACTGACGGCAAATGAGCAAAAGCTGCGCCAGACACTCTGCACGATGCTTGGCTGGAAGTACGACGCAGTGCCGGAGATCAGGGATGTTCCGGCGGCGGATCTTACGAGGATCGATGGAATGAATCCGGAAAAGGATAAACAGGCGGCACAGGATAATAACTTCACGATCCGCTACAATGTGCTGGATCTCGATAATAAGGACGCCGGCTCCGTCGAGTACCAGAATTTACAGCGCACGATCAAGCAGGAGAAGGAAGAAGTCTCCTCCTCCCTCGTAAATCTCTATAACGATGTTCTCCAGAAGCGGAATGAGCTTCAGACCGCAAAGGCAGCTTACGAGCTGGAAAAGACGAAGATGGAGACTGCCGAGAGAAAATGGCAGTTAGGAACCATCGGACGCCTTGAGTATATGCAGCAGCAGAACTCCTTAAAGACAAAGGAGATCGCAGTGAAAACAGGTGATCTCGCGCTGTTTCAGGCGATGGAGACCTATGACTGGGCGGTAAAAGGAAATTTAAAGCTCAGCCAGTGATCCGGGAGCGGCCAAAGAAGGCCGTCCTTTATGAAAACAGTTCGGCGATCCGGAAACGGATCTTTACAGTGGGCAGGGAAACAGTTTCCTGCTCACTTTTTTTTGCAGACGATTCCTCATCAGACGGCGAGCGTTGTGGGCTGGGGCGCAGCAACGCTTCATAATCGTCCTCCGGGATCAGGCTTTTCAACGTCTCCTTCGATCCTTCCGGCATCGATGCATGAATGCTGTCCGTGTAGCATAAGGATGGGTACAGGACGCACCAGAAGTTGTGCCCGGCACCGTTTCCAATGGTCACCCGGACGGCTTCATACATTCCGGCGGGAAATGTCATGTCCCCGTAGGTGCGCACCGGAAATCTGCAGGTCTCGATCCCCACATGTACACCGTAATCATACCCGAAGCTGTGGATAAAGTCTTCTGAGGCGGTTTTCAGTGTGGAAGATTCAGACAGGATATATGCTTTCAGATCCTCTTTTCCGGCAATCTGATCTGCGGCGGCATCGTCCCGGATCTTTTCCAGCAGAAGATCCTTTACGCAGAGCTTTAACGCCTGATCTTCAGCAGAGTCACTGTTCGCAAGAACATGGAACCGCAGGATCTTCGGGGCAATATCCGCCGCCAGTGCCTCATCCCTTGCCCGGATTCCGGACATGGCGAGGAGAAAACAGATGAAAAAACATAAAATGGAGAGGGAAAATTGGTTGGTTCGATTCATGACACGCCCTTCTTTTTACTTTTATAAACATATATTTTCTGAACAGAAAATTCCTACCCGTGAAAAGTAACGTGAATTTTTCCGCTTCAGAATTGCTTTTATTTCCTATTTGTAATTATTCCCAGTTGTGCTATAATCTAAACGATAACATGAGAAAACTGCCCGTCCAGTGCCTGTACATCTGAAAACACATTCGGGTGCACAGGCGCTGACCGGGACTTTTAGAAATTTATTAGAAAATCAGAGAGGAACCAAATCATCATGGAAAAGAAAAATATCGTTGTCCTGTTTGGCGGACAGTCATCAGAACATGTAGTATCCTGTATGTCTGTACAGAATGTGGCAGCAAACATCGATCAGGAGAAATATAACGTCATCCTTGTCGGAATCACAGAGGATGGTCACTGGTTAAAGGTAGATTCTTTAGCTCAGATCAAGGACGATACCTGGAGAGAGGCAAAGGCGGGCGCAGTCCTGTCCCCGGACGCAAAGGAGAAATGTCTCATTGTCACAGAAAACGGAAAATTCGAGAAAGTTCCGGTTGATGTTGTATTCCCGGTCCTTCACGGACTTTACGGGGAAGACGGAACGGTTCAGGGAATCCTGGAACTTGCGAAGATCCCGTATGTCGGCTGCGGCGTTCTCGCTTCCGCAGTCTCCATGGATAAGCTTTCCACAAAGCGCATGGTAAACGGACTCGGAATCTGCCAGGCGGCATATGTTCCGGTATTGAAGGAAGAGTTAAAGGATATAGATGCTGTTGTCGCAAAGATCGAGAAAGAGATCCCGTATCCGGTATTCGTAAAACCGTCAAATGCAGGTTCTTCCAGAGGCGTGACCCGCGCGGATAACAGGGAAGAGTTGATCGCAGGCTTAAAGGAAGCAGCAGCAAATGACCGCAGAATGCTTGTCGAGGAGATGATCGTCGGCCGTGAGATCGAGTGCGGCGTATTCGGTGACGGCGCTTCCACTAAGGCATCCGGAGTCGGTGAGATTCTGGCTGCGGCTGAGTTCTATGATTTTGATGCAAAGTATTACAATGCAGAGTCCAAGACGGTTGTTGATCCGGAACTTCCGAACGGAGCAACCGAGCGCGTCCGTGAGGCGGCGGTCAAGATCTTCAATGCGGTGGACGGCTACGGCTTATCCCGCGTGGATTTCTTTGTGAAGGCAGACGGAACGGTCGTATTCAATGAGATCAACACGCTTCCGGGCTTCACCGCCATCAGTATGTACCCGATGTTATGGGAGGCAAGAGGCGTAAATAAGAAGCAGCTGATCGATGATCTGATCAACCATGCTTTTAAGAGATACGAGAGATAAAACGACTGGATCATTCAGAAAGTCCAGATGTTATCAGTCACGCAGACGATTCCGGATCATGGTGAGATCTGCGAAAACAATATATCAGGGGAGTTTTATATGACAAAGGATATTCTTGTCCGTGTCCGGGGAACTCAGACGATCGGTGAGGAAGAGGACACGGTCGAGATGATCACCCCGGGGACGTATTATGAGAAGAACGGCAAGCAGTATTTCATCTACGATGAATCGCTTGACGAGACGGGGGAGCCGACCCACAATACGGTGAAGATCATGGAAAACCGGATCGAAGTGACAAAAAGGGGACTTGTGGACAGCCACATGATCTTTGAGCCGGGAAAACGGACGACGGCAAATTACCGGACTCCGATGGGACTGTTTCTGATGGGAATCACAACTTCGTTTCTCGAGATTGCGGAGGACGAGGAATCAATCCTTCTGAAGATCAAATATTCGATGGAGATGAACGGGCAGTACGCATTTGACTGCAGTACGGAGATCTTGGCATCTTCAAAAAAGGATGAGGTTCTGGGAATCGTGGTAAAAGACTAAGAACGTTACTTGTTACTTTTCACGGATGGAAATTTCCTGAAAAGAAGTTCTTTGCATATTGCGGTTTGCACAGCGGTCCGGTATTCTGGCATCGTGCCGGACCGGAAAGGAAATGGGGGGTGCAGCTATAGCGGATGGAACGGCGCGGAAGATGAGATCCGGGCTGTTCACACAAATAAATAAGAAAGGGCGCAGCTGACTAGCGATCTGTATGCTCGCAGATCCAACAGTACAGTCCGGCTGCGAGAGGATTCAAAAGAGGTATGGAGAGTTTTTTAGTCGCGGTCAACGCAGTCATCCCGTTTTTCTGTTATCTGGCTCTTGGATACACGATGAAGATCAAAGGTGTTGTATCGGAAGAATTTCTGCAGAAGCTGAACCAGATGGTTTTCCGGGTATTTTATCCGTTCATGACTTTCTACAATATCTATAAGGCGGATGCGGAATCTCTGCCGCGTCCGCTGCTGCTGATCTTTAC
>ERZ832973.1636-NODE-1636-length-16178-cov-4.938721_pt1 | contig 16178 bp, 14 predicted proteins | sample MGYA00519950_ERZ832973 | MGnify/ENA primary metagenome ERZ832973 (study PRJEB31850, sample SAMEA3708734) | human gut metagenome | biome: human gut; feature: human-associated habitat; material: faeces | place: China | collected 2014 ... | reverse complement strand
CCCATGACTAAAGTCACGGGATTTTCGGCTAGGCATAATTAAATTTATAAACCTGTTCCCTGTCCTAGGTATTTTTGAAAGGATAAATGCTATGAAATTAAATCATGATTTAATTAGATACGTGTTACTTTCTATAGAAGAGAGTAAAGAAATGACTGGTCCTAGTGAGAAAACACTGCTAACGTCAATTAAAAAATGCGGCAATTTTGATTGGAATGATATTGCATATACAATTGATAAACTGAATGAGGCTAATTTCATTACTGGAAAAGTTGTCTGGGCTAATAATCATCCCTCGCTGATTATGCCGGGTAATTTGACTCTTGAGGGACACAAGTTTTTAGACAATATTAGAGATAATAAAGTTTGGCAAAACACGAAAGATATAATATCTAAGTTTGAAAACGTTTCTCTTAATATCATCTCTAGTGTAGCTGCTAACCTTATATCAAGTAAACTAGGACTCTAAATATTAGGAACGTCTATATACCTTGCAATCTTCCCTTTGCTCTTTCAATTGGTCTCTTAGTTTATATAACATATCATTTAACTTATCATTTTCTTTAATAAAATCCATCATATACTCTCTAGTTATAATAAACTGCTCATCAGTTTTAGGATCCTTAGTAGCTAATATTTGCTCCTCAGTATCCATAGAATACGTTGTTTGAAAACTATGAACAATACGGTCGCGCTTTTCAACTAGTATATTAAAGAGCTCAATAATGTTCTCAGGAACTATATCACCGTATTGTTCTATCATTACTTTGTGTAATATACTTCCAGAAGTTTTATCCATTAGTTCCCACCAATTATGTTGATCACCACTAATCTTAAGTATATTTTCTATTATAAATTGATTATTGGCATTAAAGACGCATAGGGCTGTTCCTAATAGTTCTCTATAATCTCTTTCTGGTAAGGACTGCCTAGTATAGTTTTCATACATTAATATCTTCTCCTTTCTTAATAACATCAAATGCTATAGAGCAACTACTCATCCTACAAGGATACACCTTTAATAATGGTATTAACTGCATAACTCCAAAACACCCCCAACCTACTACCAAGTAAGCTGGGGGTGTCTTTATTAATTCAATTCATCCAAGAAACTCGTGCCGTGCAGGGCCTTGAGATGGAAGTTATCCAAGATCGTGGCGCCAAGATCGGCATATGTTGAGCGAACGCCGAGGCTGCCGGACGTCTGCATCTTTGGCGACCAAGCCAGCAGCGGTACTTCCTCGCGCGTGTGGTCCGTGCCCTTGAAGCATGGATCATTGCCGTGGTCAGCCGTGATCAGCAACAGATCGTCAGGACGCAGCGCCGCCAGAACATGACCCAAACGCTGATCAAAATCCATCAGTGCCTGGCCAAAACCCTTTGGATCACGGCGATGGCCATACATGGTGTCAAAGTCGACCAGGTTCGTGAAGCAGAAGCCGGTGAAGTCTTTTTCCAGCACCTCGTCAACGTGATCCATCCCGTCCATGTTGCTTTCGTTATGATAGGCCTGATCAATGCCGCGACCAGAGAAGATGTCGTTGGTCTTGCCAATTGCGGTCACCTTGTAGCCCGCCTCGTGCAGCAGGTCCAGATCCGTCTTGCCGGTTGGCGCCAAGCTGAAGTCATGTCGGTTGGCCGTCCGGGTGAAGTGATCCTTGTCCGGTCCCACGAACGGCCGCGCGATGACCCGACCGACGATGTATTCTGGTCCGTTTACAAGCGTCCGCGCGTAACGGCAGATGTCATACAGTTCTTCCAGCGGGATGACGTCCTCATGCGCCGCGATCTGCATCACGGAATCGCCGGAAGTGTAGATGATCAGCTCACCGGTATCCATTTGGCGCTCACCATAGTCGTGAATAACCTGTGTGCCGGAGTATGGCTTATTGACGATTACCGGGCGGTCCGAGTACTGCTCGATCTTTTTGATAATCTCATCTGGAAAGCCGTCAGGAAACGTCGACAGCTCTTTTTCAACAGGCAGACCCATCATTTCCCAGTGGCCGTCCATACTGTCCTTGCCGGCGGAGATCTCATCCATGCGGCCATACCATCCCAGTGGCTTATCTGTGGCAGGGATGCCCTCAATTGGTGCCACGCGCAGATTGCTTAATCCCAGCTTGGCCAGGTTAGGCAGCTTTAGCGCACCCTGCCAGGCATGACCAAGATCGCCCAGCGTGTCGGCACCCTCGTCATCAAACTTGGCTGCGTCAGGCGCGTTGCCCGTCCCAACCGAGTCCAGCACGATGGCGAAAACGCGTTTGAATTTCGGCTCCGTCATTACTTGTCACCGTCCTTGCCGGCACCACCTTCATTGTCGGCCTCACCGCTGGCCCAGACCTTCGTAGCGTACAGCGAGTTGAACAGCAGCGCGAACTGTAATGCGATCTGCGACAGGCTGGCACCCAATGATCTAATGTGGTTGGCACCCATCAGCGTCTGAACGGCCAGAATGCTCCAGTAGATGATGTTGGCGCCGTTGACGATGATCCACAGCGACCAGTTTTCTTGGTACTTCAGAATGTAGAGCAGTTGAGCGATAAAGCTGACCACAAAGTTGATTGAGTCGAAGTATGGCAGCTGACCATGAACCATCGACAGAACCCACCAGCCGATTGCCCAGGCAACGAACGCGCCCAGGAAGATCCAGCGACGAACTTTTGGCGAGAAGCGCTTGGTAGCCTCGTCATGGCCCCACAGATACCATCCAATTGGCTGCGAGATCACGTAGAAGATGTCCATCGCAAACGAGCCGTAAGCGTGACTGATCCATGCGATGTACGTCATAGCCAGACATTGAATGATCCCGAAGATGAACGTAATCTTACGCCCCTTCATCCCGTAGACCAGACACAGCGTCCCGGCAACCCCGGAAACCATCCCGATAATGCTGTCAGGAACGATCAGATAAACGAGAATCTGTAAGGCCACCAGCATGCATACATAAATAATTTCAAACTTCTTCCAATTGGTAAACAGCTGATTGTACAGCCAGCCGTGGTGTTCTTGCGTTTGTCCCATTGTTGATTTCCCCGTTTCTTATGCTATTGCTTGATTGAGTCGTCGCTGAGGATGTCCATGGCCAGTTTGAGCGATGCGATTTCCCCTTTGGCCATCAGTTCCTCGCCATCAACCAGACTATTGACGCCGGCAGCCAGATCGCCTTCATAGAGCACGACGTTGTTTAGAATCGACAGCGTCTCCATGCCACGCAGGCGTCCAATCGTCATCATCGCGCCGGATTCCATGTCCGCGCCCACGATGCCCTTGGATGACCAGTAGGCTTCGGTTTCTGCGTTGTCATCCATGTAGAAGCCGTCGTGCGAGCGAATGATGCCATAGACCGCGTCAGGAGCGTACTTGTGAGCCAGTGCCATCAGTTTGAACGAAGGCACGGCTGGGTACATTGCCGGTACGTACTGCTTGGTCAGACCATCGTCGCGAACGGCCCCCTCGCCAATGATCAGCTCGCCCAGGTCAATGCCCGTCTGCATGGCCCCAGCTGATCCGACTCGAATAACCTTCTTGACGCCAACGTTATTCAGTTCTTCAACGCCAATCCCGGCTGATGGCGCGCCGATACCCGTTGACATCAGCAGAATGCGCTGACCGCGATATTCACCGATCACGGACTTGTATTCACGGTTGTAGGCCCATTCCTTGGCATTATCCAACAATTTGGCCGCCTTGTCGACACGGGCTGGGTCACCCATGATGATTGCCCGATCAGTGTTGATTGCCGTCGTCAGCTGCGTGTGTGGTTGTACTTCTTCACTCATTGCTATTCTTCCGTTTTGATAATTCGCTGCAGTTCCTCAACATTCAAAATCTTGATGGCAGGCTTTGAAGCATCAATGATTCCAAGCTCTGACAGCCGCTTGAGAACCCGATTGATATTGCGGTAGGACGTGTCGACCTCATATGTCAGCTGCTCGCGCGAGATTGGCCGCTTTTCCTTGGCTGAACGCATCAGCTCCAGGCCGATCTGCTGCATGGCTGAGTACAGGCTGTAGCGCTCCGTCCGTTTGGTGAGGTGATAGACCTATTCGGAAAGGTAGCTGATCATCCGGTTGGCAAACTGCTGATCGTTATTCAGCCAGGCCACGAAATCCCGGTTGTCGATCTTCAGCAGCAGCACCGGCGTGATATTGATGATAGACGCGCTGTAAGGCTTGTTGATCACCGCTTCCTGCTCGCCAAGAAACATCCCTGGCCGGTAGACATCCAGCACTACTGACTTGCCGTTTGCCGAATCCAGATACACCTTGACTCGACCCGCGACCAGCAGATACGTTTCATCATATGATTCGCCCTGCCGCAGATTAAATTCGCCAATCTCAAACTCGACGACTCGCATGCGCTCAATGATCTTTAAAGGCGCATTGGCCATAACTTTATGAACGGCTGGGTCCGAGTTGATTGCCGCGTATATCTTTTCAATGCTCATAGTTCTACCCTCTCATTACTTAATATGATACGGAAATCCATTTATTGATTCTATGACACCGGTCCTTAAAATGATAGCGGTTTCATAAAAATAACGGATTTTTTGTTCGTTTTTGAGGACATATGTCTTGAATAAAAAATCATCATGCTACACACATGATGATTTCTAATATTGGTATCGAACTTATTTAATTATTACTTGTCTTTTTTATCGTAAAGTGTTTCAAGCCTTTAACCTTGACCTTCTTCGTCACGTCAGCGCCATAGTACTTCTTGGCAATCTCACTGAGCTTTCCGTTTTTCCTAAGTTTGCTAATTTCCTGATTAACCTCTTTTTGCAGAGCCTTATCTTTCTTATTGAAAATAATGCCCTCGCCACTACCATCTTCATTAGTAGTGAAATACATATTAGGCAAAATCTTTAGGCCACTATTAGGATCCGCCTGCAAAGCTAATTTTTCCAAGTAATAGTCATTCATAATATAGTCAGTCTTGCCATTCTTTAAATCTCGGACGTAGACATCATTGCTTACGTTATCGTAGTTTACTAACTTAGCACCTAATTGTTTTGATAAGCGTTGATAGTTAGTTCCTGCCTCTCCAGCTGATTTCTTCCCCTTTAACTCTGACCAACTGTTGATTCCAGAATTATCGCTTGCTCTGACCATAATACTGTTGAATGAATGCTTAATCGGTGAGGACATGAGATAATTCTTCTTTCTAACCGGTGAAATCGCAAAATCATCAACTGCCATATCTGCCTTGCCGGTTTTTACTGCTGTCAGCATCCCATCAACACTGTACTCTTTGAAGACTACTTTTTTATGCAGCCCTTTAGCAATTGCCCGCACAACCTCTACGTCATATCCGGTTAGCTTCTTAGTCTCAGGATCGTGGTATGACGTCGGATAAAGCGTTCCTGATGTTGCAACTGTCAAAGTCTTTTTCTTAACCGCATTTTGATTACCACAGCCTGTTAACAGTAAGAGACAAGAAAGAACAACAGCCATCATTGAGATAAATTTATAGCGTTTCATAAACATAAGCTTCCTCCAAACTATCTCTCTGCAACATGATTAAGGTGCATTTCCACAGCTTGCTCAAGCCAGCCTAAAGCACAGCACACCATCCAGTATATGACCGCTATCATAATATAGATTGTCATATAGTCTTGATTGGCACCGGCAATAATCTTCGCGTGCATGAACATCTCAGAAACAGTAATCATGGCTGCTAGTGACGTTCCTTTAAACATATCTAGCGATACATTTCCAAGCGATGGAAGAACTACCCTAAATGCCTGTGGGAAAACCACGTACTTCATCGTCTTCCACTTTGACAATCCCAATGCTTTAGCTGATTCAAACTGAGTCTTGCTAACTCCCATCAATGCAGCACGATAATACTCTGCTAAAAAGGCACTAGGAATCAAGGTCATCGATAAAATAGCCGCCGACCAGGCATCCATATTGGCGCCAAAATAGGTTAAAAATAGAACTACCAACATCGGAACACCACGGAAGAAAGAAATATAAAAACGGGCCATCCATTGAAGCAGATAGTTATGGCTAATTCGTAATAGCATTACTGCTATCCCTACGAAATTTGAAGTTATAAAACAAATCACAAACATCAATAAAGAGATTGGCAGCCCCTTTAACAAATCTGGAATCGAATGCCATGCTAAAACTGGATTAAACAAACTCATAAAACTGTCCTCCTAGCGTTCATAATACCGCTTTCTTCTATCATGTAAAGTGATTAAAATGAAAATAATACAAGAATTTGTTCAAAAAAAGGTGATTTCATGGATATAGAAGAATTATTACTTTCTTCTGCAACTTCTTTAGTGAATTTGATTCGTTCGAAAAAAGTAAACAGCAAAGAATTAGTTCAAGCAGCCATCCATAAAGTTAAACAAGAAAATTCTCAATTGAATGCAGTAATCCATCTTCGTGAAGAAAAAGCACTGCAAGAGGCTGATAATTTAACAGACACCGGACAGCCATTCTTAGGAGTTCCAATACTTATCAAGGGCCTTGGTCAGGCACTTAAGGGTGAGCCAGATACAAATGGCAACGTTCTTTTCAAAGACAATATTGCCCAACAAACTGATAACTTCGTAAGGTCTTTGCAAAATGCAGGCTTCATTATTATCGGCCAAACCAACTTCCCAGAGTTCGGTTATAAAAACATTACGGATTCTAAACTATATGGCATTGCTAAGAACCCATGGAAACAAGCTTACACACCAGGCGGTTCATCAGGCGGATCAGCAGCAGCTGTTGCATCAGGCTGGGTACCGTTAGCCGCTGGAAATGATGGCGGTGGATCAATCAGAATTCCTGCAAGTTGGAACGGACTTATTGGTCTTAAACCAACTCGTGGCAGAATACCGGTAGGCCCAAGCAGTTGGCGGTCCTGGCAAGGTGCTTCAATCAATTTTGCTTTAACGCGTTCCGTCACGGATACTGCTAGATTATTGGGAGAGCTGCAAACAGTGCAATCCGCTGCAGTATTTCAAACACCATTACTAGACAGCTCAAAATTCTTAAGTTCTCCAAATCCTAAAATAAAAATCGGCTATAGCATGGAGTCACCTGTAGGAACTCCAGTCAGTGATGAGGCCCGCCAAGCTGTAATCGATGCCGTAAAATTTTTGACCGATATCGGCTATAACTGTGAGCCTTACAATGACACAATCAACGGTATAGACTTAATGAACAGCTACTACCTTATGAATGCCGGCGAGACTGACGCTATGTTTCGCAATATTCAAGCTGCTATCAAGCGGCCAGTCGGTAAAAAAGACATGGAATTGCTAACGTGGGCTTTATGGCAGACTGGTAAGAACGTTTCCGCTGGAGAATACAGCAACGCTCTTGCCATTTGGGACCAAGCTAGTTTTAAGCATGCGGAGCTTCACAAAAAATACGATCTATTCCTGACCCCAACTTGTGCCCAAGCCGCGCCAAAAGCCGATGATCCATTAATCCAACCTAAATATATCGAAAAGATGAATCATATTGATGAACTATCTGCTAAAGAACAACGACAGCTGATTTATGACCAATGGCTTCAAGCACTTACGTATACACCTTTTACGGAACAGGCCAATGTAACTGGCGAACCAGCAATCAGCTTACCTACTCATGTCACAGAACGAGGGCTACCCATGGGAATCCAATTCATCGCTTCAAAAGGACGTGAAGATCAGCTTCTACAGATTGCAAAACTATTTGAAGATCATCATCGCTTAAAAATGCTTCATACCTCAATTACTCCGAACTGATATGATATTCTCTTTAAATTAAAATATCCCATCAAAAAAATCTTCAGCCGCTATGACTGAAGATTTTTTAGTCTAATCGTTTATCTTATCCCATTGGATACTCGATCTCCTGACCACTCTGCTCATCGGACGGCAGGTTGTTTTCAGCCCGATATAGCGCGCGGCAGAACGATTGCGTCGACATCTTGTTGCTTACGGCGAACTTGACGCCGTACTTCTTGCAGGCCTTAGCAAGCGACCAAGACGTTGGATGGTTCGCGTAGGACTTGATCATGATCACCATATCAAGATTCTTGACCACCTTTTCGATCTTCTTGCTCTTGCCGGCGAACGCGTTGATCAGCCGTGGATCCCCATTGCAGGCCTTAACTGTGGCTTTCAGAATCTCGCCATTTTGACCATTGCCGATTGCGATGCCGACTTTTTGTCCTTTCAGATCGACCTTCAGCTTCTTGGCGTCTTGAGCTCCCTGCTGCATGCTGCCAAAGATCTGCTTGCTTAATCCGAACGCCAAATGTTTCTTTTCCTTTTTAGCGGGCTTCTTTTCCGCTGACTTCGGTTTTGGCGCCTTTTCTGCTGGCTGACTGTCATCTTCAAGGGGGTAGACCCAGCGAATCGTCATGCTGTCCTGGGCGTCGTCATCGTTGGCGTACCAGGCCAGATCCACGATATCGCCTTCTTGTACCATGAACCGAATGCGGTCGTCCTTAACATGATAGGTAACCTTGGATCCATTGACCTTCAACCGCTTCCCATAGATGTTATGGGTAACGACCAGCTCGCCATCCTTGCTTTCGACTATGGCTTGTTGGAATGCTTCAATCGGATCATAGTCGAGATCCAGGTGGTCCGTAACCCGCTTAATATACGCCTTAGATAATGAGTGATAAGGATCGCCATCAGCCAGAACGATATCGCCGTCCTGCAGATTCAGCATTCGGATCGTTTTCTCACTGATGAAAAACGCCTGCTGACCATAGGCATCCAACAGCTGGGCCCCAGCCAGGCGGCGCTGCACGACGTATTCGCCCTGGTTCAGATCAAACACCGACGACTGCTCAAGCAATTCGGCGAACGACGGCTCCGTTTCTGATTGAGAACGCGCTGGCAAAACCGGCTCCGTATCGGCTTCGTTCTTGGCAGACACCTGAACTGCCTCTTCATTGGCCTTAACTGTTTCAGCTACTTTAGGCTTCTCGATTGGCTTTTCATCAGTCTTGCCCTGGTCAGCCGTTTCGGGTTCCTTAGCGAGTTCAGCGGTTCGTTTGTCCGTCGCGTTTGTCCGCTCCCGCAACAGCGCGTCAAATCGTTGAACCGTCTCCTCTTTGATCAGCCCATCCGTTTGCGCTTCAGCAACTGCTTCTTGAAATGCGGTCAGCTTGGAAGCATCGTCGGTTTCCTTGGTCAGATTAGCGCCAGCCGCGATCAGGCGCTCGATCAGCCGACTGGTGTCTTCCTTACCGGTCAGCATGTCCTTATATGTTTGCCGGGTCTGCTTCAGCTGCTGCGACGCGATCAGATAGTACGTGTTGGTCATCGCGTTGTCTTCTTCAGCACCCAGATTGTAATGGCATTCCTCGAGATTCTTCTTAAGCGTGCCAAACGATGGCTGATAGTCTGAATCCTTGACCACTCTGCGCAGCTCATTAGCAGTTGTCTCCATGATCGACTTGAAGATATGGATCGCATCATACTGAGCCAGCGTCAAGCCATCGCGCTTCTCAGCCGGATTTTCCGCGAGAGCTGCCGCGTCCGAAACTGGTGTCTCTTCCTGCTCATCCTGCGTTTCCGCGTTCTCTTCATTTTCAGCCATCTCAGTTTCTTGGTTGTCTTCAACTGCCTCGTTTATTTCATTCTGCTGAATTGCCGTGTCTGACGGAGATCCCGTTTCACGCGCCCCCATCGTCTCAGTGCCGTTTTCAGACTCACTTGGCAATCCGCTGCTCATCGGATTCTGATAGCCAGACTGATGCCGCAGCAGGTTCACGATCGACTGAACGGCTTCAATGCCTTCAACGCTTGGATTAGTACCTTTTATAATATCAATTATGTCTTTTCGATAGTCATACATGATTCCTCACCTCAGTTTTGATTTTATCAACCAGTCCGGACAATAAGCGTCTATGTATGAAAAAAAGCTCTAAAAATTTCTGAAATCATGAAAAATAAGCCAGGTTGATTGAGCTAGAGTAGAACCAATCTGAAATTAATCTTTTATCGTTGATTATTCACTATTCACAATACATAATTTACTATCTACTATTTACAATTCACTATTTACGTTGTAGAAATTTGTTAAGTGCAACTGAAAGTACCTATATATCAGCTTTTGTTAACCGTAAATAATCTACCATTTACAATCTACAATTCACTATTTACTATTCACAATCTATTATTTACATTGTTAAAGGTTATTGAATCCATTAGGCGGGTTACTAGGGTTACAGGCGCTACCGTCAGCAATGGCCGATTGCCGTTCCTTTCGGCCTCATTACTGTAGGACCATATTTCTCAGTCATGAAACCCCATGTCAGGTTCAGCAAAACCAGTGAAATAAGATCGATTCGCCCCTTTAATTAAGTACCATTATTTTAATGAGAAGTTGGATATGGTGTTATTTTTAATTCTTCATCCAAATATTCTGCTAAAAAAATTTCCTCTACACCTGCAAAGCCCTGACATGTTAACTGTTTCATTAGCCAATTCTCATCATGATTTAGGACCTCTAGAACGTCTATATTTACTTTCCCATCAGTAATTAATGGAAAATGGAGATCCTCTTTAGAGTTCTTTAAGATTGTTATATGTCCTGTTTGCTCCATTAATGCGGATTTAACCTGCTTGATATTATCAATTCCTTGCGTTCTTAATTGAGCCATTAATTGATCAGCTGATAGTCCTACATATATACAATTACTTACACATAATTGGCCATTATGAATTAGGATAACCGGATGCCCCTCCACTAATTGTCGAAAAAGGAGGCTCTGATTCCGTAAATATTTGATTATCATTACTATCAAGGACCATATTAGCAGGATAATCATAAATTGAATAATTGTTATCGAGCTATTATAAATAACCCCTCCGATAATTCCTCCCAAAATATAATTTTGGATCTGATTTAGAGGTGTATTAACTGCAAAATCGAATTTCCCTGATAAGTTGATTTGTAGGATCATAACCATGGTTCCTAAGATGAATTTAATTGCAATAAGAATATACATACCTATTATTTACTATATAAGTATATAGTCTTTCCTTTCTAGATATTATCTACTACTTACTATATAATAATCGCTTATTTCTGATTATGCACATAAACTTTATGGTTAATAATGTGGGCCCGTTGTAGTGTATAACTATTATGATCATTATTTAACTGAAGTTGATAATCATATCCTTTAAACCGGATTAGCATCCCGTTGTTAAGGGTCGTTTGATTAACCATTACCTGGTTTTTACTAAGATTGTGGTCTTGTGCAACCGCTTCAATAAAAGGAAGGATTTGACTAGATTGCCATTGGTTTTTGTGTACATAGGTTAGTTGTTCAATTTGAGTTCCTAAAAGAATTAGAGTAAATAACAGAAAAACTATGCTCAGATCCCGATACCGGGTTATTAAACGATGATGAAGGTATCGCAATAAGTAGTACAGAATTAATAGTAAGGCTCCTAATATTATTCCGTAACTTACCACAGTAATAGTTTGCTGATGAGTTTGCAAATAACTATAAGTATAAAAATCCATTTTAATCTCCTACTAACCTTATTTAAAAACAGATTATTTCTTATTCACTTTTAAAATTATTTTAATAATCAGAGAAGTAAAATAGACATTTCCCTGTTCATTCATATGCACCTTATCCTGACCAAACCACTCAGCATGATTGTTAGCAGCTTGATTCCAGTCAATTACGTGCACGTTGCTGTGCTGCTTGGCAATCTGCTTGATCTGATCACAAACCGTCTGTTCCCAGTCCCGCGTTGGTACGTGCGGCGTAATCCAATATATCTGATGATCGCTGCCGATTGCATTTAAGATATCATCAATTGTCTGTGTATTCATTGCGCCATTGGTTCCAAGGTTTAGAATCACGATCTTTTGCAGCTGGCCTTTTGCCTTGAGATCTTTAATGACTCTAGGCGTGGCATTGCCCTGACGACCAACTTCAGCATCAACATAGGCATGCGGCATGATTTCTTGAATATCCCGGGAGGCATCCGCCATTACCGAGTCCCCAATTGCCGTGATCTTAAGCTGTGAAGCGGCTTTTAGCTGAGCTGAGGTCAAACCGTATTTTTTCTGCAGCGACTTGCTGTTGACGTTAACTTTAGTCGTTTTTCCTTTGGCAATTTGTTGATTTTTCTGCGCGGTGGCCTGCTTGCTTTTTTCAATCCGGGTCTGTTCCGCGATCTTTTTAATCGGTCGACTCGGCAGCATCAATCCACACAGAGCGATAAAGCAGATGATCACACCAGGGCCGATCTTGAACCATTGCCGCCAGTCGTGCATCTTAAAATCGATCCAGTGTCGAATGCTGTTTGGCAGATGACGCCATTGATAATGGGCCAATGGCTGTTCAACAAAACGATAGGAAAGCTCGCTGATCACCATGATCAACCCACATTCAATCAGTGCATTGAGCAATGGATGCTGGCCAATCTCAACTACTCGCTCATAAAAGACCATTACCGGCAGCTGATAGACATAGATACCATATGAACGCTGACCGATCCAGGCAAAAATCGGATTGGTCAGCCACCGATTCATATGACTGCCGGGATGAACCACGGTCGCAATTAAAAGCATTCCGATCAGACTATAGAAAAACATGCCCCCACGATAGGTCCAGCTGCTCTGCCCTGGTAAGGTAAAAAAGCCCAGCAGCGTAATCAAAAGCGCACCGATCCCAACCCCATCCAAGATTTTGGCGGCCGGCGTCGTCAATTTGGCGTTTAGATGATCGATCGGCCAGCACAGCGCCAGCCAGGCACCCAAAAGCAGCGAAAAGGCCCGCGTATCAGTTCCATAATAGACGCGGTTCAGATTATTTTGATCAAATAAGACGGCCATCTCAATTGCTGAGGCAACAGCTAAGATAAAAACGGCCCATTTAATACGCGTGCGTTTTTTCAAGACCAGAAACAGCAAAAATAAAATCAAAGGCCACAAAAAGTAAAACTGAGCCTCCACGCCTAAGGTCCACAGATGCGTAAATGGCGACTCACTATTAAAACGGTCAAGGTATGACTGTCCGTGACCAATCTCCCACCAATTATAGACCCAGAGCAGATTGGTAATGATCGTACTCTTGATGTTGTGTAATAGATCACGGGCGAATACTGTAATGTAGGCCGTCGTAACTGCCAGCATAACAATCAATACCGGATAGAGCCTGCGCAGCCGCTTGAGATAGAATTGCGTCAATCGAATGCCACCTGTTTGATCCATTTGACGCACCAGTTGCAAGGTCACGAAATATCCTGAGATCAAAAGAAACAGCGGTACGCCCAGATAGCCGCCCGGCAAGGTCGTCGGCAACAGGTGATAGATGATCACGCCAAGCACGGCCAGCGCCCTGACGCCATCGATTCCAGTTACGTATTGTTTAGACTGCATGAAATTTACTCCAAATTTAAAGATATCTTATGTAATTATAATCCTTATTTTATTAACAAAAGGAACTGATATTAATAAATTTTTTACAGAGTCTGTCTGTGATTTGCGAGAAACATACCGATGCTACAGTACAAAAGCTCATTCTCCTGGCAGAGCTAAGTCTAATCAGCTGCTTAATACTGTTATTTGAGAACTCAAAATGGTGATTAGTAATATTCCGAGTGCCGAAGTAAAACGTTAGAACGCTTTACAGGAGATCATCCAATGGTTAGCTGGAGATTTCACTGAAAAGACTGTTTTAATAGAAACCCAATCAATTAATATATTAAATACTTTTTTCAGCACTAATCCCCGAGTACATATTATGTTAATAATTGGTAAATAAAATGTGAAGTATTTTATAAGACATGGTAATATAAGAATGTGTAATGAACACTAGCATTACACGTAAAGAATAAAAAAGGAGGTAACAGTATGAGCAATAATAAATCTAGACATCGTCAACTTTTATTTATATCGGGACTAGTTTTATTTTCGTTATTAGGATCAATGTGGATATCATCTAATAATGGTGTGGCTGTACATGCTGATAATGAGACAAGTATTACTCAGAACAGCACGGGATCCGGGAATGTTGTTAATCAACAGGAAGAACCACAAAAGAATTCTGTTAATAGTAATACTACAGATAATACTAATCCTTCTGACGATCAGATTTCTCAGAAGCAAGTTACTAATACAGAAGCACAACCGAGAGCACCAGCTAATAATAATCAGTCGATGCAGGAGGGCCTTAATCATATAAGTAATAGCCAATACTCAACTTCTAATAGTGAGGTTAATACTAATCAAAGCCCGTCAGTTTCCGAGAATAATAGTTCCCCGTCTGCATATAATAAAGGAACCAGCGTTGATATTACGATTACCAATCAGAGGTCATCAACTAAGGAAATTTCAGGCGGAGGAACCACAGAATTCTCTTTTGATTTTTCTGTTCCCAACTCGGCAAGATCTGGAGACTATACAACGATATCACTTCCTAATGAGTTGGATTTTTCTAGAGATCAATCATTTAATGTCTATGCCCCTGATGGGAAGACTACGGTTGCCAGTGCAGTTATTAATAAAGAAAAAAAGACGCTGGTCTTAACGTATACAGATTATGTAGATACACATGATGATGTTACTGGCCACATTAATATGCAAATAATGGCTGATACAGAAAAGGTGAAGAAAGATACGATACTTCCTGCAACAATTAAAATAAATGGGAATATAGTTACTATTGACAGCACTGGTATTAACTATAAGGTTAATAGGGGCGATAGTAATATTGACTTCTATAAGTATGGATGGATGAATTATGATAATGATGAAATCAACTATCGTATTATTGTAAATACAACCAACTCTAAACGGAATAATGTTATTATCAATGATATTCTTCATTCTGTTGGAGTTAATTACGAAGAGTCAAGCATAAAAATCGCAACTGGAACTTGGGTTAAGGATGCTAATAACTATTGGTCATTGGCCAACTATAGAGAAGTAACCCAAAACTATACCCCTCAATTTAATGGCTCAACTTTTTCTGTAAATCTTGGTAGTATCACTCAGGGGTTCCTTATTACCTATAAGGTAAAACCATCTCATAGATTGATTAACGGAGAACAAATTAAAAACTCATCAAGTTATTCATATAATAATCATAAGGTGAACGAGTACACTAATACAGTATATTATCAAGAGGCAAACGGTACTGCAAACGGATATAACTATAGTTTAACAATAAATAAGGTGGATGAATCTGGTAATCCATTACATGGCGCTATCTTCGATGTAATTCGACAGTCAACTGGAGAAGTTGTAGGAACTATCACAACAGATTCCTCAGGACAGGGCACTATCTATGGGTTGTTACGTGATAGTTACCAATTGAAAGAGGTCAGTGCACCTAAGGGATATCAATTAGCAGATACGGTAATCGTAACTTCTACAAATTTTGATTCAAAAGGGGCCGTTATTAAAATTATCGATAAGATTGAGAAAACCTCAGTTTCAGGGACGAAGACTTGGAGAGATAACAACAATCAAGATGGAATCCGCCCAAGTTCAATCACCGTGAACTTATTGGCTAACGGTCAACAAGTTGCAAGCAAGACGGTTAGTGCTAGTGATAACTGGCAATACAGTTTCGACAACTTAGCTGCTTATGCTAATGGTCAGAAGATCACCTACACGGTAACGGAAAATGCAGTTGCGGGGTACACCAGTACTATCGATGGTTACAATATTACTAATACCCATAATCCGACAACGCCTAAGAAGCCCCAGGTTCCTAATAACCCGACAACGCCTAAGGAACCTCAAGTTCCTAATAATGGGAATAAGGTAACACCAAAGGATTTCACTCAAGGTAAAATGTACGATAAAACAAGTAGATTACCTCAAACAGGTGATGGATCATCAATGGGTATGATGTTAATTGGACTAGTGACGTTATTGCTAAGCTTAGGTTTAGTAGTTATAAGTAGATTTACTATTTGATCATGATTGAATGATCGTAAGCACTCCACAACGAACCGGGTTGAATCTTAACCATTGATGGTATCTCAGATCCCTGGGTTCAAACAAAAATAGTGGGCGACCAACGCAATTTTCTGCGTTAGTCGCCCGCTTTGATTTCTCTATTAAACACGATATCTGGCGTGTTACGTTGCGTGTAAACCGTTAGTAATGGTTAAAAATACTTAAAAACGTGGTACTATACCCTGTCAAGGTAACACTTAAAAAAATAAAAAATTAGTCTATACG
>ERZ832973.1623-NODE-1623-length-16314-cov-3.205240_pt1 | contig 16314 bp, 13 predicted proteins | sample MGYA00519950_ERZ832973 | MGnify/ENA primary metagenome ERZ832973 (study PRJEB31850, sample SAMEA3708734) | human gut metagenome | biome: human gut; feature: human-associated habitat; material: faeces | place: China | collected 2014 ... | reverse complement strand
TAGAAATGCCACATTTTTTGAACCGAATTTCCATCTGCATTTTCATCTGAAATCCTACGGTGTGGTTTTCTAATAATATTACTTATCACCCAAAAGGGGGCTATGCTTATTGCGGCAGTCCCATAAAAAAACTCCGGCAGACACTTACGAATCCGCCGGAGTTACTCTTTTTCGGTCTTTACAGTTCTTTCTCGAAGAATGCCTTCATCGCTGCAACAGCGGCATCCTCATCCGCACCGTCCACGTTGACAGTCACCGTCTCGCCCTGCTTTACGCCAAGCGCCATCACTGCCATCACTCTGGTAGCGTCCACTTCCTTCTCACCTTTCTTGATGGTGATCTTGCTGGTGAAGTTCTTTGCCTCCTTTACCAGAAGCCCTGCCGGTCTTGCGTGAATTCCAAGTTCGTCTTTTACGGTGTAATCGAATGTTTTCATGTTTTCCATTTCCTTTCTTTTTTTAATTATGTGGCTTTTATTTACTCCATTCCGACAACGCGCTCACGCACCGGAAGTACCATCGCAGGTGATACGGACAATTCGTCGATTCCCATCGCAACGAACTGTTCCGTCAATGTTGTATCTGCGCCGAGTTCCCCGCAGATTCCTGCCCAGATACCCTCCTTATGCGCACTGTCGATGACCATCTGAATCATCTTAAGCACTGCCGGATGGTGGGAATCATAGAACATATCAAGCTTTGCATTCTGTCTGTCGATTGCCAGTGTATACTGTGTCAGATCGTTGGTTCCGATACTGAAAAAATCCACTTCCTTTGCCAGTTCATCGGCAATGATGACCGCCGCCGGTGTCTCGATCATAATACCGAATTCCACCTTGCCGTACGGAATCTTCTGTGCATCAAGTTCTGCACGGATCTCCGCCATGATCTCCTTGACCTTCTGTACCTCCCAGACGGAAATAATCATCGGCACCATAATGGCAATGTTACCGAACGCACTCGCACGGTACAGCGCACGAAGCTGTGTCTTAAAAATCTCCGGGCGGTCCAGGCAGATGCGCACTGCGCGGTAGCCGAGCGCCGGGTTATCCTCTTTGTCCAGATTAAAGTAGTCAATCTTCTTATCCGCACCGATGTCCAACGTACGGATGATAACTTTTCTGCCGCCCATCATCTCCGCTACACTCTTGTATGCGGAAAACTGTTCCTCCTCCGTCGGATAATGGTCATTCTGCAGGTATAAGAACTCACTGCGGAACAGTCCGATTCCCTCCGCATCATTCATTAACGCCGCGCCGACATCGCCGATGCCGCCGATATTCGCGTACAGCTTAATGGATTTGCCGGATTTTGTTGCGGTCGGCTTACCCTTCAACGCCGATAACAGTTCTTTGCGTTTGCTCTCGTCTTCCTTCTTCTTCTGATACTCCGCCAGAACACTCTCATCCGGCTCAATAATGATTTTGCCATCCATGCCGTCCACAATCGCCATTTTGCCATCCATGCCGTCCGGCACCGGCGTACATACCAGTGCCGGAATGTTCATTGTGCGGGCAAGGATTGCAGTGTGGGAATTGGTCGATCCCTCTCTCGTCACAAATGCCAGCACCTTGGAACGGTCAAGCTGGATCGTCTCGCTCGGCGCCAGATCATCCGCCAGAATGATCGCCTGCTCCATCTCCATGGACTGTGCGCCGCTGCCGTGATGCAAAACGGCGATTAAACGCTCGGAAATATCCTTGACGTCCGCCGAACGCGCCTTCATGTACTCATCATCCATGCCGGCGAACATCGCCGCGAAGTTGTCCCCTGTCGTGGCAACGGCAAACTCTGCATTGACCTCCTGTGTCGTGATAATGTTGCGGATGGAATCGCAGTAATCCTCATCGTCCAGCATCATCTGATGTACCTCGAAGATCGCCGCATTGTCCTCTCCGACTTCCTTTACCGCTTTGTCATAGAGTGCTCCCAGCTCCTCCATGGCGACTTTTTTCGCCTCCTCAAAACGCGTGCACTCAGCTGCGGTATCATCAACATGTGATCTTCTCACCGCGCTGCTCTTCTTGGCAAACTCCCGGATCGGGCCGATTGCGATTCCGCTAAAAGCGGTTTTTCCCTCGATGCAAATCATATGCGTTCTCCTTTCATTCTTCGCTTATTCATCTAATCCACGCAGTGTGGTCTCTACCTGTTCCAGTATGTGTGCGGCATTTCCCGCGGCATAGTCCTCCGGCGCAATGGCAAGCACCGGCAGATTTCCGCACTCCGCCGCAATCTTTTCCCTGCGGTATGCGATCTGCGGTCCCAGAAGGATCACATCATACCCCGTGCAGTATTCCTTGTAGGCATGTACCCCGACAGCCTTCACTTCCAGTGGAAGCTGCTCCTTTTTTGCATACTTTATCAGTTCCCCGCGCAGAATATCGGTCGACATTCCCGCGCTGCAGACAAGTAATATCTTCATTGGCAGCCTCCTTTTGTCTCCCCAAGCGCACGGTAGACATCCACGATCTCCTCCGCAAGCTCCTGCGCCAGCGTCGCCATCATAAAATGGTCCTGCGCGTGCGCCACCAGCAATCCTCCGTCTGTCTGCTGTCCGCCCGCCTCTCTCACCAGAAGCTCCGTGTGCACCTTATGTGCCTCCATGGCATAGCGTTCCGCCTCATCCAACTGCTCCGCGGCTCCCGCAAAATCAAATGCCTTTGCTCTGTGAATCGCTGCAAATGCGCAGCTTCTCGCCGTACCTGCCTTCGCAATGATCTCCATCGCGGCCTCTCTTTGCCGTTCTGTCTCATCGATTTCATCCATCCTGCCCACCTCCGTGACCGCCTCTGTCTTATTCCTGAATCTGCATCAATATGGAAATGATGTTCGCCATCTCGTCATCGGAAAAAATCATGTGGAATTTCCGCTCGACCGGCGCTACATATTTTCGCAGATCCCGGTATACCCCGTGATACTTCTGCACAATTTCCTCGCGGTGCGGATTCTCTATGGAAGCGCCCCTTCCCGCGATCCGGTTGACTGCGCAGGCAATGTGCATCACAAGCCCTGTCTTGGTGTCTTGCGACATCGGGTATTTTCCCTCAATCTGCTCCGCCAGTTCCATGAGCGCCTCCTTTAGGCGGCCGATGTCCACATATTCCAGATGATCGCCCAGACAGCGGAACATTTCATCAAAATCAACCTCCGCCTTTTCCATGCGCTGTGTGCGCAAAAGCTCCGGCAGATGCTCCACCGGCGCCGCCAGCACATCCGCCGCTGACAGAAATGGAATCGCCAGAATGTCCGGATCATACGTTCCGATAATACACAGGATCACTGCTCCCTGCATAAGTTCCAGCAGTTTTTCCCGCAGCAGGTTCCGGTCCGATAAGGATAAGGCAATCACCTCCGCGTCCGTGCAGGCTTTATGCTGGATGAGATACTGCTTCATCTGCAGCGCAACGCCCTCACTTGTGGTGCAGAGCGTAACGATTACTTTTTTTGGGGAATGCCACAGCGCCCCGAGCGACTCTGCCACCATTCGGTAAACCCGGTCCACCCCATCGGCGATTGCCGCCCCCTTCGACCACTCCATTCCGAATCTTGTGACCGGAAGCGCTACCGCGCGGAGCTGTATTCCTGTCTCGCAGGAAATTGTATACAACATCTGCTGCAATACCTTCTGGTCATACACGGCAAGGACTCCCGCCCCTCTATCGATCGCGAGCAGTTTTTGCCGCAGCAGCTCGTAGGTCTGTTCATCCTTCTGTTCGTAAGGAATGTCAACGGCATACACGTTTCCGCGGTGAAGCTGCTCCTCGATGGTATCTGCGAGTGCCCGCGCGACTCCCTGTCCGTAAAAGACAAATAAAAGTACCGGCGACGGTTCGTCCGTCCGGATCTGTGGCTCGCTGACCTGCGTCTCCTCGGCAGGCGGCATTTCCGATACAAGTACCGTCACGCCCCCTTCCTGATAGGAATAGCGCATCTGCGGTTTTACCAGCGCATCCACCGCCTCCTTGTCCGCGCGGTAGTTTAAGAATCCCTTGCGCACAGACGGATCAAAGTCGCTGATGTAGAGGTGAAGTTCTCCCTCGTGATCCATGTAGTCCCGCAGATAAGCATTCATGCAGGCTTTCCGGATCTGTGTCTTTAAGGTCAGTATCTCCTTTTCACAAGGGAACAGCATCAGGCAGATGAGCACCTCGGACTCCAGCGTGATCGTGCGCTTCGTTCTGCATGCCTCCGCCACCAGAAAATGTTCCAGCAGCTTCCGCCGCTCTGGAAGCGGACGCTCCGTAAGGGACGGGAGCCGGATCTCCGCCAGCACGTGGTCTTCCAGCAGGGAAATCACATCCAGCGCCTTGTCGTCGCAGGATAGAAAAATCATCGGCAGTTCCCGCGCATCCTCCGCCTCCACAAAACAGCGGAGTAGCTTGCGTCTGACGTTCACCGACAGGAACTGTACCTTATGTAAAAACAGGATTCCCGTGGCTGCCTCCGCGAGCATTCCTCCCTGCACGCCGTCTCCGAGCAGTTCTGCGATCGTTGCCGCATCGTCCGCTCCGAAATCCATGCAGTCACACATTACAAACGGCGCCTGTTCCGCAACCAGTCCCTGCTGTACGGCAGCTTTGTGCATCACTTCCGCCATGTATTTTCTGCCGCTTCCCTCTCTTCCGATCAGAAGAACATTCAGTCCGCGGTGCGGATACAAAAGTGCCGCCCTGGCAAGCTGAACGGCGTATTTTAAACTGCCGTCATATCCCACCAGTTCCCGGAACGCTCCCTCCTCATCCGCAAACGCTTCCGTCAGCGAATATAAGACCGGCCGGCTGCTGCTCTTTTTTACCCTGCCTTCCCGGAGGAGTTCGCCCAGTGCAGTGCTGACGTTGGTGCGCTGCATTCCGAGTGCCTCTGCGATCTCATTAGTAGAGATCCCGTGATTGGCATTCACGGAGCTGTGGAGTTTTACAAATTCGTATATCTGCTCTCTGTTTCCCTTCATATGGTTCCTCATAAGAAATCGCTGATCTCTTCGATACGCTTACTATATGTTTTTTCTTTCTGACTGTCAATTTCACATAGTGTATAAATTTTGTATCCTTCATCTATACTCATTTTCATACAAAATGCTTTCTTTTTCAACTCTCTTTTTGTCTGTTTTTTCCAATAATCCGCTTCTTTTCTTCCTGTCGCTTCTTTCTCCGCTTATTTAGTGTATATGTTTCTGCTGATCATATACACTTAGTGTATAAGTTTTTTCTTTTTTTACATTTTTAAAGATTTTGAAAAAAAGAACCCGTGAGAACATCTCCGCAATTCAGATATGTTCTCACGGGTTCTTATGATAATTTCAAGGTTATATTTTGACGTTTCTTGAAGGAAAAATGGCACCGTTTCTAGTACAGATTGCAGCGCCCGCGCTCCTCGCGCTCCATATCACGCACATACTGCGCCTGATATTCCATCGTGATCTCACGAAGTTCCTTGATTCCCTCAATATAAGGCAGATACATATCATACCCGTCCATGGCATCATCGCATCCTAACTCACTATATCCCAGGGAATCTTTTACGATCTGCTCCCGCTGTTCTCTTGTTGTATTTTTGATCAGATATTCTTCCATGTTTTTCTCCTTATTCTAAAAAGTCAGACGCATTTCATACCACACAGCGCCTCCGTGTTCCGATCCGGACACGCCCTCATTCCGGTAGCCGAACTGCCTGTAAAACGAAAGCAGTCTCTCCTTACAGGTCAGCACCAGTCCCTTTTTTCCCTGTGACTTTGTATCCGCAATTACCCTGCGCATCAGCGCTGCCGCATATCCCTTTCCCTGCTCTGCGGGGTCCGTCGCCACACCAAAGATCATCTGCCACGCACCATCCTTGCTGTGCATATCGGCATGTTCATACATCGCGTCGGTCAGATGCTCCTCGTCGGTTGCCATGCCGTTAATCATGGATACCAGTTTTTCATCCTCGTAGAGCAGCCAGAAATGATCAGGAAAACTTGCCAGCCGATCGAAAAATGCCTCTCTCCCCGCCGCTTCCGCCGCAGGAAAACACTTTGCTTCCAACTCTGTAACCGCCTTTAGGTCCTCCATTGCCGCATGTCTGATTGTCATCTTCTCTTCCTCCCTGCGCCGGTCTCTTACCAGAACACATTATAAGCGCCTTCTTCGCCCGATGCAATATCCTGCACTTAATTTCTGTGTATCATGGAAGCAACCATGAAATTTCATAGCAATGTGAACAGTAAAACGGCTCTCTGCGATCAGATGTTTTCCGATCACAAAAAGCCGTTTTCCATGGCACCTCTTTACCTGTAATTTTGTCTTATGCCAGAACCTTTTTATTATCAGCCCCCGGTGTCGTGACGATCATCTGCCCGGGTGTGATAAGAAGTGCTCCCGTTCCCGGCGCAGCCGGATATCTCTTGACGAGCTTCCGGCTTCAATCTCATAGCTGCCCATTTTTTCTGCAAATGCATGCTGCTTCTCGTCATACACGGAAAATGCCGCCGCTGTCAGAAGAAGCGTTACCGTCTTTTCCTCCCCCGGCATCAGCTCCATCTTTTCAAACGCACACAGTTTATGTGCCGGGCGGTCGTCCTGCCGCTCTTTCGGTGCCACATACACCTGCACCACTTCTTTTCCGGCACGAAGGCTGTCATTCTTCACGGTCACTGCAAGCTCATACCGCGGGGCGTCCATCGTCCCCCCGGTCTCTGCGGATGCCGTGACCGGACGAACCGTCATATATTTATAGACAAAACGGCTGTAGGAAAGCCCGTGTCCAAAGCCATAGTATAACGGTGTATCCACAGTGTCGTAATAGCGGTATCCCACCATCACGCCCTCCTTGTATTCCACCACGTCCTTCTTTGCAAATGTTCCGATCGTATGTGCCGGGCAATCGTTTGCATCCTTCGGGAACGACTCCGCAAGCCTGCCGGATGGATTCTCTTTTCCAAACAAAATCTCCGCAATCGCCGTTCCTCCCTCCATTCCGGCATAATAACTCCAGAGCACCGCCTTTGCCTGCTCATTCCACGGCATCGCCACCGGTGATCCGGCGTAGAGCACAATCACAGTGTCCGGTCTGACGGCAAGAAGTTCCCCGATCAGCGCATCCTGTTCATAGGGAAGCGTGAGGGTCGTCCGGTCATAGCCCTCCGAGTCAAAATCATGATTCAGGCCTCCCACAAAAATCACCGTGTCACATTCCTTCGCCAGCGCCACCGCCTCCTCGCGGAAGCGCTTCCTACACTCCTTCGTCTCATCGGACACTTCCGCTTCTTCAGAAGTTTTGCCCCAGTCCTTTTTGGTGCTGTCCGCCTGCCAGTTCACACTGCCCTGTGCCTCCTTGCCGGGGATATAGTAGCCCGGTGCATACTCCACTTTCACATTCCCGCCGAGGAGCTTTTTGATTCCGAGCAGCGGTGAGATCTCGTAGAGCGCCTTGATCTCAGCACTGCCGCCCCCGTTGGAGTGAATTGCCGCAGCATTCTGTCCGATCACTGCAACACGCTTCACCTTTTTTGCATCGAGTGGAAGACATTCCTCTTCATTTTTTAGCAGAACCACCGATTCCCTGGCGATCTTTAATACCGTGTCCTGATGCTCTCTGCTGTTGTAAGTTCCGGTCTTTCTGGTCTCTCTCTTTTCTCCGATCATATGCAGGCGGAACATCAGCCGCAGAATATTGCGCACCTTTTCATCAATGAGCGCCTCGGAGATCTCACCGGAACGCACCATCTTTAAAAGCGGCTCTGCCAGATACTGCTGGTCGAAATCGTACGTCACTTCCATCTCCACATCAATCGCAGCTTCCGCCGCTTCTCTGGTGTCATGGACACCGCCCCAGTCCGAGACCACCACACCGTCAAATCCCCAGTCGCGCCGCAGTGTGCCGTTTAACAGTTTTTTGCTGGTGCAGCAGTGTTCCCCGTTTAACAGATTGTATGCTCCCATCACCGCATGGACACCGCCCTTTTGCACCGCCGCGCGAAATCCCGGAAAATAGATTTCCTCTAAGGTCTGGGGCGATACTTTCGTGTCTACCCAGAGACGCTCTGTCTCCTGCGAGTTGGCTGCAAAATGCTTTACGCACGCCGCTACATCCGACTGCTGGATTCCCTTCACCATCGGCACGACCAGTTCCGAGATCAGATACGGGTCCTCGCTCATATATTCAAAATTTCTTCCGCAGAACGGGCTCCGCTTGATATTGATTCCCGGCGCGAGAATCATGTCTTTGCCTCTTCCTCTTGCCTCCTCGCCCAGCACTCTGCCCTCCTCACCCGCAAGTTCGCGGTTCCAGGTTGATGCTACCGCGCTGTTGCACGGGAGATAGCTGACAAAATCATCTGTCGTGCCTGTATTTCTCCACTCATTGTCCGCAAATTCCGCACGCACGCCCATCGGACCGTCCGAGAAAAAGAGCGGCGGTATGGAAAGCCGCTCCACCCCCTCGGTGCGGAACAGCCCCGCGCCATGAATCATTCCGATCTTTTCTTCCAGTGTCAGCTGTTCTAATAATTTCCCGATCTGTACTTCATATGTCTCTGTTTTCATTGCCACCTCCGGCTGCATTTAAAATTCGACTGTTACGTTTCCTTCCTTTGGAACCGCGATCACGGCATGATCCCCGTCCATCTCATAGGCACAGCTTACCGTCTTCGGCATTCCCGCATGCATGAGCGCCACTTTCACCTCCGTACCTCCGGACACCTGAATCTCGTACCGGCTGCCGCAATGTGTGACCGCTGCCTTCACCGCTTCCCGGTTTTCCGTATCGTACACCGTCGTCTGTGCCTCGCACCCATCGTCAAGCGCATAGACCCGGAATGTCGTTCCATCTGCATAATCATAAACTGCATTGTCATCCCTTGCACCCATCGCAACGATGCTGCCCGCTCTGACGTAGAGCGGGATGCTCAGATAGCCATGCTTCTCTTTGTACCATCTGCCGCCCTCCTTCACATCGCCGCTAAGCAGTGATGTCCAGCGTCCCCCTGGAAGATAATACTCCGCGATTCCGTCCTCATTAAAAATCGGAGCTACCAACAGGGAATCGCCCAACATATACTGGCTTGCCAGATATGCGCAGTTCCGGTCCTCCGTAAACTCAAGCACCATACTCCGCATCATCGGCACACCGGTCTTTGCCGTCTCGATGGCATTGCGGTACAGATACGGCATCAGACGCGCCTTTAATTTTGCAAAATAGCGCACCACGTCCACCGCTTCCTCATCATAAGCCCAGGGCACACGGTAAGAAGTGGAACCGTGCAGTCTGGAATGTGTCGAAAGCAGTCCGAACGCGCACCATCTCTTGTAGACATCCGGCGTGGAAGTGCTCTCAAATCCTCCGATGTCATGACTCCAGAAGCCAAAACCGGAACTTGTCAGCGACAGACCGCCCCGCAGACTCTCCTCCATTGACTCATAATCAGCGTAACAATCGCCACCCCAGTGTACCGGGAATTTCTGGCCGCCCGCTGTTGCGGAGCGCGCAAAAAGAATCGCTTCCTTCTCGCCCTTTTTCTTTGCAATCACGTCATGCACCGTCTTATTGTACATGTATGTATAATAATTGTGCATCTTGACTGGATCGGATCCGTCATAATACACACAATCTGTCGGAATCCGCTCACCGAAATCCGTCTTAAAGCAGTCGACTCCCATATCCAAAAGTGCTTCCAGCTTCTTTCCATACCACTCGCACGCTGCCGGATTGGTAAAATCCACAATGGCAAGCCCCGGCTGCCACATATCCCACTGCCATACATCACCGTTGGCACGTTTCAGGAAATAGCCGCCCTTTACGCCCTCCTCAAACAACGAGGACTCCTGTCCCACATAGCTGTTGATCCAGACGCAGATCTTTAACCCTTTTTCTTTCAGGCGCTTTAACATTCCCTCCGGATCCGGGAACACACGCTCATCCCAGGTAAAGTCACACCAGTGAAAGTCCTTCATCCAGAAGCAGTCAAAGTGGAAAACCGAGAGCGGAATTCCACGCTCGATCATGCCATCCACAAAACTGTTCACCGTCTTCTCATCATAATTCGTCGTAAAGGAAGTAGACAGCCACAGGCCGAACGTCCACGGTGCCGGGAGCGCCGGTTTTCCGGTAATATCCGTGTAGCGCATCAGCACCTCCTTCATCGTCGGGCCGTTAATCAGAAAATAATCGAGACTCTCCCCAGGTACGGAAAACTCCACCTTGGTCACCATTTCCGTTGCCACCTCAAAGGAAACCTTTTCCGGATGATTGACAAATACGCCATATCCTTTATTGGAAAGGTAAAACGGGATGTTCTTGTAGGACTGTTCCGTGGAAGTCCCCCCGTCCTCATTCCAGATGTCCACACTCTGACCATTTTTTACGAATGCCGAAAAGCGTTCGCCCAGTCCATACACCAGTTCGCCGACCGAGAGGGAAAGCTGCTCCCTCATGTAGGCATCCTCCGGCCCCTTATCGTATGCGCTGCCTTTCCAGTTCGTCTTCATGTAGGCGAGATCTCTCCATCCGCTGCCGGTGATCTTCTCCGCTCCGCGCCAGAATACAAACGCTCCGCTCTCTTTCTCAATCTCGATGCGAAGTTCCCCGCTCTTTACAATGATCTGTTTTTCTGTTTCTTCCGCCGCAAGATTTCCGGTCTGTGGCGGTGCAAGCTCAAACTGCGGCATGCGCTCCTTAAGTCCCATGTGGTGATGTGTCTGGATACGGAGCACTTCCGGATACGGCGCACTGATCTGAATCGTCAGATTCACCCCACCTAACGTATCCCCTCTGTGGTTAATCTTATTCGTCGGTGCGCATAGCGTAACCCGGTCTTTCTCTATCTTCGTAAAATAAATCTGCGCCGATGAAAAGCAGGCGCAATCTTCCTTCTGTAACCAGCATCCGTTACTGAATTTCATCGTTCTCCTCCTTACTCCTCGTATTGTATTTTTTATTTCCCAGCATCCTCATCTTACCGTACCCAAACGGAAAAATATACCGTACAAATTGCACATAAAACACAGTACAAATTTGACACAACACCACCCCAAACGCTATAATTTTAGGAGATTATTTTCCATCAGTAAAATCAGGAAGGATGCACTATGTATAAGTTGTTCATTGCAGATGACGAGGCCATCATACGCGAGGGTCTGCGCTGTCTGCTTGATTGGGAAACATTGGGATTTACCATTGCAGGAGAAGCGGCAAACGGCGATGCCGCCCTGCAATTTCTTTTGTCTGAAACGCCGGATCTGGTTCTGCTCGATATCCGCATGCCGGGTATGTCCGGACTGGATGTTGTCCGCATTGCCAGGGAACACGGCTATGACGGAAAAGTTGTCATCTTAAGCGGTTACTCGGATTTCAATTACGCCAGAACAGCCATACGCTACGGCGTACTCTCCTATCTCACCAAGCCCATCGACGAAGATGAGCTTCTCGAGATTGTCTCGCAGATACGGAATCAGCTGGATTCCGATGCCAGCGCCCGGGATTCTTCTGCGCATTACCGGCAGAAAGCATACGATTCCATCATCCGGGATCTGCTTGCCGGCACTGCCGCCTACGACCGCCTGGATCGTGCGGAGCTGCATCTGAATGCGGATATATATCAGGTAATCATCTACGAAAAATACAGCCACCGCACGGAGGACGCGGCCTACCGCTTTTCCGACCTGCTGCGCGTGACCAACCAGGATCACAATTCCTTTGACCATATCACGGATGACACCCGCGAGATCATCCTGCTTAAGGGCAGCTTTGCCACCGAAAAATTCAACAGCTTTCTGGAACGCTTCCAAAGGCAGTGCCAGCCGCAGAAGGATTCCCCGCTGGACAGTCTGTTTCTCGCTTACGGTCGCCCTGTATCACATCTGGAAGAGATCGCGCTCTCCTATACAGACGCTTCCCGGCTGATCGACCAGCGCTTTTTCTGTGAGGAAGATCAGCATACCTTAGGCTATGAGAATCTCCCGACGCTCGGCAGCGGTCTTCCACTCATTACCGGTGCCTTTCTGGATGAATACGCAGGCCGCCTTTTTGACGGGCTCTCCTCATTCAGCCGGAGCCGCACTGCAGAGATTCTGGGCGAATTACAGACAAAGCTGTATCAGTCGTCCGATTCCATTGATACCATCAAGCTGTTTTTTGCAGATCTGTATCTTCAGATCAAGGAGCGCATCGGCCGCTCTTACACCAGCGTCGATATTCCTTTTCCGGGGAACGGAGAAATCATACGCATCATCTCCGAAAAATATTATCTGTATGAAATCATCCGCTTTCTGACAGAACAGTTTGAACTGATCTTATCCTCCATCGGCCGCACGTCGAAGGAGGGCGTGATTGACGACATTCTCTATTACATCGAGCACAATTACGCACGCAATCTCACACTGGAGGCAATCGCGCCGCTTTTTGGCTACAACAGTTCTTATCTCGGCAAGATCTTCAGCAAAAAGGTCGGGGAAAATTTCAACTCCTATCTCGACCATGTGCGTATCGAACACTCCAAGGAACTGCTCCTTGGCAATGATATGAAGGTATACGAGATTGCAGAAAAAGTCGGCTACCGCAATGTCGATTATTTTCACATCAAATTCAAACGTCAAGTCGGAATGACGCCCGCCGAATTTCGCAGGACACACCGGCAGTAAAACAAAAGGAGCAGGAACTCTCCGGTTCATCCCCAAGAATTCCTGCTCCTTTTATCAATAAAACCTGATTCACTTTTCTATACGGCCATTCTGCCAGAATACTTCTCTGTTCTACTGCACAGCAGCTACTTTTTCCTGAATGATCTCAGTCAGCATCTGCTCGGCATCTGCCATTCCCGCATTCTCCAAATCCGAAATCATCTTGTCGTAGGAAGCGTCAAATTCTTCTTCCGATCCGATCACACAGCTGATAAGCGCAGACCATGCGATCTCATCGAGCTGATTTGCAATCTCATCAAACTCCGTCGGCTTTGCGTAAGCCCAGATCGGAGAGTAGTCCGGTGTGGTAAATTCATCCGCCTGCGGGAAAATATCCGTCAGAAGCTCCACATTCCATGCTTCACATGCTGCCTTCTGCTCGTCATCATAATCCGCCATGACGCTCTCTTTGTTCGTGGTTGTGTAGGTGCTTCCGGTCGGGTCTTCAACACTGTTTCCATAGCACGGGAACGGATAATTGTGGAAACCGACACCGGTCTTCTTCTGATAATCCTTATCCTCCGTTGCATACTTTACTTCGTCTTCCGTGCGGTAACGGTGTCCTTCATCATCCAGGAAGTAGTTCACACCTTCAATTCCCCACTGTACAAGCACCTGTCCCTCATCGGAGCAGATGTAATCCAGATATTTGATTGCCGCCACCGGATCCTTACAGGAAGTAGTGATTCCAACGCCGTAGCCGGTCGTAAGTCCCTGATACATCAGAGACGGGCACTTGGTGTCCGCATCCATGGCAAGCGGTAGCGGTGCATACGTCTTACCGTACTTTCCGTCCGCTTTCAAAACCTTCTCGCCATCGCCGTAATCCCAGTCTGTATCAAACAGCGCCAGCACGCGTCCGGATGCGATCTTTGCGATGTAGTCCTCGTGTGTCTGGGTTGCGAATTCCGGATCAAGAATTCCCTCGTTGTACATTTTATTCATCCAGCGGAAATACTCTCTCTCCTTGTCAGAGTGGAATTTGTACATCGCATTATTGTTCTCATCCACGATCCACTGTCCGTTGTCCGGTGCTCCGTCCGCGATAAACCCTGCCGGATTGCCAAGCGTGATCATCCAGTGCCAGTCCGAAGTCGACAGCGTAAAGCCGATCGTATCCAGACCGTCGTCCGTGGTCGGATGTGCCGCAATATAATCCTTTAACATCGTCTCAAACTCATCTAACGTCCTCGGCACCTCATAATCATTCTCCTTTAAAACATCCCACTGAAGCTGTGCCGTACCGGATGTCTTAAACGTCTCTCCTCCCGCTGCATAAGCCGAAAGCTGATAGATCGAAGGATCATCCTCAGAATATTTTAATTTGTCAAACTCATCTCCGTAAAGCTTCTTGATATTCGGACCATACTCCTCAATCAGATCCGTCATATCAATCAAGGCTCCTGCATCGATCAGTGCTCCTGCATCCCCCTTGGCATAGATCATATCCGGATAATTCTGCTCCGCGATCATCAGTGCGACTTTCTCATCATCAGATGACACCGGATAATCGGTCTTTAACTTCACACCGGTTGCCTCCGTCAGTGCCTGCGCCACCGGATCGGTCCATGGATCCTCCTGTCCGTCCGCATTGTAGAACGTCAGCTCTACCACATCACCGGATGCTCCGCTGCCCGCACTCTCTGTTCCCCCACTCACGGAAGAAGTGCCTGCTGCATCTCCATTTCCACAGCCGCCCAGAACCCCTGCTGCCATAGATGCCACCAGCATCAATGCACATAACCTTTTTTGCCTCATAATCTTTCTTCTCCTCTCTTCTTTGCTTGCTCTATCAGTAATCAGTCTTTGACTGCACCGATCGTCATACCACCTACAAAATACCGCTGCAGGAACGGATACACAATCAGGATCGGAACCGTTGCAATGATCGTGATTGCCATTCGGATCGACATCGGAGATACCGCGCTCTTTAACTGTTCTGCGGCATGCGGATCAACCTTGATCGTCGCCTTCTCCATAATCTCATATAATACATACTGTAAAGTCGGAAGATCTCTTGCATACAGATAGGTATCCATAAAGGAATTCCACTGTCCGACTGCCACAAAAAGCGCCACCGTCGCAAGTACCGGCTTACATAGCGGCAGAACGATCTTTGCGAAAATAATGAAATCGTTTGCCCCGTCAATTCTGGCTGCCTCCTGCAGGGCAATCGGCAGTCCGTCTATAAACGAACGGATCAGAATGATATTGTACACCCAGATCAGTCCCGGAAGAATATATACCAGAAAATGATTTCCTAATTTTAACCTTGTAATCAGAAGATATTCCGGTACCAATCCGCCGCTGACATACATGGTAATCACAAACAGCACCGTGAACAGTTTATTAAAATAGAAATCTCTTCTGCTTAAAACATACGCCACCATCGCAGTCGCAGCGACGCCGGTCAGCGTACCGACCAGTGTTCGCACAATCGACATGGCAAACGGTTCAAATAAATTGTTTTCCTGAAACACATAAGTGTAATTGCTCCACGTAAACTTTCGCGGAATGATAAAATTGATATTGCGCATGGTATCGATCGGGTCGTTGAAGGAGATCGCAAGTACATTTAAAAACGGATATAAAGTCACAATAATAACACCGATGAAAATAACAAGTAATATGTAATCCAAAATATTATCTTTACTTTTAATTTTTGTATGACTGCGTGCCATGTGCTTCCCCTCCTTAGATCAATCTGCTCTCGCCGAGCCATCCGGCTATCTTGTTGGCGATAAACAAAAGTGCAATTCCGACTAACGACTGGAACATGCCGATCGCAGTTCCGAGGCCGTAGTTGTTGTTACCGATACCGCGGATATAAGCAAACCAGGAAAGCACCATTGCATGATCCTGCACGATACCGTTGGAGAGAAGCATCTGACGCTCCATACCGACATTCAAAGCACCGCCGATTCCCATAATGAGGAGCACCACCACCGTCGGCTTGATCCCCGGCAGCGTAATGTGCCAGATTCTCTGCAGACGGTTCGCACCGTCCACCTTTGCCGCCTCATAAAGCCCTTGGTCGATTCCTGCCATTGCGGAGAGATATACAATCGCATCCCAGCCGACTTCCTTCCAGACATTGATGAAGCAGACGACTATCCAGAACAGAACCGAGTTGGTAGACATAAGCTTTAGATTTTTTCCGACCAGCGTATCTAACATGCCGCCGTCATTTAATACCATCTTTGCAATACTTGCGATGACAACCCAGGATACGAAGTGCGGCAAATAGGAAATGGTCTGTGTGACCTTCTTAAAACGATTGAAGCAGATCTCATTGAGCATGAGTGCAAACAGGATCGCCATGACGGTTCCAAGTGCAATTCCCAGCACACTCAGACCGATCGTATTGATCATGGTCTGACCGAACAGCCGGTCTGTGAATGCCTTCTTAAAATTGTCAAAGCCCACAAACTTTCTCTGCCATACCGGAAGTGCAAAGCTGTTTGGCTTTACCTCCTGAAACGCCATTGTCCACCCCCACAGCGGAACATATTTAAAGATGATGAGCCAGATGACAAAAGGTACCGACATCAATAGCAGATACCGCTGCTTCCACATAAGCTGCCAGCTGAATTTCTGTTTGACCGCTTTGGCTTTCTGTTTCTTTTCTGTCTTCATATCGTTTTCCTCCTCTTTTCATC
>ERZ832973.1608-NODE-1608-length-16479-cov-30.942888_pt1 | contig 16479 bp, 16 predicted proteins | sample MGYA00519950_ERZ832973 | MGnify/ENA primary metagenome ERZ832973 (study PRJEB31850, sample SAMEA3708734) | human gut metagenome | biome: human gut; feature: human-associated habitat; material: faeces | place: China | collected 2014 ... | reverse complement strand
TCGTTTTCGTATTAAAAATTAAATTTCAGCCAACAACAAGACAAACAAGAATTTAATTATTGTATTTCCGTACCAGTTTCTGTATATCTTCATTTTTACCGATAACCAGCAGGTGTTCATCTTCTTTGAAACGATAATCCGCTGGCGGCATTGCCTGAATGCCATCTTTTGTCTGAATAGCAACGATATTGGTGTGATATTTATTGCGGATATCCATTTGGACAATTGTATTCCCAATCCATTCCGGCAATGGTGCCAATTCGTAGATAGAAAAATCTTCACTTAGTTCAAAATAATCAAACACGTTGTCGGAACTGTATTGTACGGCACATTTTTCCGCGATATCCCGATCGGGGTAGATAATCTTGTCAGCACCGTTTCGCAGCAGAAATTTTGCATGTACATCTCTGGTAGCTTTGCTGACCACGTATTTTGCACCAAGTTCTTTTAGCAGACAGGTGATTTCCAGACTGCTCTGAAAATTTGTGCCTACGCAGACAATACATTTATCAAAATTTCCGACTCCAAGGCTTTTTAACACTTCTTCTTTGGTACAGTCCCCAATTTTTGCATCGGTGACATAAGGAAGCAGAGGTTCCAACAGTTCTTCGTTTTGATCAATGATCATAACCTCGTTTCCGAGTTTTGCAAGGTTCCGGCACAGATGGCTGCCGAAACGTCCCATACCGATAATTAAAAATGATTTCATAATAAAAATCCTTTCTGTAAAAAATAAGTTTATGCAAGTATATTCTGTTTAACCGATACTAATATGCTCTTTTGGCTGTCGTACATGTGCCAGGCGTTTTTTGTCCGTGAAGGACATTGCGAAGGAAAGACTTCCTACGCGGCCAAGATACATGAGCAGTATCAGGATGACTTTTGCACCGGGTACAAGATGCGGTGTGATACCGGTGCTCATGCCGACTGTGCTGACAGCGGATACTACGTCAAATACGATCACCGTGAGATCCAGATCCTGCTGCATGGAGATCAGAAAAGTTGCAGCCACGGCCAGCAGCATATGGGTGGTAAATACAGCGGCAGCTTTGGAAACCGCTTCATCCTCCAGACGGCGCTTGAAAATATTGACACCATCCGTGCGGGTCAGCATAGAACGCAGGTAAAGAATCAGAACTGTGATAGTGGTCACTTTGGCTCCGCCCGCTGTGGAACCCGGACAGCCACCGATAAACATCAGTATGATGGTAAGGAGCTGGCTGCTCTGACTGAGACTGGCAATATCCGTAGTGTTAAAACCTGCGGTTCGTGGTGTGACTGCACAAAATAATGCATTTAAAATGGCCTGAGGTGTGTTCATATCTGCAAACAGTGCATGACGTTCCAAGATCAGAAACAGGATGGACGGACCAATGATCAGAAGCAGTGATGTAATCAGTACGATTTTCGTATGCAGCGCATATTTTCGTATGTGCAGCTTATGCTCTTTCAGATCACCCCATACAAAAAATCCGATACCGCCAATGAAAATGAGTGCCATCAGTGTGATGCAGACAATCCAGTTTGTATTGTATCCGATAAAGGAGGACATGCCAAAAGCCCCCATCAGATCAAAACCGGCATTACAGAATGCCGAGATGGAATGGAAAATACCATAGTAAAGCGCCTGTGAAAATGGCATATCCCGGAGAAAACAGAGGGTGAGAATAAGGGCTCCAATGCCTTCAAAAAGTAAGGTACCCTGTAAAATCAACCGTGCCAGACGAACAATGCCGCCGGTGTTTACGACATTGACACTTTCCTTTAAGAGTCCGCGTTGCCGCAAGGTGATCTTCTTTCGCAAGAACATGGAAAATCCGAATCCAAAGGTAATAAAACCAAGTCCGCCAATCTGGATCAGAGTAATAATGATGATCTGACCAAAAAGCGACCAGTGTAAATAAGTATTTGTAACGACCAGACCGGTGACGCAGGTAGCACTGGTAGATGTAAAAAGTGCAGTGAGAAAATCGGTCCAGGTTCCGGCTCTGCTTGCCAGCGGAGTCATAAGGAGCAATGTCCCGATAAGGATAATGCAAAAGAACCCCAGAGCGATCATTTGCATTTGTGAGATATTATTTCGTAGTTTTGTAAACATGTTGTTCCTCCTGTAATCAAGTTAGTATATCATGATTCTGAGAAATATGCTATACTGAACACAGCCTTAAAATAGGCGATGATACATATTTGTTTAAACGCAGAATGAGCATTTCCACGCTTTTGGTGTATAGAGCACTAAGTGGTGGGGAAGAAAGGGGGAAACTATATGGCAGGATTCTGTTTTTGGCTTGTGATTTTAATTTTTATTATATTCAGTGTAAGAAAAGGGAGAAAATCATCAAACCATTCTGAACAGCCGCCGGTACATCCGCAGAGACCGGAGCGGACAGAACGAGCACCGGAGCGGAAATCAGCCAGTCCGCACAGGTCGTATTCCTTACAGTCACATGCAGAAAAACCACAGACGTCCGCTGGAAAGAAGAACTATGGAAGTGAAAAAAGCAGTTCCGTGGCAAAAACGACCGGAAACGAAAGAAAGAATAAAGAAGCACGGAAACAGAGAGAAGCGGATCTGCAGGCTGTATTTGATGAAAATCAGATTGTGGCTGCTGCCAAAGTAAATACCAGAGAAGTGGAACTGGATAATGACCGGGATGCAGAGGAGGAACACCTTATGGATGCGGTATATGACGCCATGATAAAAGGTCCACACAACAGCATGGACTTTCAGCGGGACTTTATTGCCGAAGGCATGGATATGCTGAATTCTTTTGATCTGTAAGAATGATTGATCGTATAGGTTTCTAAAATCACTTCAACCGTTTTGATATTCAGACATTGTATCAGTGTGTATTGTGGATAAGATAGATAAAACTGTAAATTGGGGGAGAAAAGAGGGAATCGTAAAATGGCACAGGGAAATCCGTTACCGGGAGAAAAATATTTACATTTTAAAAATAAATTGTATCAGGTGATCGCAGTGGCAAAACATTCAGAAACCATGGAACCATATGTGGTATATCAGGCATTGTATGGAGATTTCGGCGTGTATATCCGTCCATATGATATGTTTGTCAGTGAAGTGGATCACGAAAAATATCCGGAGGTAACGCAGAAATATCGATTTGCATATGTAGATCATACAAAGAATGAGACGATTCGAACGGAGCGTGCAGAACATAAGAAAATACCGGTACATCAGAATGTGGAACAACAGGAAAACGTGCCGGATGTAACTGCCGCTGTTTCGACGGCAGAACTTCAGGAACAGGATATGGTTCAGAGAGAATCAGATGTGGAAGAACAGATCAATCCATGGCTGCTCCGGTTTCTGGATACGGATACGATGGAGGAAAAATATCAGATTGTCTGTGATATCAAGAACGATATCACAGATCGGCTGATTGATGATCTGGCAGTGGCAGTGGATGTGGTCATTCCGGAGGGAAAATTATCCGACCGCTATGAACAGCTGAAATACTGCATCCGGACCAGACAGAAATATGAGCAGACATCTCTCTGGAGAAAATAATTTCGGATTGGAGCTTTATGGGCAAAAGGTAACAATGGGATATCACTGGTTATCTTCCGGCTGATATCCGTAGCGGCTCATATAACTGTTGTGATATTTGCCGGAATAGGTGACATCTTTTGCAAACCATTCCGGGGGCGTAAAGGCGTTGGCTTCCTCTTCGGAAGGAAATTCGACTTCTGCCAGAATAAGAGGCGCGAGATCACCTTCAAAAATATCAAGCTCAATGGTATAAGGATCCAACGGAATACAGTAGCGCTTTTTGGTGATGAGCAGTCCATCTGTTTTTTTGCGCAGGTGAGCATAGCTTTCAGCGGTCAGTGGAAGATTGTATTCTTCCCGGGTCATGAGTCCGCCGGATTTGTAGGTGAGGAAGTAGGAATCATCCTGTTTGCGGATGCGCACGACAGGATTGGTGCACAGATAACCCTGCTCGATTTGGAGGCATGGGTATTGTTCCGGATGTTCCGGTAACTGCCGGATTAAAAATTTACGTTCGATTTCCATAAAGTAAAATCTCCTTCTGCAATTCGTATGGTATCTTTTGACCTCAACATCTTTATATCGAATAGAGGGAAGGATTGTGGGCGTGCAAAGCACGGAGCAATCCGTGTGATCAGGATTTGGGCGTTTTGATATCCAAATCTTATATCAACAATTATATCGTAATGGGAGCAGAAAATTCAAGGTTTGAAGAGCAAGTAGCGAAAGCGGATTGCGAATGTCCGCTTTACTTTATGTTGCGAAGGGCGTGCGTGAATTGTAACGAATATTATGTAGAAAGGATAGATGATCATGAGTAAAATAGCTGTATTATGTAATGATGGAGTAGAAGAAATTGAATGCCTTACAGTAGTGGATTTTTGCAGAAGAGCCGGAATTGAGGTGTTGACGGTATCTGTAACCGGAAAACGACAGATTATGGGAGCACACCAGATCTGTTTTCATGCGGATGAAGTGTATAATGATATGAATTTTGAGGAATTTGACGGTATCGTGTATCCGGGTGGACCGGGCACAGGGGTACTTGGTGAAAAACCGGGTGTCAAAGAACTGGCTCAGAAATTTTTAAACAGTGGCAAAATGCTGGCAGCAATCTGTGCTGCACCGGGTATGATTTCTGAGACTGGTATTTTAAAAGAAAAACACGCTACCGGTTATCCGGGCTGCAATCCGCAGGGCGGTGCAATCTGGAGTGAGGATACAGCAGTGACAGATGGCAATCTGATCACCGGTAAAGGGCCGGGAGCTGCGGCAGAATTCTCTATTGCGATCATCCGTTATCTCGAAGGAGATGCCAAAGCAGATGCAATCCGTACTTCTACGATGATGCCGTAATGCACATTTCGTGCAAACGTGCATTTGTGCGAAAAGAAGTCAAACAACGGAAGAAAAAGATTTTTTTTCCAGTTATAAAAAATACATCTTCGTTCATACTAGGAACAAGACAGAACACTTCAAATCGGATACTTTTGTTGAAGCGAAATTGAAGGTACGTGAGATTCAATGTGAAATCGTGGTCAGTGTAAGCTGATATATTTTCTCAGAATCATCGCATACCGCACGGCTTTCCGATTCAACAAAATTACCGGGAGAAGAACGCCTGTCTTTACTATAGAGAAAAAATCACGGAGGTGTAACAACATGAGTAATTCTAACAGCTCAAACAAAGTGTCAGTTCCGGAGGCAAAAGAAGCAATGAACCGTTTTAAACAGGAAGTGGCATCCGAACTTGGTGTACCTTTAAAAGAGGGCTACAATGGGGATCTGACTTCCCGTCAGGCAGGATCCATTGGTGGTGAAATGGTGAAAAAGATGATCATGAAACAGGAAGAGCAGATGTCCAACAAATAAGGACTGCATTTCTGAGAAGATCAGAGAGAAAATCATGGACTAAATAGAATCAGGCATAAAGTTTTGCAGAGGTTCATGAGCAAGTGGCGAAAGCGAATTGCGAATGTCCGATTTGTCGATAAAACGAGACAGAGTTTATCTGCATTCTGCCTGAAGATATCAGAACATGAAAAATGAAAAAAGAGCAGCTGCAAAAAGGCAGCTGCTCTTTTTTTGCCAAAATGTATGTGTTTTTGAAATAAAAATACTTCTGTTGTTTCAATAATATACCACTGAATCAATATTCTGTCAATTCAAAAGTTGAAATTTTTAAAGTAAAAAAATAAAGCGAAAATTTGTGCATTTTTACGTCAAAACAACAATTGACAATTTGACTGTCTGGGGATATTATAATGACAACAGCTGTTGAAACAAAAGGAATTAACTTTTAAAACAACAATCAAAAACAACAATAAAAAGAAAATATTTTTATTGTTGCAAAAGTGAAAAAACGGGAATAACATGTAGAAAGGAGCTTTTATTATGAAAGCAAAAGGAGTAAGATTACACGCAGCAAATGATCTGAGACTGGAAGAGTTTGAACTTCCGGAAATTACGGATGATGAGATTCTGGTGAAGGTAGTATCCGACAGTATCTGTATGTCGACTTACAAATGTGCGATCCTCGGAACAGAGCACAAGAGAGTACATGAGGATGTAGCAGAGCATCCGGCAATCATGGGACATGAGTTCGCCGGTGATATCGTAAAAGTAGGTAAGAATCATCAGGATCAGTTCAAACCAGGTATGAAATTTACACTTCAGCCGGCATTGAATTACAAAGGAACAATGTGGAGCCCGGGATACTCTTATGAGTTCTTCGGTGGAGACACAACTTATTGCATAATTCCTGCAGAAGTTATGGAACTTGGATGTCTGCTTGAGTACAAAGGCCGTGCTTATTATGAAGCTTCCCTGGCTGAGCCGATGTCCTGCAGTATCGGAGCTTTCCATGCAGCATACCATACACAGATGGGTGTATACACACATGAGATGGGTATCAAAGAAAACGGAAAACTTGCTATCATGGCAGGTGCAGGCCCAATGGGGCTTGGTGCTCTGACTTACGCATTACACCGTGATGTTCGTCCTTCCATGGTTGTTGTTACAGATATTAATCAGGATCGTCTGGATCGTGCAGAGGAATTATTCCCGGTTGCTGATTATAAAAAAGAAGGAATTGATCTTCACTTTGTAAATACGGGCAACTTTGAGGATCCGGTTGCGGAGCTGATCAAAATCTCCGGTGGTACAGGATATGATGATGTATTATGTTATGCTCCGGTATCTGCTGTTGTAACACAGTCCAGTGCTATTCTCGGAAGAGATGGATGCCTGAACTTTTTCGCAGGTCCGACAGACAAAAAATTCAGTGCAGAGATGAATTTTTACGATGTACATTATAATTCTACTCATGTAATGGGAACTACAGGCGGAAATACCGCAGATATGATCGAGTCTCTGGAGCTGACGGCAGCAAAACGCATCAACCCGGCTGTTATGGTTACACATATCGGGGGTCTGGATGCGGCAGCAGAGACAACACTGAACCTTCCGAAGATCCCGGGTGGAAAGAAATTAATTTATACACATTTGAGTATGCCGCTGACTGCACTGGATGAACTGAGAAAAGTGGCAGCAGAGAGAAATGATGAGCGTTATATCGCTCTGGCTGACATTGTGGATGCACATCAGGGATTGTGGTGTCCGGAAGCAGAAGAATATTTACTTGCAAACTTTATCACAGAAAAATAAGAACTGTCAGAGTTTTTCGATCCCGTCAGGATCCTGGATCCTGACGGAGAGGAGAAACTATGGATACAATGGAAATGCGCAGAAATGCAATTGCGGAACTGGTGAACAAACATGGAACCGTAAGTTTTGCACAGATTAAAGAACAGTTTCCGCAGGTGTCTGAAATGACACTTCGTACCGATCTGAAAGCACTGGATGCGGCAAAAGAGATCGTAAGGATACACGGAGGCGCGAAGTCCGTACAGCTGGTGATCGGAACGGACGATTATCTGACCCGGCGTGCGGTACGTAACATACAGTCCAAGCAGGAGATTGCAAAAAAAGCAGTGCAGCTGGTTCTTCCGGATACCGTGATTTTCCTGGATTCCGGAAGCACCACCACAGAACTGGCACGGATTTTCCCGGATCAGTCCAATCTGATCTATACCACAGGACTCTCCTGTGCCACAGAACTTGCAAATCTCACAAAACCGGTCATCATGCTGCCAGGTGGACAGCTGAATCGTTACAGCATCAGTATGTACGGTATTTCAGCCATCCGGGAACTGGAGCAGGTGAACTTTCATCAGACATTTTTAGGGGTAACAGGGTATTCGATGAAAGCAGGGTTTACCTGTGGAAACAATGAGGAGGCCATGTTGAAACGGACCGCTATTGAGCAGGCAGAGCAGGTGGTTGTCCTGATGGATTACTCCAAAACAGATGTGAAGAGTACATATACGATCTGCGGGCTGGCGGATGTGGATGTGATCATATCCGACGGTCAGCTGCCGGAAGATTTTCTGGTGGAATGTGAGACTCATCATATCACAGTGTATTAAAAGATAAGATTTCTGCATATTCCCATTGTTCCCTGTTTATATGGAGACAAAAGTGGGAGGTATATTGTGAAAAACAAAGTACAGAAATTCGGTAAGTTCCTGTCTGGGATGGTAATGCCGAATATAGGAGCGTTGATCGCATTTGGTTTTCTGGCTGCATTGTTTATCGACACCGGATGGATTCCAAATGAAAAATTAAACAGCATGGTTTCACCGATGCTGACTTATCTGATTCCGATTCTGATCGCATCCACAGGTGGAAAAATGGTGGGCGGCGACAGAGGTCGTGTAGTAGGTGCAATCGCGGTTATTGGTGCCATTATGAGTGATACTTCTATCACAATGCTTATGGCTGCAATGATTATGGGACCGTTGGCAGGTTTTTGTATTAAAAAATTCGATCAGCTGATGGATGGTCATATGCCGGCCGGATTTGAAATGCTGATCAACAACTTTTCTGCAGGTATCATCGGAATGCTGCTGGCAATCCTGGGGTATGCGGTTGTTGGCCCGGTGATGAGTGGTATCCTGGCTGTTCTGGCAGCTGGTGTCAATATCCTGGTTAGCCATAGCCTGCTTCCGCTGGTTGCAATCTTTATTGAGCCGGCAAAGGTATTGTTCCTGAACAATGCGATCAATCATGGAATTTTCACTCCGCTGGCAACAGCACAGGCAGCAGAAGCAGGAAAATCCATTATGTATATGCTGGAGCCGAACCCGGGCCCTGGTCTTGGTGTGTTGCTGGCATATATGTTCTTTTGCAAAGATAAAAAGACAAAACAGTCCGCACCGGGTGCTGTGATCATACATGTACTTGGTGGTATTCATGAGATTTATTTCCCGTATATCCTGATGAATCCGCTGGTGATCATTGCTCCGATCGTCGGAAATATGGTAGCTGTTTTCTGGTTTAACCTGACAGGCTGTGGCCTGGTAGGACCGGCTTCACCGGGATCCATTATTGCATACTTAATGATGACTCCGGGACCGGATATCTGGAAAGTATTAGTGGGTGTTGCTATCGCAACCGGTATTTCTTTTGGCATTGCATCACCGATTGTAAAAATAGCAGGCGGAAAGAACAGTCTGGAAGAGGCACAGGCTGAAATGGCAGCCATGAAAGCAGAAGCAAAAGGACAGACTGTTCCGGTTGCAATCAAAGATACATCTGAGGTAAAGAAAATCATTTTTGCATGTGATGCAGGTATGGGATCTTCTGCCATGGGAGCAACCAAATTCCGTAACCGTCTGAAATCTGTATGTCCTCAGATCCATGTAAGTAATACTTCAGTGGATAATATACCGGCGGACTGCGATATCGCTGTCGTTCAGACTATACTGGCAGACCGGGCAAGAAAATCCGCACCGCAGGCACAGCTTGTGACGATTGGAAACTTCCTGGCAGATCCTGCACTGGATGAACTGTATATACAGCTGACTGGTAAGGAAAAAACAGCTACTACTTCCACAACAGAAAATACAATAGCAGAGACTTCTGACAGACAGACCGAGCATACGGTAACTGCTGTAAAAGAGGAAGATGTAAAAGAGAACCCATCAGACAATGCCGCAGCTTTTGAGAATAAACAGGTTTTGGTGAAAGAAGGAATCCGTCTGAATCAGGCACCGGTATCCAAAGAGGAGGCAATTCAGGCAGCCGGAGAGCTGTTACATCAGCTTGGTTATGTAGATGAGACTTACGTGGATGCGATGCAGGAACGTGAAAAGTTGATTACTACTTACATGGGAATGGGTGTAGCCATCCCACATGGAACCAGTCAGGCAAAAGGTACTGTAAAGAAGACAGGTATTGTATTTCTGCAGTATCCGCAGGGAGTTGATTTCGGAGATGAAAAGGCACAGCTTGTCTTTGGTATTGCCGGAATCGGAGAGGAGCATTTGAATCTTCTGGCAAAAATCTGTGAAGCACTGGAGGATGAGGAAGTGCTTGAAAAAATGAAGACGACAGATGACATTGACTGGATAATGGAACGGTTGTCATAAGGGTTTCTTTTGGAGACTTGGCTGAAAATTTAAGATTATTAATTAATACGAAAACGTAGCATCTTTTCTCATTCGCTAGACGTTCGCTACCCTTGTTTTGCTCCGGTTTTATCGTGCTCGTTCCCGCGCCTGAAAAAGAGGGCGCTCCCACTTGCACAAAACTCGCAAAACGCGGTCGCTCACTTAATCGCTCATCGAGAAAAGATGCTACGTTTTCTGCGTTTACGCTACTTGAAGTTGCCAATGTGTAAATGAAAAAAGCTGAAAACAAAATCCATGACAAGACGGTAGGTTGATTTTCGTCAGCGGAGCGAGCATAGCCCGCCTCCGGGAGTGTGTTTGAGCTCGCTGTTTTGCGAGCGAGTTCGCGGGAGGAGGCGGAAATAAGCGGCGCAGCGGAGATAGAAAATCATCCGTGTCTGTCTGGATTTTTGTTTCAGCTTTTTTCTTTCACGTCAAAAAAATTACGCAAGATGCCCGTTCAGCCATGTGAGAAGATCCGCATAGACTACATCGCGGTCTGTCTCGTTTAAAATCTCATGGCGATCGCCGGGATAAAGTTTGATCTGTACATCCTGAATGCCGGCAGCTTTATATTGCTGGCAGACTTGCGTTACACTTTTTCCATTGTTCCCGACCGGATCGTCTCCACCGGCGACGAAAAACAGTGGGAGATTTTTAGGAATCTGCTGAATATGAGCAGGATTCTGTATGTACTGGATGCCGCGGAACATCTGGTAATAGCCGTTGACCGTGAAACGGAAGGTGGACCATGGATGATGAATGCAGGTGTTGATGATAGCCTCATCTTTGGTCAGCCAGTCACTTGGTGTGCGTGCCGGTTCAAATTGTTTGTTGTAGCCGCCAAACGCCATGTTGTCCACAAAAGCACTGCGGTATGTCCAGCCACGGAACAGTGCGATGGTGCGACAGATCAGTTTTCCTATATGCAGGATGATACCAGGCTGGGAGCCGGTTCCCATGATGATAGCGCCTGACAGACCATCAGCATGCATCTGGATGTATTGCCGGGTCAGGAAAGACCCCATGCTGTGCCCAAGGAAAAAATAGGGAAGATCCGGATATTTTTTCTGTGTCATGGTGCGCAGGGTATGGATATCTGCGATGACACATTCGTTGCCATTTGGATGTGCAAAGTATCCGTGCTGATCGTCTGTGATGACGGATGCACCGTGACCGAGGTGATCATTGGCGACTACATAGTAGCCCTGATCAGCTGCGTGCTGTGCAAAATCATCGTATCGATCTGCATAATCTACCATGCCGTGGCAGATTTGCAAAACTGCTTTCGGAGAGCCTTCCGGTTCCCAGATGATTGCATGGATCTGGGTTTTTCCGTCGGATGACGGATAAGTGATATCGTGTTTCATAATGTATGATGCCTCCGGGTTATTTTGGGTAAAGTAATATGTGTGGGATTCAAGTCAGTGTAAACTGGTACTTATTTCAGAATGATTGTGCACGTTATCCCACTGGGTGTCTATTATTTGTCTGGTGCAATAAGGATCTTCAACTGGGAAGCGCGGTCTTTGCGGCCCAGGCCCTGTTCCTGACAGTTATCCAGTGAGACAATGTCGGTTACCATGCCAGGGAAAGCGATTTTTCCGGCAGCCAGCATCTGCAGATACATTTCAACTTCTTCCTGCAGATATACAAAGGAGGACTGGAAATCAATCTCAAAGATCTGTGCTGTTCCCAGTGTAAAGGTGATCGGCTGCTGTACGGTACCGATGAGCATCACCTGTCCGCCCGGTTTTACTGCTTTCAGTACACAGGTTTCCACGGATGCCGGATGGCCGGAGCACTCGTATACGATATCTGCACCTACGTCGGAACCAAGGATCTCACGGATGGATGCGGCGATGTCCGGTTCCGTGGCGGAATTCAGAAAATAGTCTGCACCATAAGCGAGAGCAGCTTCTTTTTTTCTGTCTGTAACATCCAGGGCGATGATCTTGTTGGCACCACCGGCTTTTAAAAACTGAACGGCAGAGAGGCCCACAGGTCCCATGCCGGATACCACAACGGAGTCACCAAGTTTGAACCGGGACATGCGGATGCCGTGAAGTGCTACACAGATTACATCAAAAAGTACCGCATCTTCCATTTTTACATTTTCCGGAACAGGAATGATCATGGTGTGTGCCACATCTTCGATCAGCAGATATTCTGCGTAACCGCCATCCGGCATTCCGATACCGGCAGTTCGCGGAAATCCGTGGATACAGATGTTTGTTTTGCCTTCCTTACATGGAGAGCAGTTTTCTTTGCAGTGCGCAGGCGGTCCGCATAACACACGCTGGCCGACCTGGAAATCTGTGACACCTTCTCCGAGTTTTACAATGGTTCCGGAGTTCTCATGCCCGAGAATCTTTGGCAGTGGTGTCGGTGTCTGTCCGAGCTTGTAAAATTCAATATCTGTTCCGCAGATCCCCACATAATCAATTTTGACAAGCATCTGTCCGGGACCCGGTTCCGGAACCGGTCTGTCCTCAATACGAATGTCTTCTTTCCCATATAATACAGCTGTTCTCATGATAAAAATCTCCTTAAAAAATACTCTGATAATTATTATAATATATGGAAAAAGATAAGGTTGCAAGAGACAAATACGGTGAGTGGTTACAATTCTGTTTGTCAGGAAAAATTGACGAACGGCGGCAGATATGCTATACTTTTTGACAGAAAAAAAGCAAAAAGGAGCTTACAAAAATATGAGTCAGGCAAAAGTTGATCGATATAAAGAAGAGAAGAAAAACAGAAAACAGACCATCAAGAAAGAGAAAAGAAACCGTGTGCTGGGACGTACGTTAGGTGTAGTCATTGCAGCAGCGATCGTATGCTGGATCGGATTTTCCGGATATTCCTATTATCAGGAGAAAAAGCCGATGACAAAGACAGAACTCAGTATGACAGCTCTGAACGAATATATGAGCAATCTGTCCAGTACAGACAGTGCCACAGAGTAACCGTTCGGAAAAGTAATCAGAAGGCAGAAGGTTATTATAATAAAGACAGAACCCCCATCGGAAGCGTGATGCTTTGCCGGTGGGGTTTTTGCGTTTGCAGAAAAATGTGAGATTGGGATGGAAGACATATAATGTATACATTTGTACGCTGATTGTGCGATACCGGTTATTCTCCGGTGTCGACAGCTGCTTTTTGCAGGGCATCTTCCACCGCATGCAGCAGCATGGATGCTGTGTATTGGTTTTCTTCAGAATAGGAAATATTGTCCACAGACTGTGTTTTGCAGATCTGCTCACTGATATTGTCCATGGAGGACTGCATCAGCGGATACATGGTTGTTACCGTATCATTCAGATTTACAAAAGACACCGAGTTGATATGGTTTTCGTCAACCACTACCTGAACATCCAGATTCTGTCCCTCAAACTGAATGGAAGACGTGTATACACCGGCTTTGTACCTGGGCTGCCCGGTGTCTGTTTTATTATGTCGGGATGGGCCAAACATGTAGACCAGCAGAAAGATAAGTACAATGCCAAGAATAATAAAAATGGTTGTATAGATGACTTCTTTCATATGAAGCACTACAATTCTTGTTTTTGATCGCATTTTACAGTTTCCCCCTCATACCATACTTTGTATATCTTATGCAGTAAAATGGAAAATATGCCATGATAGTTCAATTATCGTATAGATTTGGGCTGTACGCATGGGCGGGTAATGCAAGCGGATTGCAAACGCCAGTTTTGTAGATGTGGAAAAGTATGTTACACAGATGTGGAGCGATAAAATGAGTTGAAGTTCCGATTTCTCTAATATATAATAAACTGATGTGTTTGACATTATTTATGAAAAAGGAGATAGACAAGTTGTGAAAAAATCAAAAGTAATCGGAATGATCGTTGCCTTTGGCTCTGCTGTTTTAGGAATGGAGACGTTGGGCATACAGCCGGTGCAGACAGTTTATGCACAGGAGGCTGCAGATCAGATTATCACAAATGATGAGAATGGTATACCGGATAAGAATCTTTATGATGTTTTGTTGGAAAAATGTGACAATAATGGCGATGGAATCCTTACTGTTTCAGAGGCAGAAGATGTGCACAGCGTGACATTGAGAGAGTGTAATATCACGAGTCTGAAAGGGATTGAGTATCTGAAAGGTGTGCGCTATTTATATCTGGATGATAATAATTTGACAGATATCAGTGAATTGGGCGAATTAAAAGATCTTGGAACGGTATCACTGGATAATAATGATATCAGTGATATCAGTGCATTGGGACAGTTACCTGTTTCATACATTTCGGCAAATAACAATCATATCAGTGACATCGGTTCTTTGAAAAATGCAAAGAAACTCAATATGTTACTGTTGAGTGACAATGAAATTACAGATGTATCATCGCTCAATGATTTGCGGAATTTGACATAGTTAAGGCTGAACAATAACAATGTGTCCGATATCAGCGCGCTGAAGGGCTGTAAAAGTCTCAAATATGTGGAACTGAACCATAATAATATTTCAGATATAAGTTGTTTTTCCGGTATGAATGAACTCATTATGTTAAAACTGGGAAATAACCATATCAGTGATATCAGTGCCCTGGATCAGTGTGTGAACTTAAATCTGCTTGAATTGAATAATAATAGTATTACTGACATTAGTTCGATCAAAGATGCTTATCATATGGCAACATTATACTTAAATGATAACCAAATCAGTGATATCAGTGCCTTGTCAAAGTATGCTTCTTTGAATGAACTGAAGCTGCAGAATAATAACATCAGTAACATAGAACCATTGAGGACATTGTTTGACAGCTGTAGTTTTAAAGTTAATTTTGAGGATTTTTTATACTATTACAACAGTATGGATGATTTGCGCGGAAATATTGTTTTATATGGAAATAAAATTACAGAAAGTGAGTACAGACGGGTTCTTCCTGACTATATCATCAAGTATCACGCATACAGATGGGTAGAAAATAATCAAGGCGGTGTGTCCATACGTTTCACTACGAAAGGCTGGATAGAGGCGCAACAGCCATATCAGGAAAACAGTGAAAATACTAATCCGGATATAGTTGTTCCGGATGGAAGTGTGCAGCAGTTTTCCGATGGTAACTGGTATTATGTTGTAAATGGCAATGTCGATCATGATTATAATGGAATTGCAAAAAATGATAGTGGCTATTGGAAAATAAAAGCAGGTATGGTCGATTTTAGCTGTAATACTCTTGTGAATTATAACGGAACATGGTGGAAAGTGGAAAATGGAAAGATCTGTTTAAATAGTAATACAGTAACTGAGTTTAATGGAAGCTGGTGGAAAATCACGAATGGAGCCGTAGATTTTGACTATACAGGAGTAGCAAATAACGAGTATGGCTGGTGGTATGTAAAGAATGGAATCGTAGATTTTACATATAACAGTTTAGCGAATAATGAATATGGTTATTGGAAAATAAAAGATGGAGCCATAGATTTTTCGTGTAATACACTGGTAGAATTCGATGGAGCCTGGTGGAAAATAGAAGGTGGTCACGTCAATTTTGACAGCAATACGGTAACTGAGTTTAATGGAAGCTGGTGGAAAATCACGAATGGGGCAGTAGATTTTGCTTATACAGGAGTAGCAAATAACGAGTATGGCTGGTGGTATATAAAAAATGGAATGCTGGATTTTTCGTACAATGGACTGGCTGATAATGAATACGGAAGTTGGAAAATCATAAATGGAGCCGTAGATTTTTCTGCATATGGTATCCAGTATGACTATCATACAAATAAGTGGTACTATTTTGACGGTGGATCAGTTGCTGCTTCTTATAATGGATTGGCACAAAATGAAGCCGGCTGGTGGAAAATCACAAAAGGACAGGTGGATTTTGGCTATACTGGTTTTGCGGGCAATGATATAGGAATCTGGTATATCATAAATGGAGCAGTAGCATTTGATTATACAGGTACAGTAGATGCTACCGTTGTATCAAATGGAAGAGCGGAAAATCATCAGCATAGCTGGGTACATCATGAAGCTGAATACAGGGAAGATTTTATACCGGTAGATCAGCTTGAAAGAAATGATTATGGAAACCCGATTTTTCCTGAATCTTATAGCGGAGTATATGAAAGTCACTATGTATGCAACCAATGCAAGAAAGATTTTGGAAGGGATGATCATGCTGCTATTATTCATCTGGGGGAAAGTGATTTCTATACCGGATGCAGCAACTATTCTTTGGAGCGTATTTTAATGGGTGCTAAGAAAACAGAGTTAGTGTCAGGGGCATATGATGAGTGTTCCACATGTGGAGCTATACGGTAGAGTAAAAAATATAAAAAAATAAAAAAAGTGCTTGACTTTTGGGACTGGCTGCGGTATGATATCACTTGTCTTGAGGCGAACAGCAAAAGACAATATGATATGCGCGAGTGGCTCAGTTGGTGGAGCGCGACCTTGCCAAGGTCGAGGCCGCG
>ERZ832973.1600-NODE-1600-length-16567-cov-4.230075_pt1 | contig 16567 bp, 9 predicted proteins | sample MGYA00519950_ERZ832973 | MGnify/ENA primary metagenome ERZ832973 (study PRJEB31850, sample SAMEA3708734) | human gut metagenome | biome: human gut; feature: human-associated habitat; material: faeces | place: China | collected 2014 ... | reverse complement strand
TGAATCCATGAACTTTAGCTCTGGATCTTTTCTTTGGCTGAAATGTCATTTTCATTATTACGGCACCTCCTTATCAAATATAAAATCTGTTTTATCTGTTTAGAAAACATCGTTTCAATTATATATGCAAAGCCCCATAAAGTCAAGTAATTCCGTGATTTTTTCAATTGAACCGAGCTTTGGGGCAGAACCGTTCCTGTCAGTCCCATAGACAAACGGATGCAAAGCGGACATCTGCATAGTTTACACTCAGTTATCCACATTTTGGGGATAACTTGGGGATAACTTTTTTATTTGATGTGAAAAACTTTTTTCTTTTTCAAAAAAATGCCTTAAAATAAGGCTTTTCCCACTGTGGATGATGTTCCTTTAGTTATTCACACTGCCAATCCCCCCTCTTTCCTTCTTTCGACATTTTTCTACATTTTTCGAAGTCTGTGATTCCCAAAATTCCTTTATTTTTCAACCTTTTTTTCATCTGGTTCTTCTGTAACATACTTATGTAAACTTATTGGTTTACATAAAGTTATCCACATTTTGGGGATAACTTGGGGATAACTTCGTGTGTAACTTTTGCATATTTTCTACATTTTTCCCACAAACGCCCATTTTATCGCATTTTTGAGTGTGGATTATTGTCGAAAAGTTATGCACATTCAAAAATAAGCATTGATAATTTTCCTGTTTTAGTTTAATATTAAATAAGTAAAACTGGCCTTAAAAGGAGATCCTCATGAATATCATAGAAGAAAAGTGGGACAGTGTTGTGGATACCCTCAGTACAGAATTCGGATTTTCCCCAATTTCCATTAACACCTGGATCAAACCACTTCAAGTACAAAGATATGACAGTGACGAAGGCACTCTTTTTATTTATGTCCCGATTGATGAAATGGGTATTAACGAGGATTTCATTAATTCCTATATAAATAAGAAGTTTACAACTCCGCTTCGTTCTACGATTGCAGAGCTCACAGGACTGGACTGCACCAAGATCGTGTATACTGTAGAACAAAATGTTGTAAAAGAAGCGGATTCCTCTTCGAATACTGACAATTCTTTCAATAATATATTAGAAAAAGCAAATTTAAATCCGGAATATACCTTTGAAAACTTCGTTGTCGGAAGCAACAACAAATTTGCACACGCTGCATCTTTGGCAGTTGCCGAATCCCCGGGCGAAATCTACAACCCCCTCTTCCTCTACGGAGGTGTTGGACTGGGGAAAACCCATCTGATGCACTCGATCGCACACTTTATCCTGGAAAATAATCCACAGACCAGAGTACTTTATGTAACGAGTGAATCCTTTACGAATGAACTGATTGAAGCGATCCGAAACGGCAATAATACTGCTATGACAAAATTCCGTGAAAAGTACCGTAATATCGACGTTCTGCTAATCGACGATATCCAGTTTATCATCGGAAAAGAGTCCACACAGGAAGAGTTTTTCCACACATTTAACGACCTGCATGGTGCGAAAAAGCAGATCATCATTTCATCCGATAAACCGCCGAAAGAGATCGCAACGCTGGAAGGAAGGCTGAAATCCCGCTTTGAATGGGGCCTGATCGCAGATATTTCTTCCCCGGATTATGAGACAAGGATGGCAATCCTCCGCAAAAAAGAAGAACGTGATTCCAAAGAAAAAGGTTACCATCTGGATGATGAAGTCATTCAGTATATTGCTACCAATATCAAGTCCAATATCCGTGAACTCGAAGGTGCACTGAACCGGATCACTGCAATGAGCAGTCTTGAACACCGCGAAATTACAGTAGAACTGGCACAGGAAGCCTTAAAGGATATGATTTCACCGAACGCAAAACGAGAAATCACCCCGGATCTGATCCTTCTGACCGTTGCAGAACACTTTCATATCAAAACAGATGATATAAAAGGTTCCAAACGAAGTGCTGATATCGTGATTCCAAGGCAGATTGCCATGTATCTGTGCCGTGAAATGACCAGCACACCGCTCAAAGCGATCGGAAAACTGATGGGAAACCGCGATCATACGACCGTACTTCATGGAGTTGAGAAAATTTCGAAAGAAATTGAGACTTCCGATGATCTGAAAAACACGATAGATATCATTAAAAAGAAACTGAATCCAAACTAGACGGCCGAAAAAGCATCGTCTTTTTATTTGTGCACAAAATAATGTGGATATGTGTTGGATACTGTGTGAATAACTTTAGCCAATTTCTGAGGATGTTAATAACCCACCGGTTTTCCTCAGAAATTTGTGGACTTTTCACCAGTTTATCCAACCTGTTTTTTCCCTTAAATTCAAGGATTTTGGGAGTTATTCACATATTCACATCCCCTACGGCGGCTACTGCGGATTTTCTCTTTAATTTATCTCATTTAACCCACAAAGGAGTTATCAACATAATGAAATTAGTATGCTCAAAAAGTAATCTTTTAAAAAGTGTGAATATTGTTCTGAAAGCAATCCCAGGAAAAACAACCATGCCTATCCTGGAATGTATTTTGATTGATGCATCCACAAACAATATTAAATTTACAGCCAATGATATGGAACTTGGAATTGAAACCATCGTTGACGGTACCATTCTGGAAAAAGGAATTGTTGCAATTGATGCAAAAATTTTCTCTGATATTATTCGTAAACTTCCTGATAATGATGTTACGATTGAAACAGACGGAAATCTGACGACTACCATCACCTGTGAGAAGGCAAAATTCAGCATCAGCGGTCAGTCCGGGGAAGAATTTTCCTATCTTCCTTATGTAGAAAGAGATAATCATATTGTTGTCTCTCAGTTTACATTAAAAGAGGTGATTCGTCAGACTATTTTCTCAATCGCAGCCAATGAAAACAATAAGATGATGACCGGCGAATTATTCGAAGTCAAAGGCGATATGCTGCGTGTAGTATCCCTGGATGGACACCGCATAAGTATACGGAAAATTGAATTAAAAGAGGAATATTCTGATATTAAAGTTGTCGTTCCTGGAAAGACACTTATCGAAATCAGTAAGATTTTATCAGGCGAAACCGAAGATGAAGTCAGTATTTTCTTTACAAAAAATCATATTGTCTTTGAATTTGATGATACCGTTGTTGTGTCACGTCTGATTGAGGGTGAATATTTCCGCATTGATCAGATGCTTTCCAGCGACTACGAAACCAAGATTCAGGTAAATAAAAAAGAGCTTCTGGACTGTATTGACCGTGCGACACTTCTGGTAAAAGAAAGTGATAAAAAACCGATCATTCTTTCAATCACAGATGATAATATTGAACTTAAGATTCAGTCTCAGATCGGTTCTATGGATGAAGAAATTGACATCAATAAAGAAGGCAAGGACATTATGATCGGATTTAATCCGCGATTTCTGATCGATGCTCTTCGTGTTATTGATGATGAAACGGTTGATATTTATCTGATGAACCCGAAAGCACCATGCTTTATCAGAGACGAACAGCAATCTTATATATATTTGATCTTGCCGGTTAATTTTATGGCATAAGGAGTGAAAGTTTATGGAAACAATTAAATTAAGAGATGAGTTTATCAAACTTGGTCAGGCATTGAAAGCAGCAGGTTTTGTAGAGTCCGGCGTGGACGCAAAATATGCCGTTCAGGATGGTCTTGTGAAGGTAAACAGCCAAACAGAAACACAGCGGGGCAAGAAACTGCATGCCGGCGATGTGGTAGAATATGATGGTCAGACTGTAAAAATTACAGATTGATGGAATGATAGTAAAATCTTTGAAGCTGAATCAGTTCCGCAATTATGAGTCGCTGCAGTTGTCTTTTGATAAGGGAACAAATCTTTTCTATGGGAACAATGCCCAGGGGAAGACCAATATTCTCGAAGCGGTATATCTATGCGGAACGACGAAATCCCATAAGGGAAGTAAAGACAGGGAAATGATCCGTTTTGGTGAGGAAGAAGCTCATATACGGATGGCGATCAGCAGAAGCCAGAGTGCTTATGAGATCGATATGCATCTGAAAAAGAACCGGCCGAAGGGCATTGCAGTCAACGGCGTGCCGATCCGAAAGGCGGCAGAGCTGCTTGGAATCGCAAACTTCGTTTTTTTCTCACCGGAGGATCTTGGTATCATTAAAAACGGACCGGCGGAGCGGCGGCGTTTTATGGATATGGAACTTTGTCAGCTGGATAAGCTTTACTTACACGAGCTTTCCAATTACAATAAAGTGATCATACAGAGAAATAAGCTGCTGAAAGAGTGTTCTTTTAACAGTCAGTATGAAGAAATGCTGGATATATGGGATATGCAGCTGGTAAAATATGGAAAAAAGCTGATCGAATCAAGGGAGCGGTTTGTCGAAGAGCTTGGCGTGATCGTAGCAGAGATACATAGAAATCTGACGGGCGGCAGAGAAGAGCTGATGGTCCGTTATGAGAAAAATGTTTCTGCGGACGAATTCGAAAGAAAACTTCAGACTTCCAGGAAACGGGATCTGAAGGTGAAAATGAGCATGACAGGTCCTCACAGGGACGATCTGCTTTTTGAAGTAAAGGGTGTAGATATCCGCAGATTTGGATCGCAGGGGCAGCAGAGAACGGCTGCACTTTCGCTGAAACTTGCGGAGATCGAACTGGTAAAAAGAGCGATCAAAGATACGCCGGTACTGCTTCTGGATGATGTACTTTCCGAACTGGACAGCAGCAGGCAGCAATATTTATTAGACAGTATACATGATATACAGACGTTGATCACCTGTACGGGGATCGATGATTTTATAGAAAACAAGTTTCAGTTGAACAAAGTTTTTCATGTTGCAGACGGTGTTGTTTGCGAAGGATGAAAAGAAAAGACAGGAGGTTACTATGGGCACAGAGAGCAATGCAGAATACGGTGCAGATCAGATTCAGATATTGGAAGGTCTTGAGGCTGTACGAAAGAGACCGGGTATGTATATCGGCAGTACATCGTCCAGAGGTCTTCATCATCTGGTTTATGAGATTGTAGATAATGCAGTTGATGAAGCTCTTGCGGGGTATTGTGATACCATCCAGGTAACGATAAATAAAGATAATTCCGTAACAGTCATTGACAATGGACGAGGCATTCCGGTCGGAATCAACCACAAAGCAGGTATTCCGGCGGTAGAAGTCGTGTTTACGATCCTGCATGCCGGCGGAAAATTCGGCGGTGGCGGATACAAAGTTTCCGGTGGTCTGCATGGTGTAGGTGCGTCTGTTGTAAATGCACTTTCTACACATCTTGAAGTTACGATTTACCATGAAGGTAAAATTTATCGTCAGCGATATGAAAGAGGAAAAGTAGTATATAAATTAAAAGTGATCGGAGAATGTGATCCAAAGAAAACAGGTACAACGGTTACATTCCTGCCGGACAGCGAAATTTTTGAAGAAACAGTTTTTGATTTTAATGTGCTTAAACAGAGACTTCGTGAGATGGCATTTCTTACAAAAAATATCAAAATTGTTTTAAGAGATGACCGTCCGGAAGAACCAATCGAAAAGACGTTCCATTATGAGGGCGGTATCAAGGAGTTTGTGACTTACCTGAATAAAGGCAAGACACCGCTTTACCCGGATATTATTTACTGTGAAGGAATGAAGGATAATATTTATGTGGAAGTTGCCATGCAGCACAATGATGGATACACCGAAGGTTCCTACAGTTTTGTAAATAACATCACGACTCCGGAAGGCGGAACCCATCTGACTGGTTTTAAAAATGCACTGACAAAGACTTTTAATTCTTATGCGAGACTGAATAAACTGATCAAGGACACCGAGACACTTTCCGGTGATGATATCCGTGAAGGTCTTACTGTGATCGTAAGCATCAAGATTGAAGATCCGCAGTTTGAAGGTCAGACCAAGCAGAAACTGGGCAACAGTGAGGCACGAGGTGCCGTTGACAATATTGTTTCCGAGCAGCTGATGATCTATCTGGAACAGCATCCGCAGGTTGCAAAAATGATCCTTGAGAAATCTATCATGGCTCAGAGAGCGAGAGAGGCAGCCAGAAAAGCAAGAGATCTGACCAGAAGAAAATCTGCACTGGAAGGAATGTCTCTTCCTGGAAAACTGGCAGACTGTTCAGACAAAGATCCGAAAAACTGTGAAATCTATATTGTTGAGGGAGATTCTGCCGGTGGTTCTGCAAAGACAGCGAGAAGCCGTGCAACCCAGGCAATCCTGCCGCTTCGCGGAAAAATCCTGAATGTGGAGAAAGCAAGACTTGACCGTATTTATGCAAATGCGGAGATTAAGGCGATGATCACTGCGTTCGGAACCGGTATCCACGAAGATTTCGATATTTCAAAACTGCGTTATGACAAGATCATCATTATGACCGATGCCGATGTTGATGGTGCACATATTAGTACACTGCTTTTGACATTCCTGTACCGTTTCATGCCGGATCTGATCAAAGAAGGACATGTATATCTGGCACAGCCACCACTGTATAAACTGGAGAAAAACAAAAAAGTCTGGTATGCGTACAGTGATGAGCAGCTTGCAGCGATCCTGGAAGAAGTCGGACGTGACCAGAATAATAAGATCCAGCGTTACAAAGGTCTTGGAGAGATGGATGCAGAGCAGCTCTGGGAAACCACCATGGACCCGGAAAAACGAGTACTCCGCCGTGTTGTCATGGACAACGAGAATTCTTCAGAACTGGATGTTACTTTTACAACGCTGATGGGCGATCAGGTAGAACCAAGAAGAGAGTTTATTGAGGAGAATGCTCAGTTTGTAAAAAATCTGGATATTTAATGCTCAGAAGTAGGAGGAAAAACTGTTGGAAGACAATATTTTTGATAAGATACATGACGTGGATTTGAAAAAGACCATGGAAGAATCTTATATCGATTATGCAATGAGCGTTATTGCAGCACGTGCATTGCCGGATGTAAGAGACGGTCTGAAGCCGGTGCAGCGAAGAGTTTTGTATTCCATGATCGAACTGAATAACGGACCTGACAAGCCGCACCGTAAATGTGCACGTATTGTCGGTGATACCATGGGTAAATATCATCCACATGGAGACAGCTCCATCTACGGAGCACTGGTAAATATGGCTCAGGACTGGTCAACCAGATATCCGCTGGTAGACGGCCACGGAAACTTTGGTTCTGTCGATGGCGACGGAGCTGCTGCCATGCGATATACTGAGGCACGTCTGAGCAAAATTTCCATGAAAATGCTTGCAGATATCGATAAAAATACGGTAGATTTTTCACCGAACTTCGATGAAACGGAGAAAGAGCCAGATGTACTTCCGGCAAGATTTCCGAATCTTCTGGTAAATGGTACGACCGGTATCGCCGTAGGTATGGCAACGAATATCCCGCCGCATAATCTGCGTGAAGTTGTAAAAGCCGTTGTGAAGATCATCGACAACCGCATTGAAGAAGGCAGAGAGACGGAGATCGAAGAAATCCTGGATATCGTAAAAGGTCCGGATTTCCCGACCGGTGCAATGATCCTCGGAACAAGAGGAATCCAGGAAGCTTACCGCACAGGACGCGGCAAGATCCGTGTGCGTGCCGTAACAGAAATCGAATCCATGCCAAACGGCAAGAGCCGTATTTTGGTATCGGAGCTGCCGTACATGGTAAACAAGGCCAGACTGATCGAAAAAATGGCAGAACTGGTACGTGATAAAAAGATTGACGGAATCACAGCGATCACAGATGAATCAAGCCGTGAAGGTATGCGTATCAACATTGAGCTTCGAAGAGATGTCAACGCAAATGTCGTACTGAATCAGCTTTTCAAACATACACAGCTCCAGGATACCTTTGGTGTGATTATGCTCGCACTGGTAAACAAAGAGCCGAAAGTTCTGAATCTTCTGGAGATGCTCCAGCATTATCTGAGGCATCAGGAAGATGTTGTTACAAGACGTACACAGTACGAACTCAACAAAGCAGAAGAACGTGCACATATCTTAAAAGGTCTGCTGATCGCACTGGATCATATTGATGAAGTCATCAGCATTATCCGTGCATCCAGAACAGCAGCACTTGCAAAAGAAGCATTGATGACACGTTTTGAACTTTCCGATGCACAGGCACAGGCGATTGTAGATATGCGTCTGCGTGCACTGACCGGTTTGGAAAGAGAGAAGATCGAAGCAGAGTATGAAGCTCTGATGGCAAAAATCAAGGAGTTGAGAGCCATTCTGACAGACGAAAATCTTCTGCTTGGCGTGATCAAAACAGAAATCATGGAAATCGCAGATAAGTATGGTGATGAGAGAAGAACTTCCATTGGATTTGATATGTATGATATTTCTACAGAAGATCTGATCCCGCGTGAAAATGTTGTGATCGCCATGACAAAACTTGGTTATATTAAACGTATGAGTGTTGACAATTTCAAGGCTCAGAACCGCGGTGGCAAGGGCATCAAGGGTATGCAGACCATCGAAGACGACTACATCGAAGAACTGCTGATGATGAATACACATCACTATCTGATGTTCTTTACCAACACCGGAAAAGTATACCGCCTGAAAGGATATGAAATTCCGGAAGCCAGCCGTACGGCAAGAGGAACGGCGATCGTCAATCTGCTCCAGCTCGCACCGGAAGAAAAGATCACGGCGATGATCCCGGTCAAAGAGTACAAGCAGGGCAAATATCTGTTTATGGCAACCAGAAAGGGTATCGTGAAAAAGACACCGCTTCTGGATTATGCAAACGTAAGAAAGACAGGACTTGCAGCCATCAGCCTGCGTGAAGATGATGAACTGATCGAAGTCAAGCTGACCAACAACAAGAAAGATATTTTCCTGGTAACAAAATACGGTCAGTGTATCCGCTTCCCGGAGACCGATGTCCGCAGCATGGGACGTACGGCGATGGGAGTCATCGGCATGCAGCTCAATGACGGCGACGAAGTCATTGGTATGCAGCTCAATACACAGGGAGATCACCTTCTGATCGTATCTGCAAACGGCATGGGAAAACTGACCTCTATCGATGAGTTCAAGAGCCAGAACCGCGGTGGTAAAGGTGTGAAATGTTATAAGATTATGGAGAAGACAGGAAACGTGATCGGTGTTAAGAACCTCCATATGGATGACGAGATCATGATGATCAATACCGAAGGCATTGTCATTCGTATGATGTGCAGCGATATTTCCGTTCTTGGACGTGTGACATCCGGTGTGAAACTTATGAATCTTTCGGAGAACGTATCTGTGGCAAGTATTGCGAAAGTACGTGAAACTTCAGCAGACAGCGAAGATATCATCAAAAAAATCGAAGACGAAATGATCGAAGATGAGAAAAACGACGAAGAAATCAAAAACGAAGAGACAACACAGGAGTAATCAAACTGGAGGAAGACCATGATTTTGCGAAGAATGCTTGCAATCTGGATTTCAAAAGCAACATGTGTAGTATGTAAACTTGCCGGCAAACAGGGGGTAACCCTGGCCGGCAAAATTGCACTTAAAATAGATCCGAAAATCCTGATGGAACTTTCCGGGCAGGTGCGGAAAAAGATTTTTATCACCTGCGGAACAAACGGAAAGACGACAACCAATAATCTGCTCTGCTCGGCAATCGAGGCAGAAGGTGAGAAAGTGATCTGCAACCACACCGGTTCCAATATGCTCAACGGTGTCGTATCGGCATTCGTGCTGGCAGCAAAATGGAACGGAAAACTGGATGCGGATTATGCGTGTATTGAGATTGATGAGGCATCAACAGTAAGAGTTCTGCCTTATTTTAAACCGGACTATATGATTTTGACCAATCTTTTCCGTGATCAGCTCGACCGTTACGGGGAGATTGATATTACGATGGAACTGCTCAAAAAAGCCATGCATATGGCTCCTGATATGACACTTGTCGTAAATGGCGATGATGCACTTTCGGCATTTCTTGCAAAAGATTCCGGTAACAAATATGTTACGTTTGGTATCGGAAAGCAGTGTCAGCAGGAAAAAGAAAATGCAAGAGAGATCCGGGAAGGTCAGTTCTGCAAATGCTGCGGAGAAAAGCTGAATTACCATTTTTACCATTACAGTCAGCTTGGGGATTATGAGTGTCCGAACTGCGGATTTAAAAGACCAAAGCTCGATTTTGATGCTGAAAACGTAAAAAGCGGTGGAAAACTTTCCTTCGATGTGGATAACAGAGAAATAAAAGCCAACTACCGTGGATTCTATAACGTTTATAATATTCTGGCAGCCTATGCAGCAGCTCGCACAGCCGGTCTGGAATTAAAGAATTACAACAAAGTGCTGGCAGACTACAATCCGCAGAACGGACGTATGGAGCATTTTCACATCAAAAATACCGATGTTCTGCTGAACCTTGCAAAGAATCCGGCTGGATTTAACCAGAATATTTCCGCAGTGCAGGAAGATGACAAACCGAAAGATATCATCGTGCTGATCAACGATAAAGATCAGGATGGCACGGATATTTCCTGGCTCTGGGATGTGGATTTTGACCGTTTTCAGGATATGAATGCAGCGTCGATCACGGTCAGCGGAATCCGATGCCAGGATATGCGTCTGCGTCTGAAATATGTTGATATTCCATCCAGGCTGGAACCGGATGTAGAAAAGGCGATCCGCAGCCGCATTGCAGACGGAACCGGAAATCTGTACGTGCTGGTAAATTATACGGCACTTTATGACACTCACAATATCCTGAAAAAATTAGAGCAGGAAAAAGCGTAGGAGGCGGCAGAAGCTATGAAAATTACAATCGGACATCTTTATCCGGATCTGTTGAACCTCTACGGAGACCGGGGAAATATCCAGTGCATGATGAAACGCTGCCAGTGGAGAGGCATTGAAGCAGAAACGCTGGAATTTAAACTGGAAGATGAAGTAGATTTTTCCAAACTGGATATTGTGCTGCTTGGAGGCGGTTCTGACCGTGAGCAGATGATCGTCTGCAAAAGACTGCAGCAGATCCAGAAAAACTTTAAAGATTATGTGGAAGACGGCGGTGTTGTGATCGCTGTCTGTGGTGGTTATCAGTTGCTTGGAGATTACTATCAGACGGACGAAGGCCGCATGGAAGGACTGCATCTGGTCAAACTCCACACGGAGCAGAAACCGGGAAGACTGATCAGCAATATCGTGCTGAAAAGCGATCTTTTTGATATGCCGGTCGTTGGATTTGAAAATCACGGCGGACGTACCGATATCGGTGATAACCAGCCGTTTGGCAAAGTCCTGTATGGTTCCGGAAACGACGGTGAATCCGGGTATGAGGGCATTGTATATAAGCATGTAATCGGCACTTATCTGCACGGACCGCTGCTGCCGAAAAATCCACAGGTCTGCGACTGGTTGATAGAGAAAGCACTGGAGCGAAAATACGGAGAAGACATTGAGCTTCAGCCACTGGATGATCAGGAAGAAAAAGAAGCAAACGCTTATATAGTAAACAGATTTGTAAAATAGAGTATCAAAAAATAACGCACAAAAGAATAAATTTTATGATTTTCTGACACAAAGCAGGAAATTACAGGACAAAATAGATAGAAAAAAAGAATCTCTGAAAGCTGATTATTGGAAGGATAGATAAAAAATCTTCCGGTAATCAGCTTTTTTTAGTAAATAGTAATTGAAAAAAGAAATTGAAAATGTTAAGATAAAGCAGATACATAAACATGTTTTTTTATAAAACAGGAGGGTTTTTATGAAGTGGAAACAGTATTTAGCTATTATGACAGCAGCTGCAATGGTTATTTCCGGACCGGCAGTACCGATGAGTCAGGTATTCGCAGCAGATGCAGTGGCAGCAGAAGTACAGGCAAGTGATGAAACAACAGACGAGAAAGTAGTCACATTACCAGCAGAAGGACAGAAAGTGTCTGTAGAGGCAGAGAACTTTACACTGAGTCCGTTGAATGGTGATACAGTTAATCACGTTCATGTGGTAGAGAAGGATTGGGCAAGCGATGGAAAAATTGTAGACTATTTCGAAAACGGTGATGCAATGTCCATTAAATTTAATGCACCAAAAGCAGGCATCTATGCGGTGACAGCTACTTACCGCAGCGGTCGCAAAGATACAGACACACCAAATGCATTTACTTGGGAAGGAACCAATGTAGAAAGCGGAAGTGTAGATGTTTATGGAGAATCCGGAGCAACTACAACACATACGGTAACTTTTACTGTCAAAGTAACACAGGCAGGAGAAGGTGTACTGAAATTTACAGCAACCAATCCAAAATGTGGCCCGCAGGTAGATAAATTTGATATTGAACCTACATACGCACTGCCAACTGGCGAGGATACCCTGACAGTAGAAGCAGAAGATTTTACTCTGGTGCCAAAAGCAGGAGAAGATACAAGTAAACACATCCATGTAATTGAAAATACAAAGTGGGCAAGCGGCAAGAAGATGGTGTCCTGGTTTGAAGATGGCGATGCGATGTATATGAACTTTTATGCACCGGCAGCAGGTGACTATAGTGTAACAGCTACTTACCGCAGCGGACGTCTGCAGAACAATCCAAATGAATTTACATGGGAAGGAACTAATGTAGAGAGCGGAAGCGTAGATGTTTATGGAGAATCCGGAGCAACCACAACACATACGGTAACCTTTACTGTCAAAGTAACACAGGCAGGAGCTGGTGTGCTGAAATTTACAGCAACTAATCCAAAATGTGGAGGTCAGGTAGATAAATTTGAATTTAAGAAGAAAGCAAACGTAGCTGTAGAGGGAGTTACCTTAGATCAGACAACAGCTACCCTGACAGCAAAAGGTCAGACGCTGCAGTTGAATGCAAACGTAACACCAGAAGATGCAAGCAACAAAAAAGTGACTTTTGCATCCGATAAAGACGAAGTAGCAACGGTTGATGCAACTACAGGCGTAGTTACTGCAGTGGCAAATGGAGAAGCAAAAATTACGGCAACAACAGAAGATGGAAGCATGACAGCAGTCTGCACTGTTACTGTAGATATTAAAAATACTACACAGCCGGAAGATGCAGATGCACCGAAAACCTGGGGAGCAACACCAAACGATGAACAGCTCTGGTATATGAAACAGGGAACAGCTGCATTCTGTCACTTTGGACCGAATACATTCAATAACGTTGAGTGGGGCGAAAATTACGGAACAAAGACTCCGAAAGAAATTTTTAAACTCACTAAGAAGTTTGATGCGGAAGCTCTTGTAAAAGCAGTAAAAGAGGCTGGATTCAGCCGTCTGATCCTCACAGCGAAACATCATGATGGATTCTGTCTGTGGTCAAGCCAGTATACAGACTATGATATTGCAAGCACAGATTATAAAGGTGATATCCTGGAAGAAATTTCAGATGCATGTACCAAGTATAATCTGGATATGGGATGTTATCTTTCACCGTGGGATATCCATGAAGATAAATATGGATGCTTTGGTGATAACAACAATAAGAAAAATAACAATAATACCGGAACATTTACAGACTACAATAAACTGTATGTAGCATGGATCAATGAAATCTGTCAGGCCAAAAAAGCAGATGGAAGCTATAAATATGGCAATAATAATCCAAACCGCCGTTCTGACCGTTTTGTAGAATGGTGGATGGACGGAGCACAGGGAAGTGCAAGTAATAGACAGACATACGACTGGAAAGCAATCCTGGGTGCGATTAAAAACAACAATCCACACTGTCAGGTATTTGGAACAGGTAAAGCAGTAAATGGTAAAAATGGAGAAGAAGATAAAAAGCTTGCCGGTACTGGTGGTATTCACTGGATCGGAAATGAATCAGGCTGGGCATCTAATGAAACCTGGGCAAAGATTAATATTGGTGAAGACTATGAGACATTACCAAAATCTGATGGAGCTTATATTGGTGTAAGCAATGGTGTTCAGTGGTCTGTACCGGAAGTAGATACAAAGATGCTTGCAGGTTGGTTCTGGAGAGATTCTGCAGGAGATGACACCACAAAATCAGAGAGTGAACTGGCAGATATTTATTTCCGTACAGTTGGTCGCGGTGCGACACTTTTGATGAATTTATCTCCGAATAAGAATGGTGAAGTAGGAGCAACACAGTTAAATCGCTTTAAAGAATTAGGAAAGAACATCAGCGATACTTTTAAAACAGATTTAACAAAAGCAAGTGGAGTAACTGCAACAGCAGATTCTACCTGGAAAAATTCTGACAAGTACGGAGCTGCAAAAGTTCTGGATACCATTCCGGAGGGAGAAGTTTACGACAATACTTACTGGGCACCGGCAGAAGGAAAGACCACAGGAAGTCTGGAAATCAACCTTGGCGGTCTGAAGAAATTTGATGTGGTATCTATTGAAGAATACATTCAGAAAGGTCAGACTATTGCTGCATTTACAGTAGAATATAAAGACCTGGCAGGACAGTGGCATGATTTTGCAAGTGGAAAAACAATTTCAGCAAAACGTCTGTGCCGCGGTGAAACAGTAGAAGGTACCGCAATCCGTATTAATATCACAGAAGCAAAAGATACTCCGAAAATCTGTAATGTAGGTGTATATAAAGCATCCAAAGGATTTTCATTGTCTTCTGATGGCAGCAGTGAAGCAGTGCCAAGCAATCTGAAAAAAGTTTCTATCAACGATGCAACAAGAGAAGGAACCTGGAATTTCGAGAAAGACGAGGATGGAAATGCAAATGGTTCTGCATGGGGTGATACAGCAGGACTGGCAGCAACCTTTACCTTTACCGGAACGAAAGCATGGGTAGTAGGTACAGCAGATCCGAACCATGGTATGATGGATGTTTACATCGACGGAAAGAAAGTAGACAGCGTAAATACACAAAAATCTCCGAGAAAACTGGGTGCTGTTCTGTATACAACACCGGATCTCGAATATGGCACACATACAATCAAACTGGCTCGTTCAACCAAAGCATTAGGTATCAGCAAAATTTATTATGCAGATGGATCTGGTATTTTCACAATGAAGCAGTCAGAGTATGAACTGATGTATGGTGGAACAACAGAAGTAGAAATCACACGTACAGGTGGTACAAAAGGTCAGGCTAAAGTAAATTATGTTACACAGTCTGCAGGAGCAGAACAGGGTGTAAACTATACAGACCTTGCAGGCAGTGTGACATTTGAAGATGGTGAAACATCCAAAAAAATTACATTGACAGGTCTTGAAAATGAAAAAGCAGACAGAATGGTTGATGGAAAAGACTTTTATTTCACTTTGACATCAGATAATGCTTCTATTGGAACAGCAAATTATGCACATATCACTCTGTATAATGCAAATGTAGAAAAGACTGCAGAGAGAATTGCAGCAATGGATCTCACAGGATATGCAGCTGACAGCGTGAAGACATTAAATGATGCAGTAAATGAAATGAAATCTTTGCCATCTGATGCAACAAAAGATCAGATCAAAGCTGCAGTTAAAAAGGTTCTGGATGCGAAAAATGCACTGAGAGCAGCAGGTGAAAATAATCCGGCATATGAAGCAGTAACAGGAGTGAGCCTTGATAAAACAACTGCAAAACTGACAGAAAAGGGTCAGACAGTAGAACTGAAGGCAACGGTAGCACCGGCAACTGCAAGCATTAAAGATGTAAACTTTGCAACAAGTAATGCAGCCGTAGCAACCGTAGATGCAAACGGAAAAGTAACAGCAGTAGCAAATGGAACAGCAACGATTACCGTAACAACAGAAGACGGAAGCAAGACAGCAACCTGCACTGTTACTGTAGAAATTCCGAAGACACCAGATCCGACACCGACTCCAGTACCGGCAGATTTGGTTGAGAAAGTAAATAATGAAATTGCGGCAGCGGCTGATAAGAAAGAAACTGACTATACAGCAGATTCCTGGAAAAATTATCAGAAGGCTCTGGAAGCAGCAACAAAAGTAGCAAAAGATGAAAAGGCAACGAAAGCAGACTTAGAGAAGGCACTTGCAGATCTGCAGACAGCAGCAGCTAAACTTCAGAAAAAAGCACCTGAGTCAGAAACACCGTCAACCGATTCCAAAAATCCAACTGTTGGAACAGAAGCGAAGGTAGGAAAAGGTATCTATCGCGTAACAAACGCAAAGAAAAAGACAGTAGTTCTGGTAAAACCGCGTAAAGCCAACAATACAAGCTTTAACGTACCAAAGAGCGTAAAACTGGCAAACGGAAGATATAAAGTAGTCGGAATTGCTAAAAATGCATTTAAGAACAACAGAAAACTGAAGAAAGTTGTCATCGGAAGTCAGGTAACAAAGATCGGTGCAAATGCATTCAGCGGAGCTAAAAATCTGAAGACTATTACAATCAAATCCAAATCTCTGAAGAGCGTTGGAAAAAATGCATTTAAGGGTATCCATAAGAACTGCAAGATTAAAGTTCCAGCTAAGAAATTAAATAGCTACAAGAAACGTCTGAGTAAAAAAGGTCAGAAAGCAAGCGTAAAAATTACAAAATAAACCAGAATTAAGAACATTGATTCTGAAATAAAAAGCGGTTAAAAAGAGCTGCCACAAAGGTGATAAAACACCGGAGTGGCAGCTCTTTAATATGAGCAAAAAGGTTATGGAGGGTGTAAAAATTCTTGTGTCTATGGAAAGCAAATCTTTCTGATAAGAAATAG
>ERZ832973.1591-NODE-1591-length-16695-cov-2.820012_pt1 | contig 16695 bp, 5 predicted proteins | sample MGYA00519950_ERZ832973 | MGnify/ENA primary metagenome ERZ832973 (study PRJEB31850, sample SAMEA3708734) | human gut metagenome | biome: human gut; feature: human-associated habitat; material: faeces | place: China | collected 2014 ... | reverse complement strand
GTTGGCGTAATAGAGGGCTAATTTCATAGGAGTTTTGTGGTGAGATTGCGTTTATGTGATCTCTTTAAAGGAATCCGGTGAGAATCCGGAACAGTTATTCCCTGCTGTATGGGGGACGAAAAAGATTATTTGCCACTGGTTAGTCAAACTGGGAAGGCATCTTGAGTAGGAGGAACCCAAGTCAGAACACAAACACAAAACCGGTTTATCAGCAACGTCCGCAGGCATAGCGGAGGTGTATTTTTTGTCCCCTTTTGCCCGGTGTCTGAAAATTATGAAATTGGAGAACACACAGAAAGGGAAGGAGGAAAACGAAAAAGGAAAACACAGATGTGAGCATGTGTAAAATAAAAAAAGCAAACAGAATCGAATCGCCAAAAAGCGAATGAGGAGGAACAAATGGAACGAAGAGAAAAAAGATTTGCTTCCAGAATTCTGGCATGGTTTCTGACTTTTTTGATGATCACAACCATGATTCCGACAAGTGCATTCGCAGCACTGCCGGGACAGGAGGCGGGAGCAGTTGTTTCAGAGGATGCGTCATCGGATGAAACAACGCAGGATGGTATTCTTTTAAAGACAACTTTGACGGACAAGCTTAAGGTAAAAGGACAGCGCAAGCTGTTCGATGTCTGGGCAAGAGATGCTGAGGACAACACGCTCAAACCGACAGCAACTCTTGACGGACAGGCACTTTCGGCAACCTGGAGTGATAATGTAAAGACAAGCTTTACGCTGGATTTCCAGGGCATGGAAGAAGGAGAGCATACCGTTGTTATTTCCGCAGAAGACGGAAAAGGAGCATCGAAAACACAGACTTATACCGTTATTTATCAGAAAGCCAAAAAAGGCGAATTTATCGGTTATGCAACGGTCAGCATTGAAGCCTTTACAATCTCAAAAGGTTATATCGTAGAACCGGTTCTGATGCCGGTTTACGAAGGTGACAATGCAGCGAAAGCATTTGTAAACCTGATCCGTGAAGAAGGCTATGATGTAGAATACACCGGAAGTCTGACCAGTGGTTTCTATCTGTCCCATATCGTAGGATCTAATGCAAAAAAACCAAAAAATGCGACAAAGAAACTGGATCTTGCCGGTGCAGCACTTGAGCCGCATATGGCAGAAAAACTTCCGGATCTGATGTTTGACGCCGACGGCGGAACAGAAGGTTCTCTTGGTGAATTTGACTACAACTACATGTCAGGATGGATGTACTGTGTAAATACGGTATTCCCGAATGTAGGATTTGCAGATTATTATCTGTCTGACGGCGATGTCATGCGTGCACAGTTTACTCTGAAGTACGGCGGTGATATCGGAGGTTCCAGCGGTATGGGCGGCGGCTATGATGATTCTTACAGCGTCGCAAACAAAGATGTGCTGACCACCACTCTGGCAAAGATCAATTCTGCACCGAACAGTGCCGAGCTGAAGGCAGATCCGGATATCGCAGCAAAGATCACAGAAGCAAAAGAAGTTCTGCAAAATATTGTTGCAGAACAGAGTGAAGTAGATAAAGTAAACGATGAACTGAACAAACTGCTTGGCGGTGAGATCACAAGTATCACACTGGATCAGAGTGAGATCACACTGGAAAACGAAGGTACCATGCAGTTAAATGCAAAAGTGGAGCTGACAGGCAAACCGATCGAGCCAATCGAATGGAACAGTGAAGAACCTTCTGTTGCAACGGTGAAAAATGGTCTGGTAACAGCTGTCGGTGCAGGAACGACCACGATCACGGCAACCTGCGGCGAAAAGACAGCAACCTGTAAAGTAACCGTAAATGCAAGTCCGCTTCAGGAAGTCCGGCTGGATAAATCAAAAATGGAAATCCTGAAAAATGACAGTGAAACACTGACAGCGACACTGGTTCCGGCAAATACCACAGATGACAGAACTGTTACCTGGAGCACAAATGCAGAAGATGTCGCAACGGTAAATCAGAGCGGAAGAGTAACCGGTAAAGAAGGAACGGCTGTCATTACAGCAAAGGTTGGTGACAAAGAGGCCGACTGTACGGTAACAGTCAAAGAAGTCCATACACAGCGGATTTATTTTGATGACAGCAAACTGACCCTGAATAAAGGAAAGAACAAAACCTTATCTCTGAGATTTGATCCGTCCAATACAACGGATGCAAAAAAAGCGACCTGGGAAAGCTCAGAGCCGAGCGTTGCAAGTGTTTCCACAAGCGGATACGTACGTGCACTGAAAAAAGGAACGACTACGGTCACGGCAAAAATCGGTGACATGACTGCTTCCATTGAAATAGAAGTTGTAGAAGTGCCGATGACCGGCGTAAAGATCAGCTATGGCTCTAAATCACTGAAAGTAAAACAGTCCACCTATATGTCAGCAAGCTATCTTCCAAGTGATACCACAGATACCAGGAGCGGAACCTGGAAGAGCAGCAATACAAATGTGGCAACCGTTTCCAGTTCAGGAAAGGTAACTGCAGTCAGTGAAGGCGAAGCGATCATCACATTCACAAGCGGTGCTTTTACTGCAGAATGTTATGTAAAAGTTCTGGCTGCAAATGCAGACGTGTTCAGCACCATATCCATCACTCCGAATCAGAAAGAGATTGGATGTGGCGTTTCTGATACACAGAAGATTATGGCAGACGTAGGCGATGGAACCGATCCGGTTGTATGGACTTCTTCCAATCCGGCAGTTGTGGCAGTCAGCACAGACCAGTCTTTGGCAGCAGCACAGTCAGCAGAGAATACGATGCAGGTTGGAAAAGAAGCAGTGGTCACAGCAACCGGAAAGGGAACAGCAGTGATCACAGCAAAATCAGGACAGAAGAGCGTAGATATTCCGGTAACCGTTGTAGCAGCCGGCATGAAAGAGTTCAAGATCCTGGCAGGAACAAATGCAGAAACTTCTTTTGCATACGAGATCACACCGGAATATAATATTACGAAAAACAAATATCAGGTTGTCATCCCGGATACAATTACCAATGTATATCTCTGCTCCAAACTTGCAGATAATGTAACTGCAACGGTAACAGCACGTTACACAGCGGCAAATAACGGATCTGCGAAGAATATTACACTGAGAAGTGGTGCGACATCAAGTGCCGCCTACCTGACCAAAAAAGACATGAATAGCAACACACTGTATGTAGATGTGAAGAAGGGAGACGAGACAACAACTTATGAATTTGATGTTGTTCGTGAATCCACTCTGACATCCTTAAGTGTGGCATCTGCAGATGGAGAAGAAGTACTTCATCCTGGCTTTGATAAAAATGTAACAGATTACACAGTCAGTGTAACCGACAACAACGACAGCGTAAAAATAAATGCAGCAGCATTTCTGGAAAACGCAGCAGTTTCTGTCAACGGTACCGCAGTGACAGGAGAAACATCAGTTCCTCTGAGCGGAGATGAGACTGTGATCACCGTCAAAGCAGCAATGGAAGATGCACCGTCTCAGGCAAGAGAATACAAGATTCATGTTCTGAGAAAAAAATCCGTAAAACTGACACTGAAAGCAGATCCGGCAGATACAGTGATCACACTGAAAGATGCTGACAGCAAAAAGCTGAAAGCAGAGAACGGTGTATACACACTGAAGGCAGAAGAAACTTACAGCTATGTTGCCGTAAAAGCCGGATATGTTACAAAGAAAGATACGATTTCTGTTACAGAAAACACCGAGAAAACCATCACAATGGAAAAAGCACCGGAGAGCACCAGAAAAGATGTATCCGCAGCATGGAAAAACTTCCGTAACAGTGATGACAACATGGGTATTACCTCTGCAAAAACACCAACGAGCGAGGCGACAACCTACGAAAAATGGTTTAAGAAACTGGGAAGCGGTTGGGGTGCAGCACCGAGTGTGCAGATCATCGTGGATAATTCCCTGATCGTCATGAGTGCAAACCATATTTACAAACTGGATCTGAATACAGGTGATATCCTGCAGACAGGCGATATGGTAGCAGCGACAAACTTTGGATACACACCGCCAACCTATGCAGACGGCATGATCTTTGCACCGCTGGCAGACGGACGTGTACAGGCGTTCAATGCAGAGACACTGGAATCTCTGTGGGTTTACCAGGATACGCTGAAAGGCCAGTCCTTAAGCCCGATCACTTACAGTGACGGTTATATTTATACCGGATTCTGGAATGCAGAGACAAAAGATGCAAACTATGTGTGCATCCCGGTTACGGATGAAGATCCGACGAACACACAGGAAGTAAAAGAAGCAGCATGGCAGTACACAAGCCTTGGCGGTTTCTACTGGGCAGGTTCTGTGGTACGCGGTGACTATGTTGTATTTGGTACGGATGACGGCACAAGCGGTTCAGACGGAACCGGACATGTATTATCTCTGAACAAGAAGACCGGAGAAGTTATGGACAGCGTCGATGTAATCGGTGACCAGCGTTCTACGATTGCTTATGACAAAGAAACAGACAGACTGTATTTCACAACAAAAGGCGGCTACCTCTACAGTCTAAAACTGAAATCCGACGGAACCTTTGATAAAGATACGCTGAAATCCGTACAGCCTGGAAGCATGAGCACCAGCACACCGGTTGTATACAACGGAAGAATCTATATCGGTGTGACAAGCGGAAGTAACTTCAGCGGAACCTATTCGATCAGCGTGATTGATGCGGCAATGATGACAGAGATCTACAAAGCACCGCTGAAAGGATATCCACAGTGCTCTGTACTTCTGTCAACCGCTTATGAAAAAGAAGACGGAAGTGTTTATCTGTATGCAACTTATAACAAGAATCCGGGTGGTATCACTCTGATCCGTGATAAAAAAGGACAGACAACTCCGGATGTAGAAGAAATTTTCACACCGGAAAAAGCAAGACAGCAGTACTGCATCACAAGTATTATCTGTGACGAAAACGGTACGCTGTATTATAAGAACGACAGTGCATGCGTTATGGCGGTTGCATCCAGTGAGGCATATATGACTGGCGTAACATCAAGTGCAGAAGGCAGCACGATCGATAATGGCGTGGCATTTGACGGAAAACTTTCCAGTCATGACATCGTTGTCCTGACTTCGGCAGATAAGACGACTCTGACCTTTACTGCTTCCGAAGGAAGCAGCATTACCATCGATGGCGTGGAAGGAAACAGCAGAGAGATGGAACTGACAGAAGCAGGCAAGAGCTTTGATGTTGTTGTGAAAAAAGGAAGCGATGAAAGAACTTATAAATTCACACTGAAACGTGAAAAACCGAATACCAACTTAAAAGAACTGTATGTCAGCGACAGTAATCAGTTTAACATGGGACTGGTCAGCTTAACACCGGCGTTCAGTAAGACAAATCATGTTTATCATGCAGAATACAGCACAACACGCCGCTTCCTGAATATCTGGACAGCAGCAGAAGATACAGGTTCAACTTATAAACTGTATCCGGTAAGTGCAGTAGGAAAGAGCACGGTCATCAGCAGTTCAGAAGGAAATATCATCCGTACTGCAACAAACAGTGGACACGACCGTTATGCGATCTATTTTGCAGACAACAGTGACTGCGCGACCGTCCGGATCGAAGTAACTGCAAAAGACGGCAAGACGAAAGATTCTTACTATGTAACACTGAAACAGCAGACAGGAAATGCACCGGTGATCTCGGCAGAAGAAGGTGCAGGTGTTCGTAAGAGTGCAACAAGTGCAGCGGTAACATTCACAGCAAATGAATACGGTACGTTGTACTATAAGGTATTGCCGGAAACGGAAACTGCACCGGAATCCATTGATACAACAGGTGAAGGCATCCAGGTTGAAGTAGGTGAAAATACACTGGAATTAACCGATATTACAGATGCAGCATACAAAGTCTATATGGTGCTGAAAGACAGCGACAGTACACCAAAGACAAGTGAAATGCTGACCGTCAGAGTGGCGTCGGTAGAAGAACTGCTGGCACCGGCAAAAGAAGCAGCCATCACAGAGCTGAACGTATACAAAAATGCAGAGGATTACCGTGATGCAGAAAAAACACAGATCACAAAGATCCTTGCAAATGCAAAAGTCCTGATCAACAATGCAAAAACAGCAGAAGAAATTGCAGAACAGTTAAGCGATGCAAAAGCAGATCTGGACAAACTGAAAACAAGTGCAGAACTTGCAGCGGATGAAAAGACACAGACCGATGCAGATGCAGTAAAAGCACTGATCGAAGCACTTGGAGATGTAACACTCGAGAAAAAAGAAAGCGTAGAAGCAGCAAGAAATGCATACGATGCACTTTCCACAGATGCGAAGAAACTGGTTTCCAATTACGATGTTCTGGTTCAGGCAGAAAAGAGCATCCAGACTCTGGAAGCAAAGAAACAGCAGGAAGAACTGAAAAACCAGATGGATGCAGCGGCAGCAGCATCCGTAAGCAGTGCGATCACAGCAATCGGAGAAGTAACGCTGGATAAGAGAGGCGTAGTCGCAGCAGCAAGAGCCGCATACGATACTCTGAGTGATGTCCAGAAATCACTTGTAACAAACTACAGCGATCTGCAGGCCGCAGAGAGCCGCATTGCAGCACTTGTAAAAGAGGCAGCAGACAAAGCAGAAGCAGACAAGGCAGAACAGGAAAGACAGGAAGCCCTGAAAGCCAAAGCACAGCCAGTCATCGATGCCATCGCAGCAATCGGAGAAGTAACACTTGACAGTGAAGAAGCGATCACAGCAGCAAGAAGTGCATATGAAGCCCTGGAAGCAGAAGTAAAAGAAAAAGTAACGAACCTGTCGGATCTGGTAATCGCAGAAAAAGATCTGGCTGCACTCAAAGCGGAAAAGAAAGCGGCAGAAGATCTGAAAGCTCAGCAGGAAGAAGCAAAGAGACAGCAGGAAGAAGCAAAGAAAGCTCAGGAAGAAAAACTGAAAGAGCAGGAAGAAAAACTGAAAGCAGAGAAAGACAAGTATGGATTTAATGAGAAGACAACTTTGAAATCTGCAAAGGTGAAAGGCAAAAAAGTAACTCTGAAATGGAACAAGGTTAAGGGTGCAAGTGGATACGAAATCTACTGCAAGACTGGAAAAGGCAAGTGGAAACTTGTGAAGACGCTCAATAAGGGCAGCAAGGCAAGCTACAAACTGAAAGGAAAAGCAGGTAAGAAATATACCTACAAAGTACGTGTATTCCAGAAAGTAGAAAATAAAGTGATCTACGGTCAGTACTCAAATACCAAGTCTGCAAAGATTAAAAAATAACAATTAAATTTCCGTATGCTGAGAGCATAAAAATATGAAATATATGCTTATCAGCAAGGAAGATGGATGATCAGGGGGGCAGAAATCTGCCCCCGGATCACCATTACAAAGATTACAATCTCAGAAAAAGAGATGCACTTACAGAAAGAACAGGAGTGTGGAGAAATGAGCAGAAAAACAAAAAAATGTGGTTATAGAAAACGGATTCTTGCAGGGGTTCTGTCGGCAGTTGTAGCTCTGTCATCTGTCCAGATGCCTGTTACTGCTGTCCATGCGGCAGCGTGGGATCAGAATAAATTTTCAGACAGTCTGAAGCTGCGTTTCTGGAACAATGAAAAACCGGGAGTGCGTTTTTATATCAATGCAGCGGCAAAATATATTCTGGAAAACCAGCAGGAGCAGTCAGAAAAAACAGGAAACAGCTACCCGACCGTAGGAAGTACGTTTGGAGAATGGTCAGTATGGGATCTGCTGCGCGGCATGTATACAGGGGCAGATTATATTAACAGCATACCGGAGAATTATTTTTCTGACTATTTAAAACGTGTGGAAGCACATGTAGAAAATAAGAAAGGAAATCTGCATGCGGCAAAGTCTACCGAGTGGTCAAGACTGATCTTGCCGCTGACTGCAATGGGATATGATATACGAAGTGTGGCAGGCTATGATTTTATTGAAAAACTATCTGATTCATTCAGTTTTTCGTATCGCCAGGGCATTAACGGTCCGATCTGGGAGATCATTTCCATGAACAGCGGCGGTTATGAATTTGACCAGACGGATCATCCGGAAACAGCAAATACCTTTGGAAAAATGCTGGATTACATTCTGAATCTGGAGATCACCGATGCAAACGGAATCAAAGGCGGCTGGGCATTGTCAGGAAATGTACCGGATGCCGATATCACTGGCATGACACTGACAGCATTTGCACCATATTATCTGAGTCAGGAAAAATATGAGCAAACAGATGCAACCTATAGTTATGATGAGTTTGCAAGTGCGGTAGAACGCGGTATTCTCGTGCTGGCAAATATGCAGAAGCCGAACGGCGGTTTTGAGAGCTGGGGAACGGTCAACAGCGAATCGACCGTATGGGCGATGATGCCGCTTCTGGAAATGGGGATCGATCCGAAATCAGATAAGGTAACGTTGCCGCATATCGGAAAAACATGCAGCTTTGTCAAAGAGGGAGCGACACGGGACGGCGTTTACACCGACAATATGGTAGATGCACTTCTGACCTTCTGGGCAGCCGGAAGCGGAAGCAGTGCGTCGATCGGCGGATTTAAACATGTAACGGCAGGCTACGACGGAGGTGGCGGTTCCGGCACAACGGTCAATCCGATGGCAACCGACCAGGCACTTTACGGACTGATCGCATACGACCGTTTTGCACACAAACAGAATTCCCTTTTTGATATGCAGGATCAGCTGGACGGCAGTTATCTGAATGCCACGGCAGATACTTATACGATCACCTATGACGGTCAGAAAGAGGGCGAGACCTTCACAACAGAAGCTTCCCCTTATGCAGAAGTACTCTTATCCGAAGGAAAAGTAACCGATGAACAGGAAGCATTTTTGACGGAGTGGAATACCAAACCGGACGGAAGCGGGATCAGCTATTATCCGGGAGAGCTCCTTTCCATGCCGGAGCAGGATATCACGCTTTACGCACAGTACGGACAGCCAAGTTATGCACTGAAATTTGAATTAAACGGTGGTACTCTTTCCGATGACATCATTCTTCCGGACACCTACAGTCCGAAAGACCAGATCACACTGCCGACCGCAGATGAGATCACAAAAGCAGGATGTAAATTTGACGGATGGTACACCAATGCGGAATTTACCGGAAGCAAAGTGACCGAAATACCGGCACACAGTTATGGCGATAAGACTTTTTATGCAAAATGGACGGTAAATACTGAAAAAGCAAATCAGTTTTATGCGATCGTGAATCGTCTGTCCGGCCATGCGACAGCCATTTCTGATAAAGAAGACATTGAAAAGGCGAGAGAATTGTATGATTCAATGCTGGATATCGAGCGGGAGCGGATCACGGCAAGTACTTACCATACTTTCCTGAAGAAGGAAAAAGAACTGAAGGAACTGCTTGCAAGCATGGATCAGGCAGAACAGGTCAGTGCGATGATCAAAGCACTGGATAAAGAACTGACGCTTGCAGATGAGCAGCCGGTAGTGCGTGCAAGAAATGCCTACGATGCACTGACAGAAACAGAAAAAGCGATGGTAGAAAATCTGGATATTCTGACGAAAGCAGAAGAAAAGATCTCACAGATGAAGGAGAACAAAGAAAAGGCAGATGCCGTGATCCGTCAGATCGAAGCGATCGGCGATGTGACCTTAGATTCCAGAGAGGAGATCACAGCGGCAAGAGAAGCATTCCAGGCACTGACAGAGAGCCAGCAGGCACTTGTTCCGGAGCGTGTGAGAAAACTTCTGGAGAATGCAGAAAAGAAGATCACAGAGCTTTTGGAGAAGAAAGACAGGATCGATGCATTTTCAAGCTGCGTTAAGCGGATCCCGGAAAAAGTGTCACTTACAGATGACAGTCTTTCACTGCTTATGAATGCCCATGCCGCATGGCTGAAATTGAACGATGAAGAAAGGGCACAGGTAGATGGAAAGCTGATCGAACAGATCAAAGAAAAAGAAAAAGAACTGCAGGAGCTTGCACAGGCAGAGGCAACGGATGAGGATTATACGGCAGTCAAAGAGATGGAAGAGCGGATTGCTGCGGCAAGCGGTGAGGTGAAACTTGAGGATGAAGAAACCCTGAAAAAGATCCGAAGTGATTTTGATGCGATGACAAAGATCCGGCAGGCGATGGTTGTCAATTATTATTCTCTCGTTGCACAGGAAATGGATCTGGAGAAGCTGAAAAAAGATACCGCCATCGCAGAAGGCATCAGCGAGCGAATTGCAGCACTTGGCGAGATCACCTTTGAAAGTGAAGAGACGCTGACGGCACTGCGAAAAGATTACACTGCACTGACAACCGCACAGAAAAATCTGGTCAGAAATTATGAGCTGCTTGCACAGGCAGAAAATAAACTGGCAGATCTCAAATACAACAGAAGCCAGGCAGAGTCAGCTGTTGAAAAAATAAATGCCATAGGAGAAGTGACCCTGAACAGTCGTGAAGCTATCGCAAAGGCAAGGGCGGCGTACGATGCACTTCTGGAAGATCAGAAACAGTATGTCAGCGAAGAAATCTTAAAAATATTGACCGATGCGGAGGCAGAATATGCGAGACTGGAGTCCCTTGTTCTGAAAAACATCACGCTGGATAAAACAGAAGTCAACATGAAAAAAGGAGAACGGGTGACACTTCATGTGACTTACGATCCGGAAGATACGATCAGTGACAAAACCATCATCTGGAATGTGGCAGATCCTTCCGTGGCAACCGTGGAAAACGGCACAGTGACAGCCATCGGCGGCGGAGAAACGGCGGTGTCCGCCCATGTTGGAATGCTGACAGCGACCTGTACCTTAAAAGTGGAAGTTCCGCTGGAGAAACTTACATTTACAGAAAACAGCGTGACGCTGAAAAAGGGCGAGAGTCATATGTTAAAAGTACAGCTCCTCCCGGAAGATTTGAATGTAGCGAGCAGCATCCGTTATCGCAGTGCTAATCCACAGGTGGCATCTGTGGATGCAGACGGACAGGTCCGTGCACTTGCATCCGGAGAGACCCTGATCACAGCGTACTGCGTGGAGCAGCCTCAGATCCTGGCACAGATCAAAGTGACAGTTAAAGAAACGCAGCAGGTACAGCCGAAACCGACTGATCCAAACCAGAATATCACCGTTTCCGTACCAAAAGTTTCCTTTATTTCCCTGAAGGCATCCAGGAGCAAAAAAGCAGTGCTGAAGTGGAAGAAGATCAAAGGCGTGTCTGGATATGAGATTTTCTACGCGATCGGAAAGAAGAAAAACTGGAAGCGGGCGAAGACGATCAAAAAGGCGAACACCACAAAACTGACCTGGAAGAAACTGAAATCCAGGAAAAAATATTACTTTAAGATCCAGGCCTATAAGATCGTCGGAGGAAAGAAATACAGCGGAAAATACAGCAAAATTCGTTCTGTGAAAGTAAAATAAGCGGTAACTGATCCGGAACATCACAATTACAGTGAAAAATGGATCAGAATATTTTACAGTTTCAGAATAACAGGAGGAGCATATGAAAGAGCTTTTTCAAAAAATGATGAAAAAGTTGCGGAAACATTCAGAAGCAGCAGGTGCCATTGCGGCACTGCTGCTTATTGTGCTGTTTTCGGGAGTGATGATTCTGGGAATCCGTACGCAGAGAGAAAGTGTGCCGAAAAATCCGATCGATGGTATGGAGAAAAGCTCGATGGTCATGCTGACCGGCACGAAAGAAGTGCTGGCAGAGCAGACAAAAGAGAATGGAAGCAGCCGGCAGCAGATGCAGAATCAGCAGTCAGAAAATCAGGATATGCCGGAGACGGAGAGCGAATCGTCAAAAGAAAGCGGAGCTGACAGCCAGGGCACAGAAAGCACAGGGAGCGGAAGTAAAAACGAAAACGGCAGTTCAACAGAGGCAAACAGAGATGCTTCCGGAAACAATTCCGGCAATAGCAGCGGGACTGCATCAGGAACAAACGGAGGCAATTACGGAGACGGAACAGGCGGCGAAAAGACGGATGGAGACGATAAAAACAACAAAAAGCCGAATAAGAATCACTCCGGAAATAAAAACAAAGACAAAAACGGCAAAAAAGACAGGCAGTATTTCCGGACAACGATTGAAAACGGCGGGACGGTCACAAAAGCAGATTACAGTTATCAGATTGAACAGCTGACGGATCTGAAAGTACTGAAAACAGAAAACACCTTAAACGACGGCAAAGTGACCACTTACCGGGGAAGTCTGAAACTGGCACACGGCGAAAATAAGATTCTGGTGGCAGTCACTTATCAGCAGAAAGACGGTACCAAATTTACTGTTTCCAAAGAATATACCATCTATTACGACGAAGAAAAACTGCTGATCCAGACAAATCTGTCCGATCAGACGGTAAAAAGCGATCACATTTCCTTCCGTGCCTGGGCACAGCTTGGCAAAGAGACGTTTGCACTGACGGCAACGCTAAACGGTACACCGATCAGTGCCGATGAAAACTGGGATTATAAAGACGTTCCTTTGCAGGAGGGCGAAAATCAGATCGTTTTGGATGCAGAAAAAGACGGAAAGAGCGAACAGCAGGTTTATACCATAACTTATGAACGACCGCAGAACCAGAATATCCGCTTTGACACCGATCTGGAGGACAAAGAAGTATATAAAAAGAAATACCGGTTCTATGCACAGGCCTTTATGGGCAGTGACAAAGTCGAAGATCTGACCGCCTGGCTGAACGGAACGCAGCTTTCACCGACAGATGGTGACAACTATGAAGTGCTGCTGGAAGAGGGCGAAAACCAGATCACGCTGTATGCAGAAAAAAATGGAAGCAGTGAAGAGATTACCTATACCGTAAACTATGTCAAACAGAACAGCGGAGACGGAGACGGCGAAGGCAATGTGGAGGCACCAAGAGTTACCTGTACGCTTGGTGATTCCGGAAACAGTCTTGAGACGCAGCGAAAGAGCTTAAGTTTCCAGGTACAGGCAACCGATTATCATGGAAACGGGCTTGGTGCAGACAACATCCGCATTTCCTGTTTCGGTGACAGCGGAGACAATATTACCGGTCTGATCTGGGAGAACAGCGGCGATGTCAGTTACCATACGGAATTGTCCCAAGGCTATAATACCATGGTGATCACCGTTACCGATGCAGAGGACAACACAACGGAACTGACTTACAGCATTTTCTGTACGGCGGCAGAGAGCGGGGAGCGGATCGGAACGGTTCACATCAGCGTGGAAGCAACGACCGTAGGAAGCGGTATTCTGCTGTCACAGGATGTAGATATTTATGAGGGAGAGACTGCGGCGGAGACGGTAGTACGCATGCTGCAGAATAATGGCTATTCTGTTGACTATACCGGAAACTATGAGACCGGTTTTTATCTGGCAAGGATTAGTTCCGAGAGCAATTTTGTCACCGGAAATATTCCAGAGGATTTAAGAACCAAACTGGAAGAACACGGCTTTGAAATCTATGATTTTACACCGAACAGCCTTGGAGATTATGATTTTACAAAAGGAAGCGGCTGGATGTATCAGGTAAACGGCGTTTACCCGAACTATGGCTTAAGCGATTACTGTTTCCAGAACGGCGATACACTGCGGCTGCGTTTCACGCTGGCATACGGAGCTGATATCGGGCAGGACATGACCGGCGGTTCAGATAACTGGGGGTATGAATGGTAATGAAAAAGGGAAATGATCAAAAACAAAATGCAGAAAAAAGAAAAAACAGAATGACAGCCCTGCTCATGGCACTGATCCTGTGCGTTGGGATGGTTTCCGGCACAAACAAGGAAGTACGGGCACAGTCTGCATCCCAAAACAGTGAGACGCAAACAACTTCTGAATCAGACGTTACGACAGAAAATACAGCAAATATAGCAGAAAATACAACAAAAAGTGCAGCAACTGTCACACATTACGAATACACGACAGAAGAAGTAAAAGAAACCATCCAGGGTATTTTTGAGTGGGCCAAGAGCCTCACAAATGCTGATGAGCTGATCGATAAGACCTTTCTGGAAGGGGCGGATACTTCGCTCAATGACTGGTTTGCCTTTGCAGCAGCGAGAAGCGGATACAAGGAAGACTATAAAAGTTATCGAAAAGCGATGGAAACAGCGATCGCCAAAAAATATGGCACAAAAAAAGAAAAACTCGGAAAAGCGACCGAATATCAGAGAGCGGCACTGGTGATCGCGGCTCTTGGCGGTGATCCACAGGCAGTAAGTGACATGGCAGGAGAGAAGACCATCAATCTGATCGCAGACGGAACGTACAACCGCGGAAAGACAGAACCGCTCGATACGCAGGGAACAAATGCATTGATCTGGGCACTGATCGCACTGGATTCCGGGGATTATGAAGTGCCGGAAGATGCATACCAGAGCCGGGAAGAGATCCTGGCAGAACTTTTAAAAGCACAGGAGAGTGACGGCGGATTTTCCCTCTCAGCGGGTTCCGGGCAGACAGATGTAGATATCACTGCCATGGCACTGACTGCCCTGGCACCATATTACGAAGAAAACAGCGAGGCGAAAGCGGCAGCAGATCTTGCACTGTCCTGGATCTCTGAACATCAGGAAAGTGACGGAGGATTCTGTTCTTCCATGGATACCGGCACAGAAAGCTCTGAGAGTTGTGCACAGGTTCTGACGGCTCTTTGCAGTCTAGGCATCGATCCGCAGAGCGACAGTCGTTTTATCAAAAACGGAAATACCGTGCTTGATAATCTGATGAGCTTTCGTCAGGAAGATGGCGGATTTGTCCATGCTTATGTTTATGATGCGTCCAATCCGGCATCCATACCGGATGAATCCGATTTCCTGGCAGGAGGCCAGGCGGCATACGCACTGACCGCATTCTGCCGTTACAAAAACAATATGAAAAATTTATTTAACTTGCGTCCGGAAAAAGCATCCCTGCTTTCGAAAAATGGCAGTGCCATGCCGGTCATGGTCATCGCAGTAGTGATTGCAGTGATCGCAGCGGCAGTGGTACTGATGTTAAAAAGAAGAAACAAAAAAGAATGATCCGGAACAGGAGAAGCATGGGATGCCATGACAGCAAAAACAGGATTCAGGTGTGCAAAAATACGGTTGGGAAGAAAAGTTTAACGGATTTTGCAGAAAGTAAACAGTATAAATATAACAGGACAGTTATGAGAAAGAGAGGGCATATGAGAAAAACAGAAGCAATGATAAACGAGATTGAAAAAGTAATCATTGGAAAAAGAGAAGTGATCGAACAGGTGCTGATGACAATCCTGGCGAAAGGCCATGTGCTTCTGGAAGATATTCCGGGAGTCGGAAAGACAACGCTGGCACTGAGCTTTGCAAAAGTCATGGGCGTGGACTATCACCGGATTCAGTTTACGCCGGATGTTACTCCTTCCGATGTGGTCGGATTCTCCCTGTACGACAGGCAGAGTGGAGAGTTTCAGTACAAACCGGGGGCAGTCATGTGCAACCTGCTTCTGGCAGATGAGATCAACCGTACTTCCAGCAAGACACAGGCAGCCCTGCTTGAAGTAATGGAAGAAGGAAATGCCACGGTAGATGGAAAAACCTATGAAATCCCGAAGCCATTCACTGTGATTGCCACACAGAATCCGTTCGGTTCTGCCGGAACACAGATGCTCCCGCAGTCTCAGATGGATCGTTTTATGGTCAAACTCTCCATGGGTTATCCGGACTTTGAAAGCCAGATCAATATCCTGCGGGATCGTCAGACGGAGCAGCCGCTGGATTTGCTTCAGATGATCTCATCCCGAGAAGAAGTACAGCAGCTTCAGCAGGAAGTAAAAGAGGTAGAAGTGGCAGATGATATCCTCAGATACATCACACTGCTTGTAGAAGCGACCAGACAGAACGACAAGATCCAGCTCGGCGTCAGCCCGCGAGGAGCACTGGCCCTCAACAACATGGCAAAAGCATCCGCTTACATAAACGAGCGTGATTATGTGATCCCGGATGATGTCCTTCGCGTATTTGCAAAGGTATGTGCACACCGCGTGATCCTGCATCCGCGTGCCAAAGTTGCGGGTATCCAGGCAGAGGAGATCATGGAGCAGATCACACATCAGGTTTCCATTACGGAGATCAGATAGGAGGAGAACATGAAAAAATCCAGAATCCTTGCCGGCATCTGGATGCTGTTTCTGGTGCTTGCATATCTGGTAAGTGCGAGCATCACCATAGGAATTGCAGCTGTGGCAACCGTTCTGCTCTGCTTTTTCTGCTTTTTTCTTTCGATTGCCATGAAAAATAAAGTAACCTGCTATTTTGAAGTGCCGGACATGGCAGAAAAAGAACAGCAGGTTTACGGGAAACTGATCTTTGAAAACCACAGCCTGCTGCCGGCAGGACGCTTAAGGGCAGAACTTCTGTTTCAAAATCTGCTGACCGGAGAGAAAGAAATCTGCCATCTTGACAGTATGGCAGCGGGGAAAGAAAAGAGAGAAACGAAATGGAGTGTTTGCAGCAACTGCTGCGGGACCATCAGAATATCCGTGCAGAAACTTCTGGTCAGTGACATGCTGGGACTGTTTTTGAGCGAGCAGAAGCTTAATATCAGCGATACCATGATCGTGCTTCCAGAAATGAAAACGGTGGAAGTACAGGTCGGAGACAGTTTTACGACCGACTGGGAAAGCATACAATATTCCGAACAGAAAAAAGGGGACGATCCGGGAGAAACCTTCGGGATCCGGGAATACCAGCCAGGTGACAGCACGAAGATGATTCACTGGAAAATCTCACAGAAACTGGGAGAACTTTATGTGAAGGAACCAG
>ERZ832973.1559-NODE-1559-length-17056-cov-13.251632_pt1 | contig 17056 bp, 9 predicted proteins | sample MGYA00519950_ERZ832973 | MGnify/ENA primary metagenome ERZ832973 (study PRJEB31850, sample SAMEA3708734) | human gut metagenome | biome: human gut; feature: human-associated habitat; material: faeces | place: China | collected 2014 ... | reverse complement strand
AGGTCACGATCTATCCGGCAGCAGAACTGATCCTCACGAAGGAACATATCGAGGACGGGATCCTGCGCCTGGAAGCGGAGGGAAAGAAGCAGGAAAAGACCTTCCGCGACCAGAAAAAGCCGGAGGAGGCGACGCGGATCAGGCGGGCGGTCGGGGAGCTTGTGGAATCCTTAAAAGAGGGCTTTGATGTCCAGACGCTGGATGCGTATATCAGGTATTTCTGTAAAGATACGGTTTCATTTCTTGACTATATGAAAGAAGTCGGCGCTAAGGTCACTTTGGTGTCTTCTGCGACAGAAACAGGAAAACAGGCGGAAGTGGGAGTTATTGAAACTGAAGCTGAAGAGGCAGGAAAGAAGACTGTAGAATCAGGCGGGAACGTAGATCAGAGTGATACTGGGACAGTTGGGACGAAGACATCAGGAAAGAAAACGGCAAGGGCGGCCGGAAAAACGGCCGAAAAGAAACAGGCATCTGGCCTGGCATTAATTTTAGATGAGCCCCAGCGGATGAAGGAAAAAGCGGAGACTGTCGAGACGGAATTCCGCGAGAGTATGACCCACCGTCTGGAGCAGGGCTATATCCTGCCGGGGCAGGCGGACCTCCTGTTTTCCTCGAAAACGATCCTGGCGGACGCGCACACGCCGCACACGATCTTCATGACAGGACTCGACCAGAGACTCCCCGGCATGACTCCGAAGGCGAAGTACAGCCTGACCGGAAAGAACTTAAATTCCTACCAGAACAGCTTCGAGATCCTGATCAAGGACCTGACGAGATGGAAGAAGGACGGATACCGCGTTGTCCTCCTCTCCGCGTCAAGGACCAGAGCGAGCCGCCTCGCAGGAGATTTAAGGGAGTATGACCTGCGGGCATTCTGTCCGGAAGACCCGGGACAGCCGGTCGCTCCGGGGGAGATCATGGTTACCTACGGAAAACTCCATAAGGGCTTTGAGTACCCGCTGATCAAGTTCGTCGTCATCACTGAGGGCGACATGTTCGGCGTGGAAAAGCGGAAGAAAAAGCGAAAAAAATATAATTACGAAGGAAAGAAGATCAGCAGCTTCTCCGAACTCTCTGTCGGCGACTACGTGGTGCATGAGAGTCATGGTCTCGGCATCTATAAGGGAATCGAGAAGATCGAGCAGGACCATGTCATCAAAGACTACATCAAGGTCGAGTACGGGGATGGCGGAAACCTCTATCTCCCGGCGACCCGTCTGGAGGGGATCCAGAAGTATGCGGGGGCTGACGCGAAGGTTCCGAAGTTAAATAAGCTCGGCGGGACCGAGTGGACGAAGACGAAGACGAAGGTCCGCACGGCAGTCCGCGAGATCGCGAAGGAGCTCGTGCAGCTCTATGCGGCGAGACAGGATGCGGAAGGATTCCAGTACGGGCCGGATACGGTGTGGCAGAAGGAATTCGAGGAGATGTTCCCCTATGATGAGACGGACGATCAGCTCACTGCGATCGACGATACGAAGCGGGACATGGAGAGCAAGAAGATCATGGACCGCCTGATCTGCGGGGATGTGGGATACGGAAAGACGGAGATCGCACTCCGCGCGGCGTTCAAGGCGGTGCAGGAAGGAAAACAGGTCGTGTACCTGGTCCCGACAACGATCCTGGCGCAGCAGATCTACAATACGTTCGTTCAGAGAATGAAGGATTTCCCGGTCCGCGTGGACATGATGTCGCGGTTCCGGACGCCCGGAGAGATGAAAAAGACGATCGAAGGTCTGAAAAAAGGATATGTGGACATCGTGGTCGGCACGCACCGGGTGCTTTCCAAGGATGTGCAGTTCAAGAGTCTGGGACTTCTGATCGTCGATGAGGAGCAGCGGTTCGGCGTGACACACAAGGAGAAGATCAAGCAGATGAAGCAGAACGTGGATGTTCTGACTCTGACGGCGACGCCGATCCCGAGAACGCTGCACATGAGTCTCATCGGGATCCGCGATATGAGTGTTCTCGAGGAGCCGCCGGTGGACCGTGTTCCGATCCAGACGTACGTCATGGAGTACAACGACGAGATGATCCGCGAGGCGATCCACAGAGAGTTAGGACGCGGCGGGCAGGTGTACTATGTATACAATCGTGTCAACAACATCGACGAGGTGGCAAACCATGTGGCGTCGCTCGTTCCGGAGGCAAATGTGGCATTCGCTCATGGTCAGATGAATGAGCACCAGCTCGAGAAGATCATGCTGGATTTCATCAACGGTGATATCGATGTGCTCGTCTCCACGACGATCATCGAGACGGGACTCGATATCCCGAATGCCAACACGATGATCATTCAGGATGCGGACCGGCTGGGCCTCTCCCAGCTTTACCAGATCCGCGGGCGGATCGGGCGTTCGAACCGGACATCCTATGCGTTCCTCATGTACAAGCGCGATAAGATGCTGAAGGAGGACGCGGAAAAGCGTCTCCAGGCGATCCGCGAGTTTACAGAGCTCGGCTCCGGCATCAAGATCGCGATGCGGGACCTTGAGATCCGCGGTGCGGGAAACATCCTCGGTGCGGAGCAGCACGGACACATGGAGGCGGTCGGATACGACCTCTACTGCAAGATGCTCAATGAGGCAGTCATCGCTCTGAAGGGCGGACAGGAGGAAGAGGAGACGTTTGAGACGGTCGTGGACTGCGATATCGACGCGTTTATTCCGGATGGATATATCAAGAATGAGTATCTGAAACTGGATGTGTATAAGAGAATTTCCGCCATCGAGACGGACGACGAGTACATGGATATGCAGGATGAACTGATCGACCGCTTCGGCGATATCCCGAAATCCGTCGACAATCTGCTCCGGGTTGCGGAGTTAAAGGCCATGGCACACCGGGCGTATGTGACCGAGGTGGATATCAATACCCAGGAGATCCGGATCGAGCTTTACCCGAAGGCGAAGCTCGATGTCACAAAGATCCCGGCGCTGATCGCGGAGTACAAGACTGCGCTCCGCTTCGCCCAGGGCGGCGAGAAACCGGTCCTGTTCTACCAGGAAAAAGGAAAGAAAAACAAGAACTGCGAACCGATGATCGAGAAGGCGAAGGAGATTCTTGGGAAGCTTGGGGAGCTGGCAGAGAGCAGAAAATAAAAGCATATGGTAAAAATAGCGCATTAAATATAATGCGCTATTTTTATAGGTAAATGCTCTTCATGTTGCTGGACTGGTTGGTGTATAATATAAATGTAAGTGAACATTATGATAAGTGTTATTGAAAAGAGGTGTTTCGAGAGAAGTAAAAAAGATGCAAAGAATAAACGACAACATATTGACAGCATGGTATGAAGTGGATTCTGGTAGATACATTGACACGAAACATAACATCTGATATATTTTACATTATAAATAATGTTATATTTTGGAGAAGCGACATGAAAAATTTGATTAAAAAAATCAGGTTTTATTTGAACATGAGTCAGACCGAGTTCGCAGAGTATATGAATGTGTCTTTTGCAACCGTGAACCGTTGGGAAAACGGCCGGGCTGTTCCTAATAAACTGGCGCAGATGAGATTGCATGAGCTGTGTAAGGCACGGGCAGTTCCGGTTTATGATATGACGTTGGAGAAAATTGCGGAAGCGGCAAAAAAAATAGAAGCTGTTCACGGAAAGGTGCTACTTTATCATGGATCGAAATCCGGCATAGAAGGAGTTATTGAGCCGAAGAGCCGGAAACAGTGTGATTTTGGCAGAGGCTTTTATATGGGAACAGATCCAGGTCAGGCGTTGACACTGATTTGTGACTATGAAAAATCAAAATTTTATATCGTTTCTGTCGATGTGAATGAGCTTAAATTGCTGAATGTACCAGCAGATATTGAGTGGGCAATGCTTGTAGCATATAACAGGGGAAGAATGGAGAGCATAAAGGATACTGAATTTTATAACAAGTATCGAAATATGGCAGCCGGAAAAGATCTGCTTATTGGAAGCATTGCAAATGACAGGATGTTTTATGTGATTGATAATTTCTTTATTGGAAATATCACAGATGCAGCATTGGTGCACAGTCTTTCTGCATTGCAATTGGGAAGTCAGTACGTTGCGGTGTCACAAAGAGGATGTGATGCAATCCATATTGAAGCGGAAATAGAGCTTTCCTATTTGGAGAGAGCATTTATTAAGGAGGTTGCAGAGGAAAATCGTGCACGGGGAGTTTCTCTTGCAAACGATATCTGTAAGAATTATCGCCGTGAGGGACTATTTTTTGATGAAATCTTGGATAACGCCAAAGCCGGAGGAAAATAATGAATGAGATAGCTTTAAAACTCTGTGACATACAGGGAAGACTTTTTGAACTGTCAGCTGATCATAATTACAGTAGTATGGAATTTATTAAATTGTTTATGAATTCTGAGACGGCAAAAGCATTGGATTCTGAGTATAATCGTATGCAATGGGCAGGAGAAGAGTATCTTTTAGATGAGGTCATCGGAAATTCCAAGACAGAGAGTTTAGTTGGCGGAGAAGTATATTCAAAAGATGTTCTGTATTGGATTGGTTATATTTACCGTTATTGGCATTATTACAGCGGTGAGGACAGCAGAAAGATATATAAACAAGCGCCGGTCGAAGTTATGAAACGAAATTACATGATGTTTCATACGATGGATCCGGTTCTTGCGATTGAGAATCTGAAGGAAATTTATAATCAGAAAAGATAAAAGAAATACGTACTGGTTTAAGTCGGATAAAATCAACTTTAGACAGTACGTGTTTTATTAGCAAAACTTATTTCTGACACCCCAAAATCTCCTCCGCCCGCTTCACAGATTCCGCCGTTGGCGGATCCACATCTTTCAAGGTATACGGGATACCGAGGGACTCCCATTTGTAGATCCCGAGTGTGTGGTACGGAAGAACTTCCACCTTTTTCACGTTGGACAGTGTGTCCAGAAATGCGCGGATGCCGTAAAGATTCTCATCATCGTCGGTCACACCGGGGACGAGGACGTGGCGGATCCACATGGGTTTGCCGATCTCGTTTAAGTATCTGGCGAAGTCCAGGATGTTCTCGTTGGTGTGACCGGTGAGCGCGCGGTGTTTTTCCGGATCGATGTGTTTTAAGTCGAGCATCACAAGGTCCGTGTTCTCCATGAGAGACGAAAGTTTTGAGAAAAATGGTTCTGTTCTTGTAAACGGCTGTCCCGCAGTGTCAAGCACCGTGCCGACACCGTTTTCTTTTGCAAGGCGGAAAAGCTCCGTCATGAAATCGAGCTGTAAGAGCGGTTCGCCGCCGCTGACAGTAATCCCGCCTTCTTTTCCCCAGTAGCGTTTATAACGAAGTGCCTGCTTTAAGAGGGCGGACGGGGTCATTTCTTTATAATTGCAGCCGGAAGCGGCAGAGGCAGGATCGCCGGACTGAGGACAGGCATCCGCGCGGTTTCCGGCCAATTTCCAGGTGTCCGGGTTGTGGCAATACCGGCACCGCATATGGCAACCCTGAAGAAAAGTCACAAAGCGGACGCCGGGTCCGTCTACGGAGCCAAAACTGTCGATGGAGTGAATGTAGCCTGTTGTTTCCATATCAGATTCCTTTCTCGATGATTCGATTGATCGGTGTATTCAAAAAGTGCGGTGCGGGTATATCATTCATAATCTAAGATCAGCCAGGAACATCAGGTTCCCGGCTGATTTTTGTTATGTGAGTCGAAGTCCATGTTCACAGAGACTGATGTGGTAACAGTCAGACCTGCGAGGTATATCCTGACTCATTTTAAGAAGAAATATATTTTTTTACATTGCCTCATGGCAAGTTCTTGCAATGACATCCAGCTGCTGCTCTCTTGTCAGATCAATAAATTTAACAGCATAACCGGAAACGCGGATCGTGAAGTTTGCATATTCCGGTTTCTCCGGATGTTCCATCGCGTCCTTCAGCTTATCAAGACCGAATACATTCACGTTGAGATGATGAGCACCCTGATCAAAATATCCGTCGAGAACATGGACAAGGTTGTTCTTTCTCTCATCCTCAGAATGTCCGAGAGCACCCGGAGCGATCGTCTCAGTGTTGGAGATTCCATCGAGAGCGTACTCATACGGAAGCTTTGCAACGGAGTTTAAGGAAGCGAGAAGACCATTCTGCTCAGCACCGTAGGACGGTGTAGCGCCCGGAGCAAATGGTGTAAATGCCGCACGGCCATCCGGGAGAGCACCTGTTGCTTTACCGTAAACCACATTGGATGTGATCGTAAGGATCGAAGTAGTCGGCTCAGAATTTCTGTAGGTGTGGTATTTCTTAACCTTCTTTAAGAATGTCTTTAACAGCCAAACCGCGATATCATCCGCACGGTCATCATCGTTTCCGTAACGCGGGAAATCACCCTCTGTTACGAAGCTTGTCGCCATGCCGTTCTCGTCGCGGACAACCTTTACCTTTGCGTACTTGATCGCGGAGAGGGAGTCTACCACGTGGGAGAAGCCTGCGATACCGGTTGCGAAGGTACGCCGTACATCGGTATCGATGAGAGCCATCTCAGCTGCCTCATAGTAATATTTATCGTGCATATACTGGATCAGGTTCAGGATGTTTACATAGATTCCTGCCAGCCAGTCCATCATCAGGTCATACTTATGCATCACCTCGTCATAATCAAGATACTCGGAGGTGATCGGTGCGTACTCCGGACCAGCCTGCATCGGCTTTCCGTCCTTTGTCTTGTACTTCTCGTCTTTACCGCCGTTGATCGCGTAGAGCAGGCACTTCGCAAGGTTTGCGCGTGCTCCGAAGAACTGCATCTCCTTACCTGTCTGGGTAGCAGATACGCAGCAGCAGATGCTGTAGTCATCGCCCCATACCGGACGCATCACATCATCGTTCTCATACTGGATCGAGGATGTGTCAACGGAGATCTTTGCCGCGTACTTCTTGAAATTCTCCGGGAGACGGGAGGAGTAAAGTACAGTCAGGTTCGGCTCCGGGGACGGACCCATGTTCTCTAAAGTATGGAGGAAACGGAAGTCTGTCTTTGTTACCATGTGACGTCCGTCCTGTCCGAGACCTGCAACCTCCAGTGTCGCCCAAACCGGATCGCCGGAGAAGAGCTGGTTGTAGGACGGGATTCTTGCGAACTTCACCATACGGAACTTCATGGTCATATGGTCGATCAGCTCCTGTGCCTGGGACTCGGTAAGTGTACCTTCCTCGAGGTCACGGTTTACGTAGATATCGATAAAGGTAGAGATACGTCCGACACTCATAGCTGCGCCGTTCTGAGTCTTAACAGCGGCAAGATAGCCAAAATAAAGCCACTGGATTGCTTCTTTTGCGTTTGTTGCCGGGCCGGAAATGTCATAGCCGTAGATCTTTGCCATCTCCTTCATGCCCTTTAAGGCACGGATCTGCTCTGCGATCTCCTCTCTCTGGCGGATGATCTCATCGTACATTGCGCCGTTTCCGCAGAGATCCAGATCCTTCTTCTTCTCTTCGATCAGGAAGTCGATACCGTAGAGGGCCACGCGGCGGTAGTCGCCGACGATACGTCCGCGGCCGTAGGTATCCGGAAGACCGGTTACGATGTGGCAGTGGCGGGCAGCTTTCATCTCAGGTGTGTAAGCGTCAAAGACTGCCTGATTGTGTGTCTTGTGGTACTCCGTGAAGATCTTGTGGAACTTCTCATTTACCTTGTAGCCGTAGGTCTCGGCTGCTTCCTCAGCCATTTTGATTCCGCCGTAAGGCATGAAGGCACGCTTTAACGGCTTGTCTGTCTGGAGTCCTACGATGGTCTCAAGATCCTTTAAGCTTTCGTCGATGTAGCCCGGGCCGTAGGAGGTCAGGCTGGAGACGATCTCAGTCTCACACTCTAAGACACCGCCTTTTTTACGTTCCTCTTTCTGGAGCTCCTGAAGACGTCCCCAGAGTTTATCGGTAGCTTCGGTCGGAGCTGCAAGGAAATCCTCGGTTCCGTCGTACTGGGTATAGTTATTCTGGATGAATTCGCGGACATTGACCTCGTCGGTCCATTTTGTGCCCTGGAATCCTCTCCAGGCTTTTTTGAAAACATCAGCGTTTCCGTTTAGGGTATTCTGTTCAGACATGGTGGTTCCTCCTTGTTTCCATTACGATTACATATTGTTAAAAAGGGATCATTCTGAAATCTTCGGTTGTGAAGAAATGCTTCGCCATTATAACAGATCGTGACAGGAAAAAACAATACTCTAAATGAGAATCATTATCAAAATCTGTCATATGGGAAATTTTCTCTTTAGGGAGATCTCAGCTGTTACAGAATCACAGCGCGGCGCAGAATGCGCCATCAGACAAAAGGGTAAAAAAACAGCCCACGGTCTGCGCCATGATTGCCCAGACGGTCGGCTTTCTTCGATCATACTTCACGTGGTTTATCCACTTATCCGTCAGTCATATGATCGGTATAAGTTACATATACCAGATGTTGTGGGGGAAGTCAAGTGGAAATAAAAGGTCGGACCAAAAACGCAAAGGGCAGTAATTCATATTGGTTGACGGAAATGTCCCATGCGGGGTACAATGAAATTATATTACTTTCGGGGGAAACAGGGGGGAATTGCGGATGCTGAGAGTACTGATCGCCGACGACGAGAGCAAGGTGTGCCAGCTGATCGAGAAGCTTGTAGACTGGGACGCGCTTGGGATGGAGGTTGTCGCAGTTGCCGAGAACGGGATCGATGCGCTGGAAAAGATAAAGGAAGTTCATCCGGATATCGTGATCACGGACATCCGGATGCCGGGATATGATGGGCTGGACCTGATCCGGCTCGGAAAAGAGGAAGCTCCGAATGCGGAGTTTGTGATCATCAGCGGCTACCGCCATTTTGAGTATGCGCAGATGGCGATCCGGTACGGGGTGAATGCGTATCTCTTAAAGCCGATAAAAAAGGACGAGCTGACGGAGACATTAAAACGCCTCAGCACCCGTTTCCGGGCGCAGACGGAACAGCTGAGCCAGGAGGAGAAGACCAGACTGGCGATCAGGAGCGACGAGAAGAACCTGAGACAGGCCTTTTTACAGGATCTTGTGGGGAGAAGAAATAAGGAGACCCTGTCGCAGCCGCTTTTGGAGATCAACCGGGAATTTCACTATCGTTTTGAGCCGGGGGAATTCTGCATCGCCATCTTAAAACTGGATGGGCGTGTCTGCGATGAGGAGCAGAATGTCCAGTTTATGGCGGAGAAAGTCCAGTCTGCGGCGGAAAGATTTTTAAAAGACTATGTCATGGAGACAGAGAATACGGAGCTCAACGGATTCCATTTCTTTCTGCTGAACTATGACGCAGAGGACCGGATGCAGATCCGGAGACAGATGAAAGCCCTGCTCTCGGAGATCCGGGTCCAGGGGGATATTTTAAAGAACCTGTCGGTGACGCTGGCACTCGGCGAGGGTGTGGTGAGTCTCCCGGAGATCGGCAGTTCCTTAAAAAATGCCAGACTCCTCATCGAGGAGCGGCTGCTCGCAGGAACGGGAAAGCTGATGGAAGGAAAGATCGAAAGCGGGGAGTCCTTTGCGGACAGTGAGATCTTTGCAAAGTTTAATGACCGGATCGCCCACACGCTGGAGAGTCTGGATTCCTTTGCAGTGCGGGAAGAACTGATCTATCTGAAGACGAAAATGCTGGCGGAGAAGGAGATCAGCGGTCATGAGATCCTTCAGATGACGAAGGAGATCTGCAACCAGTACCTGTTTTTTATGAAAAAGTACCGCCTTCCGGTGGAAGAGAACTTTATGGAGAACTTCAGCGTCAGTGCCGACAACTGTGCAGATGCGGCGGAGCTTTTCGACTATCTGACGAGACGGATCACGACCTCCTACGAGAAGGCGGCGAGATTAAAGAGACAGGACGAAAACCGTCCGATCCGCGTGGTGAAAAAGTATGTGGAAGAACATTTTGGAGAGCCGCTGACGCTGGAAGAACTCAGTCGGGTTGTGGATCTCTCCCCGACGTACCTCAGCACGATCTTTAAGAAGGATACGGGGATGACGTTTCTGGAATACCTCTCGAAGGTTCGCATGGACATGGCAAAAAAGCTCTTAAAGGAGACAAATGACACGGTGGCCGATATATGCGGGAAGGTCGGCTACAGCGATGTGCGGTATTTCACGAAGACCTTTACAAAATATGCGGGCTTAAAGCCCAAGGAATACAGAAAGCTGTACTCATGATGGAGAAGAAACATACCGATGAGAAAAATTACCTGTCCGTTCGGATCAAATGGTGCGCACTTCTCGCAGCCGGGCTGGTCGGGGCATTCCTCGTGAGAATGTGGGTGGTGTGCATCCGGGAAATGCAGTCCCTGATGGTCCCGGCTGTATTTACGGCGCTTTCCGCTGCTCTGGCGGTGATCGTTTACCGGACGGTGCTGATCCCATACCGGGAGACTCGGAAGATCTATGAGCAGTTTGTCATGGGCTATGTCATGGAGGACCTTTTTAAGGTCCGCTATCCGTTTTCACCGGAGAGTGAGCAGGCAGTCCTGCGCCTGAACGAGATCATCGACCGGAACAACCTGATCGCGATCTCGAAGAAACAGGCGGAGTATCTGGCGCTTCAGAACCAGATCAATCCCCATTTCCTCTACAACACGCTGGAGGGGATCCGGAGTGAGGCGCTGATCGCGGGGCTGGACAGCATCGCGGAGATGACGGAGGCGCTGGCGACCTTCTTCCGCTACACGATCTCAAACCTGGAAAATCTCGTGACGCTGGAGGACGAACTTGCCAATATCGAGAATTATTACTATATTCAACAATTCCGATTCGGTTCTAAACTGGACCTGAAGATCCAGTATGACCGGGATCCGGACGACGATTTCACGGAGATGGATTTTCTGCAGTGCAAACTTCCGAAGCTGACACTGCAGCCGATCGTGGAAAATTCCATCTACCACGGGATCGAGCGAAAGATCGGAAAAGGTCATCTTGTGATCCGGATCAGTGCGAGTGAGGAACGGCTCTACATCAGGATTTCCGATGATGGGCGCGGAATGACGGACGAAAAACTGAAGGAACTGAATGAAAAACTGCGCCGTCTTGATGTGGAGACAGATGTCCCGGAAAAAGAGGAGGAGAAGAAGCCGGCCCGCGGCGGGATCGCGGTGGTGAACGTGAACAGGCGGATCAGGCTCCTCTTCGGCGAGGAGTACGGAATCCATGTCTACAGCAAAGAGGGGATCGGAACTGATGTCATAGTGGAGCTTCCGCTGGTGCGCGACGGGGATCGTCAGGGAGGATGGCGATGAGAAAAGAACTTCTTCGGATATCGCATGTCGATCTTGAACGGGACGGAGAGCTGCTCCTGGATGATCTGGAATTCCAGATGTTTGCCGGGGAGATCGTTGGCCTGGTGGCGCGGAACCGGAAAGGCCAGAAAGAGATGGTGGATCTGATCTGCCGGAACGATCCGATCAGCCTGGGATCCGTGTGGTATGACGGAAACGTTGTAAATAGCTACGCCTACAGCAGCGGGGCGTCCAATAAGGTGGCGCTCATCGAACAGAAGAGCCATCTCGTGCAGGGCTTAAGCGTTGTGGACAACCTTTTTATCCTGCGGGAAGGTTTCCGGAAATATTTTATCAATGAGCAGGTGATCTTCAGCCAGGCGATCCGCTTTTTTGAGGAAAAAGGGCTGAAAGTGGACCTGGAAAAGAGAGTGGAGAACCTGACAGAGCTTGAGAGATGCTTTGTGGAGCTCGGAAAGGCGCTGCTTTCGGGCTGTCATCTCATTATCGTGGACAACCCGGCGAACTATCTGAGCCAGTATGAGCTCTTCGAGTTCCAGCAGATGTTAAAGAAGATCCGGAAAGAGGGGATCTCCGTGCTCTATGTGGGAAACCACCACCAGGAGCTCTTTAAGATCGCGGACCGGACCGCACTTTTTTCGGACGGTCACATCTACAAGGTCTTTGAGCGGGATGAGATGACGGACGAAAAGATGGCACCGTACATCTCAGAATGGAAGATCATGTCCACGGAGAATGATCAGGATGCCGAGGATGACGGGATCCTGCACTTTCACACCGTGGGAGTCGGAAATTTAAATGGTCTTCGCTTCATCCTGCACCGCGGTGAGTGTATGACGATCCTCGACAAGGAAAATAAGATCGCAGGGGACATGATGGATCTGATGACCGGAAAAAAGCGGTGCAGATCAGGATGGATCACGGTGGACCATGTGACCTACACACAGAAAAAAGCGGCGGATTATCTCGATGAGGGGATCGCCGTGATCCCGGCGGACGGGGTGAACCGGCTGCTGTTTCTGGATGAGAGCTACATGGAGAACCTGACATTTCTCCTGGACCGGAAACTCAGAAAAAGCCTGATCCCGCGGAAAATCTACAGGAGTATCCATTCAGAATATCTGCCGCTCGTGGGACCGGTGATCGATGCGCCCTGTGTGCGCGACATTCCGCAGGAAGACCAGTTTGCCCTGCTCTATCATAAGATGAATCTTCTGCGCCCGCGGATCATGGTCTGCATCCAGCCGCTCGCAAAGGGCGATATGTTCTGCCGGATGAGGATCTTAAATGTGCTGCGCCAGATCCAGAAACAGGGGACGGCGATACTCATGATCACCGCGAGTATCTCCGACACGCTTGATATCTCGGATCGCCTGCTCGTCGTGGAGCAGGGGAAGGTGGCGGCAGTATATGAGAAGAGTGAGTTTAAGAGAATTGTGAGGTAGGATTGGAGCTGCCCCGTCCTGTTGTATACATCAAAATATTGTCCCCCATAACCGTAGGATTGTCCTCTGTTATGGGGGACATTTTTCATGTAAGATGGAATTAACAGGGGAGGTCTATATGAACGAGTACATAGGAATCGATATCGGCGGGACGAAAACAGCCATCGTTCGTGGAGACGAGAACGGAACAATCCTTGAAAAGAAGCGATTCGCAACGACAACGAAGGAAGAAACTCTGGAAATGATCTTTCAGAGCGTTGCGGATCTGAAAACAGATCAGACGAAAGCAATCGGCGTCAGCTGCGGCGGGCCGTTAAACAGCAGGACGGGCGTGATCCTGGGACCTCCGAATCTTCCGGGATGGGACGAAGTTCCGATCACGGATATGCTGACGGAGCGGTTCGGACTTCCGGCATATTTAAGAAATGATGCGGATGCCTGTGCCGTGGCGGAATGGCAGTTCGGAGCCGGAAAAGGCGCGGAGAACATGATCTTTCTTACCTTCGGAACCGGGATCGGCGCGGGGCTGATCTTAAACGGAAAGCTTTACGAAGGAACATGCGGGATGGCCGGGGAGATCGGTCATGTACGGCTTTTTGAGGATGGACACGTTGGCTACGGAAAGTCCGGCTCGTACGAAGGATATGTGAGCGGCGGCGGGATCGCCCAGTACGGAAAAGGAACCGCGGCGGAGCTCGGAAAGCGGGCGGAAGAAGGAGATCCGGAGGCGCAAAAGATCTGGGCGCAGACAGGAGAACATCTTGGAAGCATGCTGTCGATCCTGATCGATCTGTTAAATCCGGAGGTGATCGTCATCGGAAGTATTTTCGTCCGGGCGGAGAAGTATCTGAGAGCTTCCATGGAAGAAAAGATCCGGAAAGAGGCACTGAAATCTGGCGCAGAGATCTGCCGGATCGTTCCGGCGGGACTCGGGGAATCGATCGGAGATATCGCGGCACTCTGTGTCGCTATGCATCCGTAAAAAGATGTGCAGGGCACATTTTCGCACACATAAAACGACCCGGGAGACCGGATCAAACGAGAAACAAAAACTGGAAAGCGGGGGAGAAGATGGGCGAAGTAATTGTTTCAATGAAAGACATCGTCAAGACATTCCCGGGTGTCAAAGCCCTGGATCATGTAAATTTCGAACTCCGGTCGGGAGAGGTCATGGCGCTTCTCGGGGAGAACGGAGCAGGAAAATCTACACTGATGAAGATCTTAAGCGGTGTTTATACAAAAGACAGCGGAACGATGACCATATTCGGAACGGAATATGACAATCTGACACCGAAGCAGGCACAGGCCGTCGGCGTTGCGATCATCCACCAGGAGTTAAACATGTGCCGCCACTTATCGGTTGCGGAAAACATGTTCCTCGGAAGAGAGAAGGTCAACGGGATCGTCTTAAATGACCGGGAGATGGAGGCAGAGGCGGCAAAGATCCTCGGAGATCTGAAGATCGACATCGACCCGAGACAGACCGTCGGCGATCTTCCGGTATCCAAACAGCAGATGGTCGAGATCGCGAAGGCACTTTCGATCCACGCGAAGATCCTGATCATGGATGAGCCGACTTCTTCCCTGACAGCGAAAGAGATCGAGGAGCTCTTCCGGATCATCCGCCAGTTAAAGGCAGACGGCTGCGGAATCGTCTATATCTCCCACCGCCTGGAGGAGCTGAAGGCTATCGTGGACCGGGTAACGATCATGCGTGACGGTCAGTATATCACAGATGGAAATTTCGCGGATATGACGATGGATCAGATCATCGCGAATATGGTCGGCCGTGAGATCAAAGAACAGTTCCCGAGAGTCTCCTGCCCGAAAGGAAAGAAGATCTTCGAGGTGAAAAACTTAAATGCCGGACATCTCGTCCGCGACATCAATTTCTCCCTCTATGAGGGCGAGATCGTCGGATTCGCGGGACTGATGGGTGCGGGACGTACCGAGACAACGAGAGCGATCTTCGGAGTTGACCCGAAGACCAGCGGGGAGATCTGGCTGGACGGAAAAGAAGTGAAAATCACCTGTCCGATGGACGCGATCAAAGCCGGGATCGTACTGGCGCCGGAGGACCGGAAAAAAGACGGTCTCTGCACGAAACTCAGCATCCGTCATAACCTGGCACTCCCGAACCTGGACCTCATCTGCAGCAAGCTCGGCGTGATCAGCAGTAAAAAGGAGGACGACCTCTGCGAGAAGGCGGTGAAGGACCTCCTGATCAAGACCCCGACGGTGGAGGTCAACGCGGGCAATCTTTCCGGAGGAAACCAGCAGAAAGTGGTTGTTGGAAAGTGGCTGGCGAGAAATTCCAGAGTCGTGATCTTCGATGAGCCGACACGAGGCATCGATGTAGGAGCGAAGGTCGAGATCTACAACCTGATGAACCAGTTAAAGAAGCAGGGCATTGCCGTTATGTTCGTCTCCTCAGAGATGCCGGAAGTCCTGGGGATCGCGGACCGCGTCATCGTCATGTGCGACGGAAAGATCACCGGCGAAGTCATGGCGAAGGAGACAAGCCAGAATGAGGTTCTGAAGTTCGCTACCGAATTTGAGAAGAAACAACAGGTTAGCTGAGGGAGGACAGGGGAATGAATGAAAAGAAGCACAGTACAGCAAAGCGGATCCTGGGGACACGCGGAATGGGCGCGGTCATCACGGCATTCGCGGGACTGATCATCATCTATGTAGCATTCGGTCTCATCGACCGTAAAGTATTTGCCGGACAGAACGTCATGAACCTTCTGCGTTCCATGTCAAAGTACCTTCTGATCGGCGTCGGACAGAGCTATCTTCTGATCACCGGAAACATCGATCTCTCGATCGGTTCCATGGTCGGAATGAGCGCCATGATCTCGGCAACCCTGATGGCGATGGGCGTCAATCCGTTCGTTGCGATGGCGGTTGCGATGGCGTGCTGCCTGGTTACCGGAGTGATCAACGGAATGTTAGTCGGAAAGTTCAAGCTTCCGCCGTTCATCGCGACACTCGGAACCATGTTCGTGACACGAGGCGTTGCCTACATGGTCAACAACAACCGAAACACGGACGCGATCGCGACTGGTATCGGAAAAGAGGCTGGCGATAAGTTCCAGAACTTCTTCTACTATGGAAAGACACTCGGTGTTTACAACACCTTCTGGATCGCGCTTGTGATCTTTCTGATCTTCTTCTTCCTGCTTTCCAAGACCCGCACAGGAAGACATATCTACGCGATCGGTTCCAACGTGGACGCTGCGAAATTATCCGGTGTCAATGTTGTAAATACAACAATTAAAGCGTACCTGGTCAGCGCTGTCTGCGCATGTGTCGTTGGTTACATCCTCTGCGCACAGGCCGGTATGGGCAACATGGAAGCAGGAAACATGTACGAGATGTACGGCGTTGCAGCCGGCGTTATCGGCGGCATCTCCCCGCTCGGCGGAACAGGACTTCTGCTCGGAACCTTTGCCGGTGCGGCTGTATGGCAGACACTGGAGAATGGTCTGAACATGATCGGTGCACAGGTCGGCATCCAGAGACTTGTCATCGGTATCATCGTTGTATTCTCTGTACTTCTTGATGTTGTCGTTCGTTCCGGAAACTTCGGAAAGAAAGCATCCAAATAAGACAGAAAAAAAAACTGTTTTGTGTCTGCGGCATTTTGCAGCAACAGTCGGTCCGCGGTCCTGCATGAGAATAAGCAGGACGCTGGTCCGGAAATATCGTTACATGGATATCTAACTCCTATGGTATACGGGGGTTACATATAAGAAATCTTAAGGAGGATTTTTATGAAAAAGAGATTGTTCGCACTGTTAAGCTGTGCAGCCCTTGCGGCAGCCAGCATCACCGGCTGTTCCAGCCAGAAACCGGCAGAATCCGCAGCAGCCAGCGCGGAAGCCACAGAGACTACAGGAGCTCCGTCCAAGGAGGTCGGCGACTGGAAGATCGCGCTGATCACGATGGACTCCATCGACCAGCACTGGGTAACCTTAAATGAGGGCGCTCAGGCAGAGGCAAAGGCACTCGGCGTTACCGTAAGCTTCATGTCCCCGAACACAAAGGACGATGCACAGCAGATCGAGTGCGTGAACAACGCAGTTGCAGGCGGTTACCAGGCGATCATCGTAGCGGCAAACGGTCCGGATGCGATCTCTTCCTCCCTGAAGGAAGCGAAGGACGCAGGTGTTAAGATCGTTTATGTTGACTCTCCGGCAAACGTGGAGGCAGAGGCAACCTTCTCTACCGATAACGAGGCAGCTGGTGAGACAGCCGGTAAAGAGATGCTCAAAGCTCTTGAAGAGTCCGGCATCACATCCGGTAAGATCGGTATCGTAAATGTAAACGCAGCAACAGACTCCACAGTCAAGAGAGAAGCCGGATTCCGTAAGGCAT
>ERZ832973.1555-NODE-1555-length-17080-cov-27.265198_pt1 | contig 17080 bp, 14 predicted proteins | sample MGYA00519950_ERZ832973 | MGnify/ENA primary metagenome ERZ832973 (study PRJEB31850, sample SAMEA3708734) | human gut metagenome | biome: human gut; feature: human-associated habitat; material: faeces | place: China | collected 2014 ... | reverse complement strand
GATCCGGCGTATCTTTGAAAAAAGCAGTCCAAACACATATGTTTGCTCTTTGTCATGTCGCACCATCGTATATAAAGGAATGTTTCTGGTAGGACAGTTACGTGAATTTTATCAGGATTTTCATGATTCAGATTTTATATCTGCGATTGCTTTGGTACACTCTCGTTTTTCTACAAATACATTTCCTAGCTGGCAGCGTGCACATCCCAATCGTATGATCGTACATAATGGAGAAATCAATACCATACGTGGCAATGTGAATAAAATGATGAGTCGGGAAGAAACACTGGCATCCCGTGGATAAACATGGTTCAGATTCTGCTATGTTAGATAACACAATAGAATTTCTAGTAATGGCGGGTATTCCACTTCCTGAAGCTGTTTTGTTGTGTATCCCAGAGCCATGGGAGAATGATACGCAGTTATCAGAAGAGATGCGTGCGTATTTCCAATATAATGCATGCCGTATGGAGCCATGGGATGGACCTGCAAGTATTTTGTTTAGTGATGGTGAAGTTGCAGGAGCAATTCTTGATCGTAATGGATTAAGACCAAGTCGCTACTATATTACAAAGGATGATACGCTAATATTAAGTAGTGAAGTTGGTGTATTAGATATTCCAATTGAAGATATTGTAGAAAAAAATCGTTTACGTCCTGGCAAGATGCTGCTGGTTGATACAAAAAAAGGGATTTTGATTAGAGATGAAGAAATCAAACAACAATATGCAAAACGTCATCCTTATGCCGCATGGATCAAAGAACATGTGATTGCTTTAAAAGATATAGCAGTACCAAAACTGCCGGAAAATACAATGGATACTGCACAATTACAAAAATTACAGAAGTTTTTTGATTATTCTTTTGAAGATATCATGAAGTATATACTGCCATTTGCGAAAACAGGCAGTGAACCTGTAATTGCCATGGGAAATGATACACCATTAGCAGTGTTATCTCCCCAGCATCATCTGTTGTTTGATTATTTTAAGCAACGCTTTGCACAGGTGACCAATCCTGCAATGGACGCCATCCGTGAGGAAATCGTCACAAGTACTTGTGTATATCTTGGAAAAGAAGGAAACCTGTTAGAAGAGCTGCCACAAAATATCCATCTTTTGAAAATCAATCATCCAATTCTGACAAAGAGTGATATAATCAAAATCAAGCAAATGCATCAGGTTGGATTCCAGGTATGCGTATTACCAATCACTTATCATAAAAACATTTCTTTAAAGACTGCCATAAAAGAATTGTTTATGAAAGCCGATAAGGCAATTAAAGATAACAATAACATTTTGATTTTAAGTGATCGTGGCGTTGATGAAAATCATATCGCTATGCCCAGTCTACTTGCAACATCTGCAATGCAGCAGCATTTGATCCAGACAAAGAAAAGAACTGCAGTGGCAATGATTCTGGAGAGTGGTGAGCCGCGTGAGATCCACCATTTTGCAACACTGCTTGGTTACGGTGCCTGTGCCATCAACCCATATCTGGCACAGGATACGATTGAGCAGCTGGTAGATGATCATCTGCTTGATAAAGATTATTATGCAGCGATCAATGATTACAACTCTGCAGTATTACATGGAATTGTAAAAATTGCTTCCAAGATGGGTATTTCCACCATCCAATCCTATCAGGGATCCAAGATTTTCGAAGCCATCGGTATTGATCGAAGCGTCATTGATAAATATTTTACGGATACTGTCAGCAGAATCGGCGGCATCACGATTTCTGATATTGAAAATGATGTAAATGAGCTGCATTCCATGGCATTTGATCCGCTTGGATTACAGACGGAGCTGACACTGGACAGCAAAGGACATCACAAAATGCGCAGCGGAGCACAGAAACATCTGTACAATCCACAGACGATCCATCTGCTGCAGGAGTCCACAAAACGTGGGGATTACAATTTATTTAAAGAGTATACAAAGCTGGTCAATAATGAGACCGACATTATGAATATCCGTGGAACGCTTGATTTCAAATATCCGAAGTCAGGTATTCCAATCGATGAAGTAGAAAGTGTTGACTCTATTGTGACAAGATTTAAAACAGGTGCGATGTCTTACGGTTCTATTTCACAGGAAGCTCATGAGACACTTGCCATCGCCATGAACCGGTTACATGGTAAATCCAATTCCGGTGAAGGTGGTGAGAGCCTGGAACGACTGGATACGGAGCGGTGCTCTGCGATCAAACAGGTTGCTTCCGGACGATTTGGTGTAACCAGCCGTTACCTTGTCAGCGCACAGGAAATTCAGATCAAAATGGCTCAGGGCGCAAAACCGGGAGAAGGTGGACATTTACCGGGTAAAAAAGTTTATCCGTGGATTGCAAAAACAAGACTTTCCACACCGGGTGTAAGTCTGATTTCACCGCCGCCTCATCACGATATTTACTCCATCGAGGATTTGGAACAGCTGATCTTTGACCTGAAAAATGCAAACACAAGAGCACGAATTTCTGTAAAACTGGTATCAGAAGCAGGTGTCGGAACTGTTGCAGCCGGTGTTGCAAAAGCCGGTGCACAGGTTATTCTGATCTCCGGCTATGACGGAGGAACCGGTGCTGCACCGAGAAGTTCCATCCACAATGCAGGACTTCCTTGGGAGCTTGGTCTCGCTGAGACGCATCAGACACTGATCATGAACGGCCTGAGAAATAAAGTCCGCATTGAGACAGACGGAAAACTCATGAGTGGTCGTGATGTTGCTGTAGCGGCAATGCTTGGTGCCGAGGAATTCGGTTTTGCCACAGCTCCACTGGTAACGATGGGATGTGTCATGATGCGTGTCTGCAACCTGGATACATGTCCGGTTGGTATTGCCACACAGAATCCGGAACTGAGAAAACGTTTTGCCGGAAAACCGGAATATGTTATGAATTTCATGCGTTTTATTGCTCAGGAGCTTCGCGAATATATGGCAAAACTAGGTGTCCGTACGGTAGATGAGCTGGTTGGACGTTCTGATCTGCTGAAAGTACGTGACAACTTAACCGGTCACGCTGCAAAACTGGATCTGAAGAACATTCTGGAAAATCCGTTTGCAAGCTCGAAGGATAAAGTAATCTTTGATCCGAAAAAAGTATACGATTTTGAACTGCAGAAAACAGCCGATGAGAAAGTGCTGTTAAAACAGATGAAAACGGCACTTGAGCAGAAACAGAAACGAAGCATTGAAATCAATGTTTCTAATATCAACCGTTCCTTTGGTACCATTTTTGGTTCTGAGATTACAAGAAAATACAAAGATACACTGGAAGATGATACTTACGTGGTAAAATGTAACGGAGCCGGTGGACAGAGTTTCGGAGCCTTCATTCCGAACGGCCTGACACTGGAGCTGGAAGGTGACAGCAATGATTACTTCGGAAAAGGACTTTCCGGTGGAAAACTGGTCGTATATCCGCCGAAAGGCATCAAATACCGTCAGGATGAAAACATTGTCATCGGTAACGTAGCACTTTACGGTGCAACCAGCGGAAAAGCATTTATCAACGGTGTGGCAGGAGAGCGTTTTGCAGTCAGAAACTCCGGTGCAATTGCAGTCGTTGAGGGTGTCGGTGATCATGGATGTGAGTATATGACCGGCGGACGCGTAGTTGTTATCGGAAAAACAGGTAAGAACTTCGCAGCAGGTATGAGCGGCGGTGTCGCATACGTACTGGATGAGGACAACGATCTCTATACAAGAACCAATAAAGAAATGGTATTTACCGAGGAATTGACCAACAAATACGATGTACAGGAATTAAAAGAACTGATTCAGGAACATGTCGCTTTGACCAATTCCGTAAAAGGAAAAGAAATTCTGGATAACTTCGGAGAATATCTGCCGAAATTCAAAAAAGTAGTGCCATATGATTATCATCATATGCTGACAACCATCGTACAGATGGAGGAAAAGGGCTACAACGTAGAGCAGGCTCAGATTGAAGCATTTTATGCAAATCTTGAGGCTCAGGCATAGAAATTTTACATGAGAAGACTTCACTTCTATAAAAATATAGTTTTACGGAAGTGAAGCCCTTATGGTGAATTATGATGAATTTCGGTAAAACAGGAGGATTAAAATGGGAAAACCAACAGGATTTATGGAATATGACCGAGAGGTAAGCAAAGCGGTTGAACCGAAAGAAAGAATCAAAAATTTTGATGAATTCCACATCCACCTCTCAAAGAAAAAACAGGAGATTCAGGGATCACGCTGCATGGCATGCGGCGTTCCCTTCTGTCAGTCAGGTATGACACTCATGGGCATGACCAGTGGCTGTCCGCTGCACAATCTGGTGCCGGAGTGGAATGACCTGATCTATATGGGAACATGGGAGCAGGCTTACGAGCGTCTGCACAAAACCAACAACTTCCCGGAATTTACATCCCGTGTCTGCCCGGCACTGTGTGAGGCTGCATGTACCTGTGGTCTGCACGACGATCCGGTCACTGTGCGGGACAATGAGTACGGAATTATTGAACATGCATATGAAAAAGGTTATGCGAAGGCAAATCCGCCAAAAGTGCGTACAGGGAAAAAAGTGGCTGTCATCGGATCAGGCCCGGCTGGTCTGGCCGTAGCAGACCAGTTAAACCGCAGAGGTCATCTGGTAACCGTATATGAGCGCGATGACCGTGTGGGTGGACTGCTGATGTATGGCATTCCGAATATGAAACTGGAAAAACACATCATCGACCGCAAAATCAATGTGATGACCGAAGAAGGCATCAACTTTGTCACCGGAGTGAATGTGGGAAAAGACGAAAAAGCAGCAAAACTTATGAAAGAGTATGATGCTGTGGTACTTGCCTGCGGTGCCAAAAATCCGCGTGATATCAATGCACCGGGCAGAGATGCAAAAGGTATTTATTTTGCAGTGGATTTCCTGTCACAGACCACAAAGAGTCTGCTCGATTCCAATCTGAAAGATAAAAAATTTGTTTCTGCAAAGGGCAAAAAAGTTGTGATCATCGGTGGTGGTGACACCGGAAATGACTGTGTAGGAACAAGCATTCGTCATGGAGCAGTATCCGTAACACAGCTTGAGATGATGCCGAAAGCTCCGGATCAGCGTGCTGCGAACAATCCGTGGCCGGAATGGCCAAAAATCTGCAAGACAGATTACGGTCAGGAAGAAGCCATTGCCGTATTCGGACATGATCCGCGAATCTATCAGACAACGGTAAAAGAGTTCCTGAAAGATAAAAATGGCAATCTGACAGGTCTGATCACTGTAAAACTGGAAGCGAAAAAAGATGAGAAAACCGGTCGCATGAACATGGTTCCGGTGGAAGGCAGTGAGCAGAAACTGGATGCAGATCTGGTACTTATCGCAGCGGGATTCCTTGGTACAGAGAAATATGTGGCAGATGCCTTTGGGGTGAAATTAAATGCCAGAACAAACGTAGAAACCGAAGAAGGCCGTTACAAGACGAATGTGAAAAAAGTCTTTACCGCAGGTGATATGCACAGAGGACAGTCACTGGTTGTATGGGCAATCCGTGAGGGACGCGAAGCAGCCAGAGAAGTGGATGAAAGCCTGATGGGATATTCTTATCTTTCGGTACAATAGTGTAGATGTGCAGTGATTCTGAGAAGAATATGTCCGCTTTACAAGTATATATGCGATTGCAGCTTAATATAAAAGAACTGTTGCATCATAGATGAATCTGTGATGCAGCAGTTCTTTATATCATATTAAAACCTTATTCCTCTAAACCTTATTCTTTGTATTTTCGTATAATAATCATATAACTTATAAACAATAAAACAGCTGCGCTGGTCCAGGCACAAATTTCCGCATAAAAAATTCCGTCTTCACCGATCAGTTTTGGTAACAATAATGCAACACTGACACGCATCACAAATTCTGCAATGCCACTGGCGAGGGGAATCAGGGTATTACCCAGACCCTGAATCGCCGAACGATATACATACAGCAGATACAGTACCCATAGAAAAATTGCCATAATAAACAAATATTTATATGCAATGTCTAACACCTGTCGGATCTGTTCCGGTTCGCCGGATACAAACAGTGACAATATATTGCGTCCGAATAACACCATCACACCTGAGATCACAACAGAAGTAAGCAATGCCATATAAGTTCCGCTATGCACACCTTTCCGGATTCTCTGATATTTCTTTGCACCAAGATTCTGGCCTACATAGGTTGTAATTGCATATCCGTATGAAACGGCAGCCATCTCTAAAACTCCATATAATTTGTTTGATGCTGTAAACCCAGCCACAAACAGGAATCCAAATCCATTGACTACATACTGTACTGTAAGCCCCCCTACAGAGATGATCACATTCTGGATCGCAAGAGGAGTCGCCACTTTCAAAAGCCGCAGACTCATTGCCGGCTGTCTGTAGAAGTCCTGTTTTTCCAGTCGGATATCCGGAATTTTCCGTAACACCATCAGACAGTACAGGGCTGAAAATCCCTGTGCGATGACTGTCGCCACTGCTGCTCCGGCTACACCCCAGCCAAAAACTGCCACAAATAACAGGTCCAGTCCCACATTGATCAACGCTGCTACGGCCATTGCTATCAGTGGAGATTTGCTGTTACCCAGTGCTCGAAGAATCGCTGCAAATATATTATAAGCTGCTATGATCGGAATTCCGGCAAAGATCAGCCGAAGATATAGCATTGTCAGGTCAATGACATTATCCGGTGTCTGTAAAAACAAAAGAACATGATAAACTGCCCCTTCACTTACCGCAAGTACAATCACAGAAAGCAGTGCTGTCATGATATAGCTTTTCGCCACCGCGCATTTCAGATTTTCTTTTTCCCTTGCTCCATAAAACTGAGCTACCAGAATAGAAAAACCCTGTGTGATACCTGTCATGATACCGAACACCAGCCATACCAGCCAGTCTCCGGCGCCTACTGCCGCCAGTGCTTCAACCCCTACCACGTGTCCGACGATCATGGTATCTGCCATCGTATAAAACTGCTGAAAGATATTTCCAAGCATCAGTGGTATAGCAAAAGTAATGATCAGTTTTCCAGGTGATCCAGTGGTCATATTTTTTTCATTTGTTCCCATAAGAATCTCCTTTTTCTTCTCATCCTTGTCCGATTATTTTACATAGGACTCTGCCAAAACGCAATCCTCTATTGTATTATATGGCACATTGATATTTTTATCTACCACTTTTGGGTGACATCTTGTCACTTTGACTTGTTAATTGGATTTTATATAGGGATAATTGTGGATTTGTAAAGAATGCTAATCAGGAGTTGTTGAATAAAGTAAAAAGAGTGAAAAAATAAAAAACTAAATTTATCGGAATGAGAAGTACTTGTTTATTATGATAAATTTGCTATGGCATAAGCGTTTTCAAGTTACGCAAGAAATATTGCAGTACTGTTTTCAGTAAGCTATTATGTTGTAGATAAGGGAGCGGAGAAAACTTACCTTGGCAGCGATTGTTAGCTAACAAGGTAAGTTTTTTGGCTCCTTTTTAATATAGTGTTACGCTTTACTTCATCGAAACCTGTCCTTTATACTTATTATAAAGCTCTTTGATCTGTTCCAGCTCAGACGCAGTCAGCGTATCTTTTGCAAACTGCTTCAATCCGGCAGTATCGCCGCTGGTGATGTAGGAAGAGGCTTCTTTCATGGTATCTGCGGACATATGATTTGTAATGATCTGATCTACGGTTGCACGGTCTGTATCGTTCATGGCATCAAGGATTTCCTGGGCATTGACGCCTGCAATGGCAGATGTATCGGATGTGATTTGTGACTCCAGAAGTTTTTCAGCTACAACACCGGCGGCTTTTGTTTTTATTTTTGGCAAGGCAACAAAATAGCTAACCAGTAAAATAATCACGATAGCAAACAGAAAAACAATCAATTTTTGAAAACGGTGCCGTTTATGTGGATATGCCATAATGTAACCTCCTCTTAATGTCGGTGAGAAAATGCAATGATTCTGAGAAGAATGTAATAGACTACGTTGACCAGAATCATGTATCAAGTCTCATGTGTTGTCGATTTTACCTGTTTCTACTTATTATAGCATGTACGATGTGGCGAAACTGCGAATTCAAAGAATATTAAGAAAATCTTCAAAATAAAGGAGCGATTTTTCATCTGGAAAAAGTGCTTTATGCCTTACCCTGAATATTTGCATTTGTATGTAAAAACCGTTATAATCAGAAAACAGGAAAAATGAGGTAAGAAGAAAGGAACACATACATATATGGCAGCGATTTTTTTTGATATTGACGGGACTTTATGGGACAGGGACAATAACATTCCACAGAGCACAAAAGAAGCAATTCATCAGCTTCAGGAGAACGGACATCAGACCTTCCTCTGCAGTGGAAGGACACGCGTGTTTATCAACAGTGAAGAGCTGCTCGGTATGGGATTTGACGGCATTGTCTGCGGTTGTGGCACCTTTATAGAATATAAAGGAAAAGAAATGCTGTACAAAGAGATTGACCGGGAATTATTGAAAAAGGCAGTACAGGTATTTTATGATTATGATATTGCCATGGTTATGGAAGGCCGCCATATGCTGTACATGGATGCAGACAAGATCAGCAGAGATGCATACGGAAGATATCTGCTGGAGGTTATGAAAGACTGTATGCTGCCGATTCAAGGGCATGAGGAACAGTGGGAAGCAAGTAAGTTTTCTGTTTTAATCCATGATCGGGATTATCCGGCGGTGATCGAATTATTAAAGGATGATTATGATTTTATGGTTCACGGGGATGTGGCCATGGAAGTAGTACCAAAAGGATACAGCAAAGCGAGCGGAATTGCTTTTGTATGCGAAAAACTGGGAATTGATGTAAAGGATACCTATGCATTCGGTGACAGTGCCAATGATGTAGACATGCTGGAGTTTGCCGGTGTGGGAGTTGCGATGGGGGACGGAACGGATGTGGCTAAAGAGCATGCGGACTATGTAACCAGGGGGTTGCATGAAGACGGTATTTATCATGCACTGAAGCATTTTACATTGATTTAAAAAATGAAAAAGTGAGAAAAAGTAAGAAAAAAAGAGTATATATGAGAAAAGTGGAAAAAACACACATATATATACGAAATCATTTAGTTGCGATTCAGGTGCAAAAAAACTATTATATGACTATCGGTTAGCACTCAGAAGAAATGAGTGCTAATAAAACAAAAGAAAGCATAGAACTTATATATAGAATAAGGAGGAATCACATCATGAAATTAGTACCATTAGGTGACAGAGTTGTATTAAAACAGGTAGAGGCAGAAGAGACCACAAAATCCGGTCTGATCCTTACAACAAGTGCACAGGAGAAACCACAGGAAGCAGAAGTAATCGCTGTAGGACCTGGCGGAATGGTAGATGGTAAAGAAGTAACCATGCAGGTAAAACCGGGTGATAAAGTTATTTATTCTAAATATGCAGGTAACGAAGTAAAATTAGAGGGTGAGGAGTATATCATCGTAAGACAGAATGACATCCTTGCTGTAGTAGAGTAATAAAATTGAAGGAGGAAAATTATCATGGCAAAAGAATTAAAATATGGATCAGAGGCAAGAAAAGCGCTGGAAGCTGGTGTAGATAAATTAGCAGATACCGTTCGTGTTACATTAGGACCGAAAGGAAGAAACGTAGTTCTGGATAAATCTTTTGGTGCTCCACTGATCACAAATGACGGTGTTACAATCGCAAAAGATATTGAGCTTGAGGATGCATTCGAGAACATGGGTGCACAGCTTGTAAAAGAAGCAGCTACAAAGACAAATGATGTAGCTGGTGATGGTACAACAACCGCTACCGTTCTCGCTCAGGCAATGATCAAAGAGGGAATGAAAAACCTGGAAGCAGGTGCAAACCCAATCGTTATGAGAAGAGGTATGAAGAAAGCAACTGAGGCTGCTGTAAAAGCAATCGCAGCTATGAGCCAGAAAGTTGACGGAAAGAACCATATCGCTAAAGTTGCAGCAATCTCCGCTGGCGACGAGACAGTAGGAAATATGGTAGCAGATGCTATGGAGAAAGTTTCCGCAGACGGTGTTATCACAATCGAAGAGTCCAAGACAATGCAGACAGAGTTAGACTTAGTAGAAGGTATGCAGTTTGACCGTGGATATATTTCTGCATACATGGCAACTGATATGGATAAAATGGAAGCAAACCTGGATGAGCCATACATCTTGATCACAGATAAGAAGATCACAAACATTCAGGAGATTTTACCACTGTTAGAGCAGATCTTACAGACAGGTAAAAAATTATTAATCATCGCTGAGGATATCGAGGGTGATGCATTAACAAACCTGATCGTAAACAAATTACGTGGAACAATCACTGTTGTCGGCGTAAAGGCACCGGGATATGGTGACAGAAGAAAAGCAATGCTGCAGGATATCGCAATCCTGACAGGTGGTACTGTAATTTCTTCCGAACTTGGTCTGGAATTAAAAGATGTAACATTAGATCAGCTTGGTCAGGCAAAATCTGTTAAAGTTCAGAAAGAGAACACAATCATCGTTGACGGTGAGGGTGATTCTGAGGCAATTAAAGCAAGAGTTGCTCAGATCCGTGCAGAGATTGAGACAACTACATCTGATTTCGACCGTGAGAAACTGCAGGAGAGACTTGCGAAGATGGCAGGCGGCGTAGCAGTGATCCGTGTAGGTGCAGCTACAGAAGCAGAGATGAAAGAAAGCAAACTGCGTATGGAAGACGCTCTGGCAGCTACAAAAGCAGCAGTAGAGGAAGGAATCATTGCAGGTGGCGGATCTGCATACATCCATGCAACAAAAGAGGTTGCAAAACTTGCTGAGACACTGGAAGGTGATGAGAAGACAGGAGCAAAAGTAATCCTGAAAGCTCTGGAAGCTCCGTTATTCTACATTTCCGCAAATGCAGGTCTCGAAGGTGCTGTCATCATCAACAAAGTTCGTGAGAGCGAGCCGGGTGTCGGATTTGATGCAGCAAAAGAAGAGTATGTAAACATGGTAGATGCAGGAATCCTTGATCCTGTAAAAGTTACAAGAAGTGCATTACAGAACGCAACAAGCGTTGCTTCTACCTTATTGACAACAGAGTCTGTTGTAGCAGACATCAAAGAGCCAGCTCCGGCAATGCCGGCAGGTGGTGCACCGGGAATGGGAATGATGTAATTCAACAGCTCACATATGCCCTAACAAAAAAAGCCGTCCGCATGCTTGCATGTGGGACGGCTTTTTGGACTTTCTTTTTCACAACATATCGTTTAGCCAATGATATCGGCGAGCGGACAGATCTGTACGTCATTTTCAGTAAGTACTTTACGGATTTTTTCTACAAAAAGCAATGCTTTTTCGCCATCTCCGTGTACACATACAGAATCAGCCTGAATCGGAATATCTTTTCCGGTGACAGCAGTGACAACGCCTTCTTTTACCATACGGATGACACGGGCAATAGCCACATCTTCATCTGTGATCATGGCACCTTCTTTGCGACGGTTTACTAATGTACCATCTTCTTCATATCCACGGTCAGCAAATACTTCACTGGCTGCTTTTAAGCCACAGTCTTTGGCCGCACGGATCATTTCGCTTCCGGATAATCCCATAACAATAATTTCAGGATCATAATCACGGATTGCCTCGCAGATCGCCAGAGACAGAGCATAATCTTTGGCAGCCATGTTGTACAAGGCTCCATGTGGTTTGACGTGCTGCAGACGCATTCCGTTTGCCTGACACATGCCTCCAAGAGCACTGATCTGATACAGCGTATAAGCTTTTGCTTCTGCCGGGGAAATTGCCATATTTCTGCGGCCAAATCCCATCAGATCCGGAAGTCCCGGATGCGCTCCGATCTTGATGCCAGCCTCTTTGGTGCGGGCAATGGATTCCAGCATTACGACAGGATCGGATGCATGATATCCGCAGGCAATATTTGCAGACGAAATAAGTGGAATGATTTTTTCATCCATTCCAATGGTATAGCGGCCGAAGCTTTCGCCCAGATCACTATTTAAATCTACCTGATACATGGTAAAGACCTCTCTTTCTGATTAAAAATCACGCTTTACATTTGTGGATTTATCAGTCCAGACGCAAAATCCGTTCAATAAAGCCGGTGTCGGCTTTCCCTTCACAGAACTCTGGATTTTTCAGAATACGATACTGGAAATCCAGGTTGGTTTCCACGCCCATGATAAGCATTTCATCCAGTGCAGAACGCATTTTCTGCAGGGCAGCTTTACGATCCGGTGCATGTACAATGACTTTTGCAATCATGGAATCGTATTCGGAAGGAATGCGGTAACCGGTGTAAAGGGCAGTGTCTACGCGGACGCCGTTTCCTGCCGGCAGGTGCAGATGTTTAACTACACCGGGACTTGGCATAAAGTTTTTCTCCGGAATTTCCGCATTGATGCGGCATTCGATGGCATGTCCCTTAGGTGTGACATCATTCTGGGAAAAACTTAACGGTTCTCCCATAGCTACGCGAATCTGTTCAATGATCAGATCGGTACCGGTGACCATTTCTGTGACACCGTGCTCTACCTGAATTCGGGTGTTCATTTCCATGAAATAGTAAGTACCTTTTGGATCTACGATAAATTCGACAGTTCCGGCATTTGTATAATTCACTGCTTTGGCTGCAAGAATTGCGTCATGATTCATGGAGGCACGCATTTTTTCTGTGATGGCAGGAGATGGAGATTCTTCGATCAGCTTCTGATGATTTCGCTGTACCGAGCAGTCACGTTCTCCAAGTGCAACTACGTTTCCGAAATTGTCTGCCATGATCTGAATTTCCACATGGCGCGGATTTTCGATATATTTTTCGATGTACATTGTATCATCGCCAAACGCATTTGCAGATTCCCGTTGTGCCATGTTGAAATGAAATTCAAACTCGTCTTTGGACTGTGCCACGCGCATACCTTTTCCACCGCCGCCGGAGGATGCTTTGATCATTACCGGATAACCGATCTCATCCGCAAATTTTTCACCGGTTTCAGCATCATAGACTGGTTCTCTTGTGCCGGGAACGACAGGTACTTTGGCATCCATCATGGTCTGGCGGGCATGGGATTTATTTCCCATACTGTTGATGACTTCTGCAGTCGGACCGATAAATGCGATACCATATTCGTTGCAGAGACGGACAAAATCTGCATTTTCAGATAAAAATCCAAATCCCGGGTGGATGGCATCAGCACCGACATTGCGGGCTGCTGTGATAATGCGTTCCATATTCAGGTAATTGTTGCGGGCAGGACCTTCTCCAATGCAGACACGCTGATCCGCAAGTTGTACATGAAGACTGTTTTGATCTTCTTTGGAATATACAGCGACGCTGCGGATTCCCATGTTTCGGCAGGCGCGGATAATGCGGACTGCGATTTCTCCACGATTTGCAATTAATATTTTGTGAAACATCAGCAGGCCTCCTTAGTCATCCAGTTTCTTTACCTTAAACAGTGGCTGGCCATATTCGATTTTCTGTTCATTGCTGACCAGTACGGCTTCGATTTCACAGTCAAAATCACTTTCAATTTCGTTCATCAGCTTCATAGCTTCCAGAATACATACAGTCTGGCCGGCTTTGACTCTGTCACCGACTTTTACGAAGGCTTTTGCTTCCGGTGACGGAGCAGAGTAGAAAGTGCCGACAATCGGAGATGTGATGTAAGTTTCATCTTCGGCTTCTTCCTCTGCCTGGGCAGCAGGTGCTGTCTGCGCGATGGTGATTGCGGCTTCTCCCGGAACACCAGCGGTTCCGCGGCGGCTCATTTTGATCTTTGTATCGCCTTCCTGGATGGAAAACTCCAGCATGGAAGAATTTTCAATAATCTGTACAAGTTTTTCAATCTGTTGTAAATCCATGATAATTTGTTACTCCTTTAATTATTCAGTAGTTAGTCCTGGAACAGCTTTGTCAGGCGCTTAGCTACCAGCCTGCAGTCCAGTACCTCCTTACATGGCTGATAAATTTGTTTGCGGAATTCCTGCAGTTCGTGCAGTTCATCCTGCATCAATTGCTGGGCTTCTTCCACAGTAACTGCCTGAAACCGTACTTTGTGGTCTGTTTTCCGCTGAACCAGTTTTGGAATATCCACGGAAATGACAGTGGCAATTTTGGCATATCCTCCGGTGGTCTGGCGGTCAGAAAGCAGAATGATCGGTTTTCCGTGGCTTGGTACCTGAACGGAACCAAAGGCAATTCCATCGGAAATAATATCCGATGTCGTTTTGTAGGCAATAAAAGGCCCTTCCAGACGGCATCCCATGCGGTCAAATTCGCTGGTTACAGTATATTCTGATTCCAGGAATGTTTTTCGCCCTGCAGAGGTAAAAGATTTATCCTGTGGTCCCATGATGACACGTAAAGTCACCTCATCCTGGTCAAATTCATCCAGATCCAGGGTGCGGGACAGGTAATACGGTAGATATCTTCGTTTGATACGGAAACCGACATAATCTCCGTCCATCAGGCGGCGTCCTTTATATCCACCGATGGAGCATTTGATATTGGTAGAACGGCTGCCCATCACCACCGGGATATCCAGGTAGCTGGAAAAAGCGATGTAGCCGCGGCTTCCGGTTCTGGCTCCACGAAAAGATAAGATATCACCGCGGTGTATGTAAACTGCGGTATAGTTTTTGATCGGCTTACCATTTACCTGTGGCTGGAAATCACCGCCGGTGATAGCAATGATGGTTTCGGAAGTAAATTCCAGGGTTGGTCCCATCAGGGTAAACTCCAGAACCGCTTCATTTTCCGGATTATCCAGAAGCAGATTTGCAATTTTAAAGGAACGTACATCCATGACACCGGACACGCCGAAGCCCTGGCTCTGATAGCCGGTTCTTCCAAGATCCTGTACGGTTGTGAGCATGCCGCCTTTTAATACACGAACGCCCATAGGTTACACCTCCTTTGGATGAATGGTACAGGTATAAGTACCGTTATCCACTTCATTTTTTATGTTTGCAAAATCAGATTCACTGACCGGGACGAAACGGATGTAATCACCTGCTTCAAAAAGAATCGGAACATCACGGTTCGGATCATAAGTTTTAACCGGTGTCAGTCCCAGTAACTGCCAGCCACCCGGGGAATCCAGCGGATAGATGCCGGTCTGGGAACCGCCAATGCCGACACTTCCGGCCGGAATCCGGATACGTGGATTTGCCAGACGTGGAGTGTGAATACGCTCATCCAGACCGCCCAGGTAGGAAAATCCAGGCAGAAATCCAAGCATGTAGATCAGATAGTCACTGGATGAATGAATAGTAATGACTTCCTGTGTGGTAAGGTTTGCATGTTTTGCAATATTTTCCAGATCCGGGCCGTATTCCCCGCCGTAGCATACCGGAATTTCAAAAATACGGGAAGAAGAAGCTTTTTTGCTGACTTCCAGTTTTAATAATTTTTCCAGACGGCGTTTTAATTTGCGATAGTCAATGACCCGCGGATCGTAGTTGATGAGAAGGCTTGTGAAAGCAGGGATCACATCTGTGACACCTTCCAGATGCTGTTCTCTCATCAGATGCACAAATGCAGTGATCTGTGCATTGATTTCAGGAGAAATCTCCTGCCCAAACTGAATGAGCAGGGAGGAATCTCCGGCGGTAAGAATTTTTGTCTCTTTCATAATTGATCATGCTCCATTATGCAAAAAGTGTTGCAAGGTTTCCAAGGGAGGTGATGCCGAGGTATGCAGAGATGATAACAACAATGATACCAAGGATCAGCAGCCAGGTTGGATGATGGTAATCCTCCCCCATGATGGTTTTCTTTTTGGAAGCTACCAGACACACACCCAGGGTGATCGGAAGAATCAGACCGTTTAAGGCACCTGCCAGAACGAGCAGAGTAGCCGGCTGACCGATCAGAGCCATAACGATGGTGCTGAGGATGATAAATCCGACAATAAACCATTTTTCATTTTTTTCGATTACTTTGCTGAATGTCTTCAGGAAAGATACGGAAGTATATGCACAGCCAACGATGGAAGTGATGGCAGCACATAAAAGCACAAGCCCGAAGAAGCGATATCCGATCTCACCGGCACCGATTTTGAATGCATCAGCAGCAGGGTTGGACGGATCCAGTGTATGAGCACCGGAAGTTGCAGTAGCAACAACAACACCAAGGATAGCGAGGAATAACAGTACACGTACGATTGTTGCGATACCAAGTCCCATGACAGAACTTTTTCTGATTTCACTCAGATTTTCCTTTTTCGTGATACCGGCATCAATCAGACGATGTGCACCGGCAAAGGTGATATATCCGCCGACAGTACCGCCAAGTAATGTCAGGATTGCAGGGAAGATATCGCCCATTGGTGCAGATGGTGCAACGGTTTCTTTTAATGCATAGCCAACTGGTGGACGAACAATGAGGATCACTACAAAGATAACAGCGATCATGAGTCCGCCAAGTACTTTGGTCAGTGTGTCCATAGCTTTTAAAGCATTTTTAAACAAGAAAACAAGAACGGCAATAGCACCTGCCAGGAAATATCCTGCGGTGGTCGGGATACCAAGCAGTGTGTTAAAACCAAGCGCACCTCCGCCAACGTTACCGATATTGAAGACCAGTCCGCCGGCAACGATCAGGAAAGCTACTACATAACCGAGTCCCGGAAGGACTTTATTTGCCACATCCTGTCCACGCATGCCGGATACACATAAAACACGCCATACATTTAACTGCACGATGGCTGCCAGTATGATAGAAATCAAAATGACAAAGCCGAAACTTCCGTGTAAGCTGTCAGTGAATTTTCCGGTCTGGGTCAAAAAGCCCGGACCAATGGCAGAAGTTGCCATAAGGAATGCGGCACCAATCAGGGCACCGGCATTTTTTTTCTGATTGTTTTTGTTCATAAGTATCTCCTTCTGTATGATATGTACTCTCAGAACTGTTAAAAAAATTTCCGGAGTCCATTTTTTATAGTGTTACTATTATACATAATTATAAGAAGAAGTACAAACTTTTTATCAGAAACTTATATAAATAAAGTGAAAAGTGTCACTTCAGACTGTAGACAAACTTGGTGTTGGGTGTTATATCCAGCACCATTTTTCTTT
>ERZ832973.1552-NODE-1552-length-17090-cov-4.384561_pt1 | contig 17090 bp, 6 predicted proteins | sample MGYA00519950_ERZ832973 | MGnify/ENA primary metagenome ERZ832973 (study PRJEB31850, sample SAMEA3708734) | human gut metagenome | biome: human gut; feature: human-associated habitat; material: faeces | place: China | collected 2014 ... | reverse complement strand
AAATAAGTATTCAAAATGAAGAGTTAGGGCTTGATAAAGTTAAATTTAGTGCATATATTAATAAAACTAATGATTTATTATTTTCTATTGGATTTAACATATTAGAAAAGAAATTTACTGTAGAAAATCAATTGGATAAAAATATATCAGAAGATACTCCAGAAGAAGTAATGTATAAAATAAAGCTTTATGATAAGGAGGGAAAGGAAAAGCTTGCAATTGAGCTTAATGGTAGTGATACTGGAAATTCTAAAAAATTGGAACCATTAAAAAATTTAAGTTATGAAATTGGTGATTTTGTTCAAATAATACCTGTAAATAAAAAGGATGTATTAAAGATTACTGGTAATATACAAGGTGATATAACTAAAGAAAAAGAGGATTATTTAGATGGCATTGATAATTATGATTATATTGAAAATGTAAGATTTGAAATAGCTGATGACCATCTAAATTCAATATATAATGAAGCTCCAGTTATAAGTGGTCTTAATGATATTATAGATTCTGAAAATTCTAATAATGATATATTTACAGGAATATCAGTAAAGGATGACCATGATGGAATTATTGATAATTCTAAGCTTGAAGTTGAAGTAATTCAACTTCAAGATGGCATATTAGAAGTTAGGTATATTGCTATAGATAGTTGGGGAAAAAAAACTATTGGGTCAAGAAGGATATTTCCTAAAAGTATTTCAAAGTTAATAGATGAACCTGAAAAGCAGGAAGAACAAATTATTAATTATAAAGAATTACCTACCCCTAATAATGTAAATATAGAAAATGCTTCTGACCAATTAACACAAAATGAAATTATAGTAGAAGGAACTCCTTATTATGATACTCAAGTTAGAAGGTTTAGATTAAGGTTTGATACTATAGCAAATCAAATTCAAATAATGGATGAAGATGGAAGACAAATGAGTAATTCTATAAATGGAGAGTATTTTAAATTTGTGTTATATGATAAAGATATGAATATAAAATCATCAGTTACGTTGTTAAGTACTGATAAGAGTGATACTGATAAATTAAATGATATAAGAAATTATCTTTTTGAAGAGGGAGATTATGTGGGAATATGGCATGCAGAATCTCAAGATAAGCTTAAAATAAATGGAGATATAAGGGTTTTAAGTAAAAATTCATCTGGTGATTTAGTAAGTACTAATGAAGTTAAGCATTATAATGAAGGGGTACCACAAGAGGATATTTCAACTCGTAGATTTAGAATTAAAAATAGTGGATTGGAGGAGGTAATTAATGAAGCTCCACAAATAGCACCTTTAGCACCTGTTGAAATAATAAGAGGAAGCACAGATTTTGAGCCATTAAATTATATAAAAAATGGAAAAATAACTGATGATTTTGATGAATTTACAGAGGATAATTTAGATTCAAAAGTTGTTTCAATAACTTATAGCCCTTTTGATACTTCTAAGGTAGGAGAGCAAATTATAGTTTATACTGTTACTGATAGTTGGGGAAAGTCTAATACTGCTGAAATGAGGTTAATAGTTAAATCAACAAATCCTCTTGATGAAAAATTTATAGAATTTAAAAATGGTGATGAAAGTTTATTTAAAATAAAATTTGATTCTGTAAAAAATCAATTTTTAGTTGATGATTTAGATAATGTAAAAGATGAAGCTATAGATTTATCTGTATCATCATCTATATTTAAATTAAGGATATATACAAATGATGGTGTATTGCAAAAGACGTTAAATATTAAGGGAACTGATAATTTAAGGTCTATGTTAAAAAGATTTGATGGTTATCAATATGCTATAGGTGATTGTATAGAGTTATGGTCAAATAATCCTAAAAATATAGTTATTAGTGGTGTGGACAAAAATTCAACAAGTGAAGATGAAGGGGAAAATGGTGAAGATTATAGTGATGGAATTGATAATTCAGATTTTATGAAAAATGTAAGATTTGAAATAGGGGAAAGTACATTAACTTATATTTATAATGAAGCCCCAAGGTTTATAATAAATTCTTCTATTAATTTAGAAGTTAATAGAAATGGAAGTTTAAGTAGAGAGGAATTAATGGAAGGTTTAAGAGTGGAAGATGAGCATGATGGAAATACTTTAAATGAAAAGGTTGTAATTGGCGATTTTGATACTAATACAATTGGAGAAAAAGAAATTGAATATAGTGTTGTGGATAGCTGGGGTAGAAGTTCTATGATAAAAAGAAAGATAACTGTTTATCCATATAGTCCTTTAGAATATAATTATATAACAATTAAAAATGATGAAACTGATGAAGTTATATTAACTATTAGATTTGATGATGAAAATAAACGCTTTGTAGTAGATAAAATTGATAAAAGTAAGGTTCCAAGTAGGTTAAAGGAAAATGATAAGATATTTGAGTTTAAGCTTATTAAGGATAATAAAGCTGAAGGCTCTAAAATTAATGGAAATAATAGTGAAAGTGAAGAGGAAGTTATTATAAGTTTAACTAATTCTGATTTATTAAATAATGAAGTAGTTAATAAGATTAATAATTTATCATATAAAGGCTTTAGATATATGTCTTTTTCATCTCCTATGTTCTCGTCTTTCTTCTGACTTCTAGAAGTTATCGGAAGATTGTTGTGCGATAGGGTTTGAGATTATTAAGGCTTGAGAAATAAGATGGAAAATACAAGATTTGAAATTAAATCTGAAGGGTTACAAGTTATATATAATGAAGCACCTGTAATTATAGGGTTAAATAAAATTTTATATGTATATAAAAATGATGATATAACTCAAGAAGTTGCAACTAATGGGATTGAAGTAAAAGATGATACAGATGAAATAAGTCTTAGCAGTATAGAAATTACTGATGTAGATGGACGTAAACTTAAAGGAGAAGATGAAAGTAAAGCTAAAGAAAAATTTAAGTTTAAAATTTTTAATAAAAGTAGTGATGGTTATGTAGAAACTGATGAAATTAGGGATTTTATTTTAAATTATAAGGTTACTGACGCATGGGGAAGAAGTGCTACTTATCAAAGGAATGTATCTGTAATATCAAAATCTGCATCAAATGATATTGAATTTTATAGTGCAGATGGCAATAATAAGTTGTTTTCTATTAATTATAATCCAATATCAAATATATTTGATGTAAAAGGTGGTATGGTTAATGAAGAGAATTTTGAAGAACAACAAAATGAAATTGTATTTAAGTTAACTGTATTTAATGTTGATGAAGAAAAGGTTGGTGAAATTCAATTAACAGAAGCAGAATCAAGGAATGTGGAAGAAATTGAAAAAAGGTTAGAAGATATTACTGTTTATGATGGATATTATTTTAGTTTATGGAGCAGTAATTTAGTTAGGTTAAGAATAAATGGATATATGACAGGAAATAATGAATTGGGTGAAGCTGGAGATGGAGAGCAGGATTATTCTCAAACTATAACTAGTAATGATTATATTGATAATGTTAGATTTAATTTAACAGAAGATGGAATACATGTTATTTATAATAAGCCACCTAAAATAAGGTTTTTAAGTAATGATATTCTTACTGTATATGCAGGTGATCCTATTAATTATACAGAAAATATACAAGTTGTTGATGATAGGGATAATCCAGAAAATAATCATATTATTGATAATAATAAAATAAAGGTTAGTTTTATAGATAGCAATGAGGATGATGGCTCCACAGTTCAGGGAGATAATCTTGAAAGTAATGAACAGGATAATGGAAGGTTAAGTAACGGTAATGTTGAGGAAAAAACAGAAGAAGAGAAGTTTGTAGAGGAAGAGAAGAAGTATTTAAGGATAGGAAATAACACAGTTAGATTAACAGTTCAAGATAGCTGGGGAAGAGAAAGTAGCGTTGAAAGAAGTTTAATAATAAAAAATGGTATTGATAAAAATACTATTATATTTAATGGTGAAAATGGAGAGATAATAAAAATTGGTTTTAATCATGAAAATAATAAATTAAATGTAATTACTTATAATAAGTCTTTTGGTAATGGGGGAGTTAGTGGTTATGTAAAAATTGCAGTATATAGACCAAATGAAAATGGTGTTGGGGCAACTGCTATTGTTCCACAAATAAGCATTGATGTATCACAAAGAGTTACAGATAGTACTTTACAAACTTTAAAGGATTATACATTTAAATATGGAGATTATTTTGAGATTTATCATGGACATCCAAATAGATTTTCTATAATAGGTAATGTAACTGATGAAAGAGAAAATTATACTGATGGTGTACAAAATCCAGAAAACTTACTTAATGTAAAATTTGAGATTACAAAAAGTGGATTAAAATCAATATATACTAATCCAGATGAAAATAATATAACAAATAATAAAGTTGTATTTGGTCCAGTTGCACCAGAAAAGTTTCCATTTAAAATTCAAATTGATTTTGAACAAAAAATGTTTAAAGTAGTTGATGCAACAAAAACAATGGTTTTATCAGATAGAAATGAAGTAGTTTATAAAATGGTTCTTATAGGAAGTGATGGACATATTAAAAAAAGAACAGAGTTTAATGGGCGTGAGGAAGGTTCAACATATATGTCCACTACTAATTCTAATAATGGAGAAAATGATAGAAATTGGAATAATGTTCCTTTTGAGTATAATGACTGTTTATATTTATGGCATATAGAACCATCTAGGTCAATTATAAAAGGTAAAATAAAAAATGCAAGGGAAGATTATAGTGATGGTGTTAATGATATTGATAATATGAATAATGTTGTGTTTAGATTAACTCCTGATGGATTAGAATCTATATATAATGAAGGCCCTAAGATACATGGAGCTGAAGATAAGGATGTTTATCAAGGTGAAGAATTTGTTAGTAGTGAGGGTGTAACTTATACTGATGATTTTGATAATGGTCATTTAAGAACAAGTATTTCAGGTGATATTGTTAATACAAATCAATTGGGACCTTATACAGTAACTTATACTGCAACTGACCGTTGGGATAAAACTACAATAGTAAATAGAAAAATTACAGTAAGACCTAATTTATATAAAAATATATTTAAAATATTTTCAGAAGTTAATAATATGCAAGAAGGTAATGAATCTATAAGTCAAAATGAAAGTATTAATTTAGGCGGTGATAATACTTTAAATATAATTAATTCAGAAAATGTTAATAGAAAATTAGCTTTTGAAATTGGATTTGATACAGTTAAAAATACATATAAGGTATTTAATCAAAGTAATGAAAAGTTGTCTGTAAATAATTTAAATGATGTTGCATTTACTATTGAAATTAAAGATTCAGAGGGAAATGAAAAAGCTAATATTACTTTAAATGGTAATGATAGAGGTACTTCTCCTAAATTAATAGAGCTTAATAAGTTGCAATATGATGATGGGGATATTATAAGAGTATATAGAAGTAATTTATCTTGCATTGAAATTACTGGAACTATATTTGGTGATAAGCCAAGAGAAAATGACAATATGGATGATGATAATAAGTTAGATTATATGAAAAATACTGGATTTAAAGTAAGTAATGATGGATTAATAGCTAAGTATAACAAGGCGCCCAATATTGAAGGAGTTAGAAAGAACAGAACTATTAGCAAGGGTGTTATAGATTTATTAGCAGATATAAATGTAAGTGATGAAATAGATGAAAATATTTCTAAAGAATTTGTATTTGTATATGTAAATGATAATCTTGTAACACATTTAAATGAAAATCCTAATATATGTAATTATGATTTTAACAAATTAGGAACTTATAAAGTGGAATATAAACTTTATGATACTTGGGGAAGGGCAACTCTTAAAGAAGCTAGCATAAATGTGGAATCAAAGGTAAGAGAAAATGAAATAGAAGTTTATGGGGTAGATGGAAACTTATCATTTAAAATTATTTTTGATACTAATGAAAATAAGTTTGTATTAAGAGGAAGTGATATATTACAAAATGAAACAAGTAATGTTTATAAGTTAAGTGAAAATAATTATTTTGAGATGGTTTTAAGAGATCTAAGGGGAAATGAAAAAATTAAAGTGATTTTAAATGGTGATAATGAGCATGATGAATTACAGTTAGCAAGTTTAAATAATGTATCATTTAGCAAGTATGACACTATAAGTTTAAAAGGAGAAACATCTACAACTGTAAGAATTATAGGTGGTGTTATAATTGAATCTAATGATGAAAATAATATATATAGTGAAAAGTATTTAAATGGATTTGGAGATATTCAAAATTATTCTAATGTTAGATTTAAGATAACAGATGATGGTCTTAAGGAAATGACACCAAAACCTTTAAGTGTAACTGGTGTAGATAATTTAACTATAAAAAGAGGGGATACTTTAAATCTTTTAAGTGGCATTACTGTAAACGTTAATGATGATAATAATGAGGATTATACAATTAGTATAGATGAAGTAGTAACTGAAGTTAGTGATGTGAATTTTAGTGATGAAGTAATTGAAAATGGAACAGAAAATCAAGATAAGACACAATTTAAAAAGTTAAGGGAAGGGGTTTATATTGTAAAATATATCATTTCAAATAGCTGGGGAATTAAAGAAGTTATTAATAGGACAATAACAGTTTTACCTAGAAATAATTTGGAAAATATAAAGCTTAATGTAAGAGATGATAATAGAAATAATATACTTATAATAAGTTTTGATTCAATACAAAAAAAACTTAGAGTATTAGATTATAAGCTTAATACTAGTATTAATTTTATTGATAAAAATCAAGTGTTTGAAATAAATGCTTATGATACTGTGGGAAAGAACTTGGGAACTATTGCATTAAGAGGAAATCAACTGATTGATAATTCTATAATAAGTAAAATTAATAATTTTTCTTATGAAGAAGGTTATGCTTTGAGTATATGGGCTAAGGAGCCAAGGGAAACTTTAGAGTTGCAAGGTGAAATAATAAATAGTGAGCAAAATAAACTTGAGGGTTTATCAAGTAAGGATAAAATGGAAAATGGAAGATTTGAGATTTTATCTAATGGATTAAAGTATGTTTATAATGAAGCACCTAAGATAATAGGTGGAGATGATCCTATTCCATATTATAAGGGAAGTTTATTACTTGTTCCAAGTGATATAGAAGTTACTGATGATCATGATAAAATAAGTAGAAATGAAGTAACTATAAATGATGATGAAGTTGATTATGATACATTAGGAATACAAAATATAACATATATTGCTGAAGATTCTTGGGGTAGAAGTGCTACAAAGCCAGGAAGTATTGAAATTAGATCTGCCATGGATAGTAATATAATAAATATTTATTCTATTGATGGAATAGAAGGAGTTTCTATAAGCTTTGCTAGAGATAATATAAATAATCAAAATAAAATTATGGTTAATACTAATGAAGAATTAAATACTACTTTTAATCCAAATAGCTTAAGTGATATTTTTGCAACTATAAAAATTTATGATTTTAATGGTAATGAATTAAAATCTATAGAGATTTTGGGTAACGATAATGCAACTACTATAAAAGAAAAGTTATATAATGAGGAAAGTGGAATACAAAATTTTATATATGAAGATGGGCAGTATATTGCTATAGAAAATGTAACTGAATTAAATAAAATGTGTATAAAGATATTAGGAACTGTTGTAAATAAAGAAATTGATTATTTTAATGGAGTTACTAATATTGATAAAATAAAAAATGTTAGGTTTAAGTTTACTGATTTAGGATTAGAAGCAGTATATAATAATGCACCAGTAATACAAATAGATGAAAAAGTTAAATTAAATGGTATTATTGTTGAAAATAGAAATGAAGAAGTATTTGATGGGATTAAAGGAGATGATTTTAATTATTTAAGGGGAGTAAAGATTTTTGATGACCATGATATTTTAACTAAGAGTAATGTAAAAGTTATTTGGAATCCATCTAATAATGGTGAAGAAATTAATTTAAATAAATCTGTAGGTAAAGAAGATGAAATTGAAAAAGTTAAAGATGAAGTAATTGTAGAAGGTGAGCAAAGGGTAGGAAGAAATGTTTTACAGTATATAGTAACAGATTCTTGGGGAAGAAGTAATACTGCTGAAAGAATAGTAAATTTGAAAAATGGTATCTTTGAAGATAAAATTAAATTTGGATTAAATGATAGATTGAATTTAAGTTTTATTAAAGATACTAGTGATGAAAATAGTGTTAAATTAAATTTTACAGTTAACAATAGTTTGGAATATTTTGCATCTAGTAATTCTAATTTTAAATATTATGGAATAAAGGTATATGAACCTAGAGAGGGAACAACAGCAGGTAGTTCCAGTGATTATACTCTTACTCAAAACTTAGAGTTAATGGGAAGTGCTAGACCAAGTATTCAAGTTTTAGGAGCACTTCAAAATATGAAGATTCCGTATAATACAATAATTGAAATTTACGCAGGACATCCACAATATTTTTCTATTGATGGACCAGTTAGAAATGCTGCTGAAGATTACTCTGATTTTGTTCAAAATCCAGAAAATATTGTAAATACTGTGTTTAAAATTACTGATTCTGGATTAAGGGCAATTTATGTGGAGCCAGAGGTTGATAAATTAAATGTAAATGAAAATTTAATAGAATTAGTAGCACCAGAAAAAATACCTATTAAGATTAAAATTACTCCAAATGGAAATAATGGTGGTAGTATTGCTGTAGTTGATAAAAATACAACTTTACTTGATAGTACAGTATCAACTACTGTATTTACAATGGAGTTAAAAAGTGAACAAGGAAATAGGAAACGATTAATTACCTTAAATGGAAATCAAAATGGAAATGATGCTAGTGTTTTAAATCAATTTAATGACTTTAATTATGTATATGGTGACACGTTAACTATGACTCATAGAACACCTAAAAAATTGCTTATAAAGGGTAATATAGAAGGAGCAAGAGAAAATTATTATGATGGTGTAGATAATAGTTTGAACTTACTTGAAGCTGTTTTTAAATTAACACCAAATGGCTTAGAAGCAATTTATAAATCAGCACCTAGAATAATGGGAGTAATGGATAAAAAAGTATTAAAGGGTACAGAAATAAATTATGAAGAACTAAAAAGAAGTGTAACAGCAGATGATAGTATTGATGGATCACTTACTAACCAAATAGAATTTGATTATTCGGATGTAAATGTTAATGTTGTTGGTTTATATGAAGCTATATATACAGTTACTAATAGTAATAGTCGTACTGCTAGAAAGTCAAGTACAATAATTGTATATGATATGCCCAAAATTGAATCAACTAATAAGACGATAATAGAATTAGATTCAATAGATAATAAATCAGAAGCTATTAATGAATATTTAAAGAAAGCTGTAAGGGCAACTGATGAAGATGATTCTCTTTATGAAAGAGAAACTATATTAGAACTTTTAAGCAATGATGTTAATCCTAGCATTGAAGGTAATTATAAAGCAAGGTATAGGGCAACTGATTTATATGGAAATTCAACAGAAAAGGAAATAAATATACAGGTTGTTAGAACTATAAATGTAACTGTACCTACTAAACTTCCATTTCAAATAGTAACAAACTTAATACCAAATGAAGATGGAAGTCAAGGGAATGATCAATTTGTATCTGGAGTGCTAAAAATAAAGAATAATAATACTAGTCCAGTAAGAGTTAAAGTTGAATCATTTGCTAAAAAAGTTAATTCTGGTGAACTTGAAATTGTAGGACCAAATTCTTTTGATTGGGATAACATGAATGAACAAGATTCCATGACAAAAATGGCATTGGGCATTTATATAAAGGATAAATCCTTAACTCAGTCAAATTATAATGAACCAAGCAATCCTTTATGGTTATCAACAAACAAACAAAATAGTAATACAAGTAATCCAGATTTTCCAGAAGACTCAGAAGAGCCAAGTTTAAGAACTGGAACAATTGAAGAGTTTATTGGAGATAATGTTAATGTGATAAACAAAGAGTTAGGTGTATTACCAGCTAAAGAAACTGGAAGTGATACACCAAAAGAAGTTAGTATAGGCTTTACAAGTAAACATGGTAAAAATTTTATTGGTGGAAGTGTTACAGGAAAATTTGAATTAATATTTAAATTTGAATAATTCATTAAAAGTATGGGGATGTTGCATTAATAATAAATACTACAATATATTGTGTATAAAAGTTTTAGTGAGACAGCCATTTTAAATCTAATTATGTAACATAAAGGGAGCTGTCGTAATAGCGGATAAAAAAATCCGTTAGCGATAGCTCCTTTTCTATACTTTATTAGCAATAGAAAGTATAATACTTTCTGCATCTCTTCTACATGCGGAAAAGTTAGAGGTAAATTTAAATTGATATTTGAATTTAGATAAAAAATAAAAGAGAGAAGAATCTAATATAATTTTTAATAAATTGTACTAGAGGAAGCTCTCTTTTTTTGCGTAGACAAATTATTATTAAAATTGGGCAAAAAGAAATTAAAAAAAACATAGAAAGAGAGTAAAGCTATAGGCTAAAAAATTAGCATGTAGCTTTGTTTTTTTGCATAAAATGGTTATTTAATATAAAAGTTAATAAAACTTTAAAAGTTTAAAAAAAGGTTAGCAAATTAGATCGAAATATGCTAAAATATATAACATGTTAAAAAGAGGAGGATAAGCTTTAATTATGAACAATAAATTGGAAAATTTAACGTCAGTTAAGAATTTATCAATTTCAAAAAAATTAAAAAAAGTATTAATTGTAGCAATAATAATTATTTCGACTATTACGGTTGCTACTGGAGTAGGTCTTATGTATTTAAAAGGTCAACTTGAAAGTTTTGTTGAAACTGAGTATGCTTCTGAAATATCAATACAAGAAACTGCAACAAGTATATTAACTTTAGCAAGAGATATAAGAGATGCTTATATAAGAGCTGAAAATGGTGAAAATATATCATCATATGATCAAAATGTGAAAAAATATGTAAATGAAATAACTACTGAATTAGAGTATGTTTATAATATTAACAAAGATCCAGAAATAGCAAGAGAGCTTGAGAATTTTGGTAATAATATATCAAAGTGGATAAATATAGGTAACGAAATATTAACAGCAATAAATAATAAGGATATGGCAAAAGCTAATAAACTTATATTAAATGATTGTCCAGAAGTATTAGATGTTATAATTGAACAAGTATCTTTAATAGGTGATAAAATAAGTACAAATGTTCAAGATGATATACAAGGGACTACTAGATACATAGGAATAGTAATGATTATAATAATAGTAATAATAATCATTGGTTTAATACTTATAACAAAAGTTGTGCAAGCTATAATTGAAAGTATTTCTAATCCAGTTGAAGAAATAAAAGCTGCTGCATTAGAAATGGCTAAAGGTAACTATGATTTAGAAATAGAATATACATCAGAAGATGAAATTGGTGTATTAGCAGATTGTATGAGAGAAATGATTTTATTTACTAAAGATAATATAAGTAATATAACAGAAGTATTAAATAAATTTGCTGAAGGTAACTTTGATGTTGAAATTGAAGATAACTATATCGGTGAATTTATAGAGATAAAAGAATCGCTAGAAAAGATAGTAGATTCTATAAATAATACATTCTATGATATTAAAATAGTTACTGAGCAAGTTAAGGATGGTTCAGAACAAGTTGCATCAACAGCTCAAATTATATCAGAAGGAGCTATAAATCAAGCTGGTATAATTCAAGAATTAATGGCTGCTATTGGACAAATAAATGAAAAAGTTAAAGTTTCAACTGAACAAGCTAATAGTACAAATGTTTTAACTAGAGAGTTAGGAAATCAAATTGAATTAAATAATGAAAAAATGAATGAAATGGTGACTGCTATGAATAAAATAGAAGAGTCATCTATAAACATTAAATCAATAATCAATACTATTTATAGTATATCAGAACAAACAAATCTTTTAGCACTTAATGCAGCTATAGAAGCAGCTAGAGCTGGAGAGTCAGGAAAAGGATTTGCAGTTGTTGCAGATGAAATTAGAAAGCTTGCAGAAGAAAGTTCAGTGGCTGTAAAGAATACAGAAATATTAATAGAAGATTCTATAAATAATGTAAATGATGGTAAGAATGTTGCTGATGAAGCATCAGAAGCATTAAGTTCTGTTGTAGGAAAAGCTAAGGAAGCGGTAGAGCTAATTGGTACAATAGCAGAATTAACAGAGCAAGGGGCAATGGCTATTTCAGAAGTATATAATGGTATAGACCAAATTGCAGAGGTAGTAGAATCTAATACAGCAATTTCAGAAGAAAGTGCTGCTGCCAGTGAAGAATTATCAAGTCAATCTGAAAGTTTACAAAATATGATTGATAAATTTAAATTAAGATAGTTTAATAAAAATTAAATAATAAAAATAGACAGTTATTAGAAGTATTATTGAAAACTTAATATCTGTCTATTTTTTTATGAAAAAAAGATATATAATTAATAGATGATAAATAGAACAGACTATTGGAGGAAAATTTTAGTGAAGAAAGTAATAATAGCAGAAAAACCTTCTGTAGCTAAGAATATTGCAGATGCATACAATATAAAAATAAGAAAAGATGGGTATTTTGAAGGTGATGATTATTTAGTAACCTGGGCTTTTGGTCATTTATTTCAATTATTTGATGCCAAAGATTATGATGAAAATATGAAAGGATGGAGAATGGATAAATTTCCATTTATACCTGAAGAATTTAAATATAAAGTAAAATGTGATAACGTAAATAGAAGTGTTACAGATAAAGGTGCAGAAAAGCAAATTAATATAATTAAAACATTAATAGACCGTGATGATGTGGATGGTGTTATATCTGCAACTGACCAAGACCGTGAAGGTGAACTTATATCACTGGAAGTATTTATGTACTTAAATCAAAATAAGCCTATATATAGATTACTATTAAATGAATGGACTCCAGATGAAGTTAGAAAAGGGATGAATAATTTAAAGGAAAATATAGAAATGAAATCCCTTCAAGATGCAGGTATAAGTAGACAGTGGGCTGATTGGATTATAGGAATAAATTTAACTTCAGTAGCAACATTAAGATATGGTGGTACAGGTAAAGAAAGAAAAATGATTAATATAGGAAGAGTTTTACTTCCTACATTAAAAATAATATATGATAGAGATAAAGAAATAGAAAATTTTAAAGCATCTACATACTATAAGCTGTTGGCAACTTTTAAGACAAAGAATAATGAAGAGTTTGAAGGAACTTATTATAATGAAAATAATAATGAAAAGTTTGAAGATAAAAAAGTTGTTGAAGAATTAAAAAAGCATCTTAAAGATAAAGAAGGTGAAATTATAGAGAAACAAGTGGAAAAGAAGAGAGAATATGCCCCTCTATTATTTAATTTATCTAACTTACAAGGTTATATAACAAGTAAATATAAAGGTTGGACATCAGATAAGGTATTAAAGGTGGCACAAGGCCTTTATGAAAAGAAATTTATAACTTATCCAAGAACAGGAAGTGTTGCTTTAGATGAAAGTTTAAAAGATAAAACTAAAAAGGTTCTTGAAGTAGCGAAAAATGGATTGTTGTATGAAGAGCAAATTAAGTTTGTAGATAATAAAAGAATATTTGACAACTCTAAGGTAGAAAGCCATAGTGCAATAACACCTACATATATTAGACCAACAGGTTTAAGTAAAGATGAAGAAATAGTATATAATTCAATTAAAAATAGATTTATAATGCAATTTATGCCTATAGCAGAATTTGAGGAAACTAAGTTAATAGTAAAAATTCATGATGAAAAATTTAAAGGTATTTTTGCTGCTAAAGGTAGAGTTCAAATAGTTGAAGGATGGCGTGTAGTTGAAAAAATTGAAACAAAAGATACTATTTTACCTTTTGTAAATGGAAAAGAAATGGTACAAGTAGTTGATGGAAAAGTTAATACTGTAACTAAGAAACCACCAAAGCTTCACAATGAAAAAACTCTATTAAGAGTTATGGAGACATGTGGAAAAAGTTTTAAAGATGAAGAAGATTCTCCAGAGATGATGCAAGCAATTTTAAGTGGATTTAGTATAGGAACACCGGCAACAAGGGCTGAAACCATTAAGAAATTAAAGGATACTGGATATATTAAATCAAAAGGTAAGAGTTTAACTTGTACTGACCTTGGAAAAACTTTAGTTGAAATATTCCCTGTTAAAGAACTTTTAGATTTACAATATACAGGAAGACTTGAAAAGACTTTATCTGATATAGAAAAAGGTAAATTTAAGAAAGATGATTTCTTATCCATGATAAAAGCTTTCACTGTAGAAGCTGTAGAGGATATTAAGAAAGATACAGCTATGCTAAAAAACTTTAAAGTAGAATTACCAGAAGGAACAGAAAGTATAGGAAAATGCCCTGTATGTGGTAATGATATAATTGAAGGAGAAAAAGGATTTGGTTGTACCAATTGGAAAAATGGTTGTAAATATACCATTTGGAAAAATGATAAATTCATTGAAAGTATGGGTAAGAAAGTGACTAAGGAAATGGTAAAGTTACTGCTTAAAAATGGTAAAGTAGGTTTTAGAAATCTTAAGAGTAAGAAAGGAACTTTATTCTCAGCATATTTAAGATACGAAAAAGATGAAAAGACAGGATATTATAACTGGAAAATGGAGTTTATAAACTAAAAATAATAAGACTTGTCCATTGTCAATGAAAATGTTAAAGTATAAATAAGTAATAATGCCATATATTAAGCTCATATAAGTATATTAATAATAAATATGGAAACACTTAAAGCTAATATGAGGTGAGATATATGGATAAAGTTATTTATTTATTTAGGAAAGTAGGTGGGGAGATGAGGATTGAATCAATAGAAGAAAAGGCTAAAGATACAATTGAAAAGTATTCTTTCAATGAATTTCCAATTGATCCTGTAAAGATAGCACTTAAAGTGGGAATTGCTGTTAGAGATGTACAGTTTAAAGATATTGCTGAAGATAGTATTTGTGGTGGAATACTTAAAGAAAATGAATCCATAGAAATTTATGTCAATAAATATGATCCTATAAATAGAAAGAGATTTACAATTGCTCATGAATTAGGTCATTATTTTTTAGGACATTTGGAAAATAAGGGTGAATGTATAGATTTACATAGAGATATTAATAATGAAAATAAAATTAGTGAAATACAAGCAAATGCATTTGCAGCTGCACTTTTAATGGAAAAAAATAGAGTAGAATATTCTTTTAAGACATTGAAAAAAGTTGGATTTTCAAATGAAAATATTATTTTAGAATTATCTAAAATATTTGCAGTTTCAGCTTCTGCAATGAATTTGAGAGTACAAAAGTTAGGGTTAATGTAGGTATAAAATGGAGCAAAAAGACAATTATCAAATAAAATTATCAGATGTTATAGATGATAAAGAAACAAGTGAAATAATAGATAGTACTATAAGTCATGAAGTTAAGCAAGATATTGAAAAACAAATTGAACTTATAAAGATTTTAGATGTTTGGAAAGAGGAAAAAAGGTCAGATCAAAAGATAAAGACAATAATTTGTTTAGTGGTTTTAGGAATAGTAATAAATCAAGTACATTTTATAAATAAACTCGTTAGCAATATAGGTAATGGAAGTTGGAAGATGGAAGAATGGACATTTAGGCTTATAGTTACAGGAGTATTTGTTGAAATAGTAGCTATTTTTAAAATAATAGTAACAAATTTATTTCCTGTAAATGGAAGTAAAGACTTTTTAGAGTTTATAGGTAATTTTAAGAAAAGTGAAAAAAGTAGTTAATAATTATTACTATGATTTAATCAAATTAATTAGATAATATAATAATAAGTTAGTACATTTAAAGAGGCATTTTAAGTGTCTCTTAATTTTTTTTGTATTATATACGAAAATAATAGTATAAAAATATATGAAAGAAGATGATAAATATGAAGAAATTATTGATGATAATCATAGTAGCAGTAGTACTAGGAGGATTAGGTTATGGAATATATGATTCAGTAAAACCAAAAGAAAAATATGAAATAAAACTTTGGAATAATATTTATAATGGTGATAGCATAGCGTTATTTTATGAAGAGGAAAGTGATTTAAGAATAGAAATGTTAAGAGCTCTTTATAATCTTGATAAAATAGATAAAGGCGATGATGAGATAAATTATATATTAAAGGTATCAGAAGCTGCAAGCAAGGTAGTAACTTTAGATAATGTGGATGATACAAAGGCTCTTAATGGTTATGATATTATCAGATTAATTGGTGAAAAAAGAATTGTATCAGCTAAGGATATGGCTATAATTGTAAGAGATTTTATTACTTCTGTAGGATATGATGCAAGAATTGGTGAGATTAGATGTAGTAAAAAAGATGAAGATAAATATGATATATATTATATTGTTGAATACTACAGTGATAAGTATAATAAATGGATTGCTGTAGATATTGTAGATGGTGGATATTTTACTTTTGAAAACACTCCTTGTAGTGGCGTTGAATTAGTTGAAAAAGGAATTTCACAATTAAAATATATAGGTAAAGTATCGTCAGAAGAATATTTTAGTGATAAAAAAGATTTATTTAAATCATATACAATTATGATAGATAATACTGTTGATAGAGTAAAAAGTAATAGTGTTATTACATATATTACATCTAAAAATGAAATAACTCTTACATATGGTGATAAAGCTTTAATGCCAACAATATATACAGAAAATAGAGAGTTGTTTACAAAAGCACCAAATGCAGAAGGTGAAGTAGAAGATGATAAAGCTTATATAATATTGATGAAAAGTGAGGAGGAGGGTGTAGAAAGGTTTGTAGTAGGTGGATTTAAGAATGGTAAAATAATGGATGAATATTATGTAGGAAGAAGTAATGGAACTTTTGAAAAAGTAAATGAATATTTCGAATTAGAACTTATTAAAGGTAAAAATATGATAAGTATTTCATGTGATGGAGTTAATGAAGATGCTAGAATTGAAATTACTTATAATTAGTCAATAAATTTTATAAAAATTAGTATTAAATTTTATTATGAATTATATTATAGTAATAGCAGTGAAAATAGGTAGTAAAGTGGTAAATGATGT
>ERZ832973.1549-NODE-1549-length-17112-cov-8.337340_pt1 | contig 17112 bp, 14 predicted proteins | sample MGYA00519950_ERZ832973 | MGnify/ENA primary metagenome ERZ832973 (study PRJEB31850, sample SAMEA3708734) | human gut metagenome | biome: human gut; feature: human-associated habitat; material: faeces | place: China | collected 2014 ... | reverse complement strand
GCTCAATCCTTCTTATACTTTGCAACGCCCTCGGTGTAGAGGTTGCCGCCGACCGAATCCTGCGAGACGATGGCGGAGAAATTCTCCACGGTGAGACGCTTGACCGACTCACAGCCCAGCTCGTCATACGCGATGACCTCGACATTCTTAATGGAAGCCGCCTTCGCCGCGCCTGCACCGCCGATGGCTACCATATAAACCGCGCCGTTGCGCGCCATTGCGTCCTGCACGCCCTGATTACGCACGCCCTTGCCGATCATGCAGGCAAGACCTGCATCGAGCAGACGCGGTGCGAACGGGTCCATACGGCCGGAGGTGGTCGGGCCGACCGAGCCGATCACCTGACCCGGCTTTGCGGGGGTCGGTCCGGCGTAGTAGATCGCCGCGCCGTCGAGGTCGAACGGCAGCTTGTCGCCTGCGTCCATCGCGGCAACGATCTTCTTGTGTGCGGCGTCGCGCGCGGTGTAGACCGTGCCGGTCAGCGTTACGGTGTCGCCCGCACGCAGCTTCGGCGCCATTTCCTTGAGCTGTTCGGTTTTCAAATCGTAGTGTGCCATGCTTATTCCTCCGTTTTCGGGCGCAGATTGTTCAGAACCTCACGCAGTCCGTTTTTTGCCTTGTCCGGCTCGGGATGGGGCGCCTCGCCGTCCTTTTTGCCGAGCGATGCGCTGATCTTGTCAATTTCGCCGAGCACTTCACCGGCTTTGCGGGCCATCTCGGCGGATTCCTGCTGGTTGCGTGCCAGCACGGTGCGGTAGTTCTCCTTGGTGGCATCCAGCTGGCGGCGCACCTGCTCGATGGTCTCCATCGACTTGCGGCGCAGCTTCTGCAGCTCCACCTTGGCGTCCTCCTCGATCTGCTTGGCGCGCCGGTACGCGGAAAGCTCTATCTCGGCGATCTTCTCTCTGGTCGCATCGTATTCACCGCATTTGGCTGACAGCTTGGCGTTCTCCGAGGTCAGCCGGTCGTTTTCCGCCGCAAGCTGCGCCGCACGGGCGTTCTGCGCCTCGATCTCGGTCGCCTGCAGGGAAAAACCGCTTTCAATCTGGTCAAGCTGTGCACGGATCTTATCGGTATCCAGCGTCATTTCACCCAGCCGCTCGAGCAGCTCGGCGTTCTTCGCGGTAAGCGCCTCGTTCTGCGTGCGCAGCTCGTTCATCGCGGACTGAGCCTCGGTCAGCTGAGAGCGCAGCTCGGCGGTCTCGGTGTAGTATTTCGTGTCGGTTTCTTCTATGTAATGCAGTACGTCCTCGCGGTTAAAGCCGCCGAAGATGGCACTGCGGAATCCACGGGTTTGCTCGTCCATTGCAGTTCCTCCCACAATAATCTTTCTTTAGTATAGCAAATTCATGCGATAAAGGCAAATAATAATTAGTAATTACTAATTTCTAACTGCTAATTACTGACTCATATATATAATATGTGTCTTGCAATCAAAAAAAGAACGTGCTATTATTATCTTAACTTGCAAAAACGAGGAAGATGCTCAATGTTAGAATTAAAAGATTTCGAGGCAGCTGCGGACCGACTGAAAAACGTCATCCACAACATTCCGCTGTCTACGTCCTGCACCTTCTCCGCCATGACCGGCGCAGAGGTTTATCTGAAGTACGAAAACCAGCAGAAGACCGGCTCCTTTAAGGTGCGCGGTGCTTACAATAAGATTATGAAGCGCTTCGCTGAGGGTGACCTGCACGCTGTTGTTGCGTCCTCTGCGGGCAACCATGCACAGGGCGTTGCCTTTGCGGCAACCGCTGCCGGTGTAAAGTCCACCATCGTTATGCCGCGTTCCGCGCCGATCGCCAAGGTTTCCGCAACCCAGGGCTACGGTGCCGAGGTTGTTCTGGCGGGCAACATTTATGATGAAGCCTATGCCAAGGCATGCGAGATCTGCGAGGAGACCGGCGCAGAGTTCATCCACCCGTTTGACGATGAGGATGTTATGGCGGGTCAGGGCACCATCGCACTGGAAATCCTGCGCGACCTGCCGGGCGTTGACATGATCTTCGTTCCGGCCGGCGGCGGCGGACTGATCTCCGGCGTGGCTGCCTGCGCAAAGCAGATCAACCCGCGCATCCAGATCATCGGCGTACAGGCTGAGGGCGCACCGGCGATCGCAAATTCGTTCCGCACCGGTGAGCGCATTCCGTCCGATACCGTGCACACCATCGCTGACGGTATCGCTGTAAAGACCCCGGGCGAAAAGACCTTTGAGTATATCAAGAAGTATGTGGACCGCGTTGTCACGGTTTCCGATGACGAGATCGCTTCCGCTGTTCTGCTGCTGCTCGAGCGCTGCAAGCAGGTCGTTGAGACCTCCGGTGCGGCTCCGCTCGCGGCTGTGCTCAACAACAAGGTGGATGTAAAGGGCAAAAAGGTCGTATGCGTGCTGTCCGGCGGCAATATCGACGTATCCTTCATCCACAAGATTGTGGAAAAGGGCCTGATTACCCGCTGCCGTCAGCTGAAGTTCTCTGTGCTCATGCCGGATGCACCGGGCGCACTCGAGCATTTCTCGCACATCGTTGCACAGCAGAATGCCAATATCATCCTGTTCCAGCATGACCGCGTACAGACGGACCTCGAGATCGGCGAGGCGATTATCCATGTCGTCTGTGAGGTCGGCGGCGTTGACCACGCCAAGCGCCTCATCGACACCCTCACCGATGATGGCTATAAGGTGTTTACTTCGCAGATTTGATAAAAATGCAATGAAATTACAGCGTTCCGCTTGGATAGAGCGGGACGCTGTTCTTTTTTCGGAAGAATGGAGAATTGAAAATTGAAAATGAACGTAAATCATCACATTCATTTTCAATTTTCAATTACACCTGCCTTGTATAACGCTCTGCTCTCATGGCAAGATATTATATTGACAAATAAATAACGATGTGCTATTATCTCAGCGTGATAAGGAATGAAAAAACAGGTGGACGTTTTATCGCATTATTTGCCTTAAAACGGATAGAATAATAAAACCACGCATACAGTCAACCGCAGAAAGGAAGCATTACGCTATGGCAGCACACATCAACGACGAAATGCTGAACAAAATGGACGCATACTGGCGGGCGGCAAATTATCTTGCAGCCGGTCAGCTTTACCTGCTCGACAACCCGCTCCTGAAGGAGCCGCTGAAGCCTGAGCACATCAAGAAGAAGATCGTCGGCCACTGGGGCACGGTGCCCGGTCAGAACCTGATTTATGTTCATCTGAACCGCATCATCAAGCAGTATAATCTGGATATGATCCTGCTGTCCGGCCCGGGTCACGGCGGCAACTTCTTTGTGGCGAACACCTACCTCGAGGGCACCTACAGCGAGGTTTACCCGAACATCAGCGAGGACACCGAGGGCATGAAGCGCCTGTTCAAGCAGTTCTCGTTCCCGGGCGGCATTGCCAGCCACGTTGCACCGGAGACCCCGGGCTCCATCCACGAGGGCGGTGAGCTGGGGTATTCTCTGGCGCACGGCTTTGGCGCGGTGCTGGATAACCCCGACCTGATCGCAACCGTAGTTGTCGGTGACGGCGAGGCGGAGACCGGCCCGCTGGCAACCTCGTGGCACGGCAACAAGTTCCTCAATCCGGTGACGGACGGCGTTGTTCTGCCGATCCTGCACCTGAACGGCTACAAGATCTCCAACCCGACCCTGCTGTCGCGTATTCCCGAAGAGGAGCTGCGCAAAATGCTCGAGGGCTGCGGCTGGAAGCCGTATTTCGTCGAGGGCGATGAACCGATGAAGGTACACCGCGCACTGGCGGACACGCTCGACACCGTAACCGAGGAAATCCTCGCCATCCGCAAGCACGCCCGTGAGACCGGCGACACGACCCGTCCGATCTACCCGATGATCGTGCTGCGCACCCCGAAGGGCTGGACCGGTCCGAAGAACGTGGACGGCAAGCAGATCGAGGGCAGCTTCCGCGCGCATCAGGTGCCGCTGATGATGGACAGCCCGGAGCACCTGCCCATGCTCGAGCAGTGGCTGCGCAGCTACCATCCGGAGGAGCTGTTCGACGAAAACGGCAAGCTGATTCCCGAACTCAAGGCGCTGGCGCCGACCGGCGAGCACCGCATCGGCGCAAACCCGCACGCCAACGGCGGTCTGCTCATGCATCAGCTGCGCCTGCCGGATTTCCGTGATTACGGACTGAATGTTCCGGCTCCGGGCAGTGTTGAGGGTCAGGATATGATCGAGCTTGGCGCTTATGTCCGCGATGTCATCAAGCTGAACATGGACAGCCGCAACTTCCGCGTATTCGGCCCGGACGAGACCATGTCCAACCGCCTGAGCCACATTTTCGAGGTCACCGACCGCGAGTGGAACGCTGAGCGTCTGGACACCGACGAATTCCTGTCCGCAAGCGGCCGCGTGATGGACGGCATGCTGTCCGAGCACATGTGCGAGGGCTGGCTTGAGGGCTATCTGCTGACCGGCCGTCACGGCTTTTTCGCAAGCTATGAGGCGTTCATCCGCATTATCGACTCGATGGCGGCACAGCACGCCAAGTGGCTCAAGGTCTGCAACGGCCTGCCGTGGCGTCAGCCGATCGCATCGCTCAACCTGATTCTGGCTTCCAACGTATGGCAGCAGGATCACAACGGCTTTACCCATCAGGACCCGGGCTTCCTTGACCACATCGCCAACAAAAAGGCGGATGTTGTCCGTCTGTACCTGCCGCCCGATGCAAACTGCCTGCTCAGCTGCTTCGATCACTGCATCAAGAGCCGCAACTATGTCAATGTCATCGTGGCATCCAAGCATCCGCGTCCGCAGTGGCTGACCATGGAGCAGGCTGTGCAGCACTGCACCCAGGGCATCGGTATCTGGGAGTGGGCATCCAACGATCAGGGCGCAGAGCCGGACGTTGTTATGGCGTGCTGCGGCGAGACGCCGACGCTCGAAACGCTGGCTGCCGTATCCATCCTGCGGGAAGAGCTGCCCGAACTTAAGGTTCGCGTTGTCAACGTGGTTGACCTGATGAAGCTGCAGCCCGAGCGGGAACATCCGCACGGCCTGTCCGATGCCGAGTACGACATGCTGTTCACCAAGGATAAGCCGATCATCTTCGCCTTCCACGGCTACCCGACGCTCGTTCATGAGCTGACCTACCGCCGTCATAACCGCAACCTGCACGTTCGCGGCTACAGGGAGGAGGGCACCATCACCACGCCGTTCGATATGCGCGTGCAGAATGATATCGACCGCTTCCACCTCGTCAAGGACGTTCTGCTGCGCCTGCCGCAGCTTGGCAACCGCGGCGCGTACCTCTACCAGAAGATGAGCGATAAGCTGGTGCAGCATCAGCAGTATATCAACGAGTACGGTGAGGATATGCCGGAAGTCCGCGAGTGGAAATGGAAATAATGGAGAATTGAAAATGGAGAATGGAGAATGACCGCGAAGGGATGGTTCTCCGCAGGGCGCACATTGTGCGCCCTTTTTCTTTTGCAACGATAAATCATGTTCATACCGACAAATAACTGCACAAACATTACCGTAGGGTGCGGCAAGGTGAATTGCGGCATAGCCGCAAGAGAAGGTGCCCTGGGGTACGACCTCGGCGCACCGTATGTAAATTCATATGCAACATCTATCCCGTAGGGGAGGCCATTGGCCTCCCACGCTATGGTTAACCGGATGCGCGGCCGCTCCTTGCGCAGGCTCCGGTCGCGCTGCGGCCTCTCCTTGCGCAGGCTCCGGTCGCGCTGCGGGCGAACAATGTTCGCCCCTACGGTTACGCATGTGCAGACGGTTTACACGGTGCGCCGGGGTCGGCGCACCCTACGGTAAGGCTTTCTATCACGTTAATTACTAACTTCTAATTCCTAATTACTAATTATGCTTGACATACCGTCTGGTTCATGTTATATTCTAACTGTACTAAAACACACAGTACAGTTGATACACTCTCAAATCAACAAAAGGAAAGGAGGCGCGTCAGGTGATTAAAATCGACTATCGGGATGCCCGACCCATCTATGAACAGGTGGTGGACGGCATTGAGGGACTGGCTTTGCGTGGGGCACTGCCGGCGGACACCCAGCTGCCCAGTGTACGGCAGCTTGCGATGGAACTGTCGATCAACCCGAACACAATACAGCGCGCTTACGGAGAGCTGGAACGCCGCGGTGTGATCTACGCCGCAAAAGGACGGGGAAATTTTATATCGGACAATGCAGCGGCGCTGCGTTCCCAGAGGCTTAACGAACTGGGTGGGCAGATTACCGCACTGGCCGGTCAGGCGCGCTCGCTCGGGGCGACCGAGGAGCAGCTGCGCGGCTGGGTAGAGAGGAAAGGAGAGAGCAGAACATGATTACGGCAACCAACGCGACCAAGCGGTTTGAGGACATCACGGCAGTCGATCACATCTGCGCGGAAGTCAAGGACGGTTCGGTCTACGGCCTGATCGGCTCGAACGGCGCGGGCAAGTCCACGTTCCTGCGCATGCTGGCCGGCATTTTGCAGCCGGATGAGGGCACGGTGCAGATCGACGGCAAGGACATTTTCGAGAACATTGCGATGAAGGAACGGTTTTTCTTCATCTCGGATGAGCAGTTCTTTTTCCCGAACAGCACGCCGAAGGAAATGAAAAACTACTACAAGCGCTTTTACAGCAAATTTGATGAAGCGCGCTACCGCAAGCTGATGAGCGGCTTCGGTCTGGACGAAAACCGCAAGCTGCGGACGTTCTCCAAGGGCATGAAAAAGCAGGTTTCGGTCATCTGCGGCGTATGCAGTGGCACGGACTACTTATTCTGCGATGAGACGTTCGATGGTCTCGATCCGGTCGTTCGCCAGACGGTAAAGAGCCTGTTTGCCGAGGATGTAGCGGACAGAGGTCTGACGCCCATCATCGCCTCGCACAACCTGCGTGAGCTGGAGGACATCTGCGACCATGTCGGTCTGCTGCATCGCGGCGGCATCCTGTTCTCGCGCGATCTGGACGACATGAAGCTCGGCATGTACAAAATGCAGTGCATTTTCCCGAATCCGCTGCCGGATTCCGCGTGGGAAGGCTTTGACATTCTGCACAAGGAGCAGCGTGGCTCGCTGTACACCATCACGGCGCGCGGCAGCCGGGAAGAGCTGCTCGCCAGGGTGAACGCGCTGAACCCGACCTTCTGCGAAATGCTCCCGCTGACGCTGGAGGAAATTTTTATCAATGAAACGGAGGTGGCAGGCTATGATGTCAAGAAACTCCTGTTCTAAGGGTCTCGTGCGGGATTGCATGAAACGCAATCTGTGGGCCATCGTGCTGTCTACGGTGGGATTCTTTATGGCGCAGCTGCTGCCGGTGATTATGACGGCGCAGCACAGCCTGTCGGAACATAAGCAGGATCTGGCCAATCTGAGTGCGGCAGATGCCGCGGCAAGCTGGCAAGGCTATGTGGAGAGTGTCGGTGAGATGCTCGGCGGACAGAATATGTTTGTCAAGCTGGCCGTCATCATTCTGGCGGTCACCTGCGGTGTGAGCATGTTCGCGTACCTGCACAATCGCCGCAAGGTGGATTTCTATCACAGCCTGCCGATTTCGCGCAGCCGTCTGTTTGCGGTAAACTACGCGACCGGTGCGCTGTGCGCGCTGGTGCCGTACCTCGTGCTGCATGCGCTGAGCATCGTCTGCACGTGCGCGATGGGCTTCGGTGAGGTAGTCAACGCATCGCTCATCGGCGTGATCGCGTCCAACGTCATTTTCTTCTTCCTGCTGTACGCGATGGCGGCTGTTACGACCATCCTGTGCGGCAACACGGTCATCACGCTGCTGCTCGGTCTGTGGGTGTACTTCGGACCGACGCTCGTAACCGCACTGTGGCAGGGCCTCAAGAGCATGTTCTTCCAGACCTATGTGACGGATGCCTCCATGACTTCGCTGCTGTTCTGCAGCAAATTTGCACCGCTGATTCAGTATTTCGGCGTAAACGGCACGAAAATGCATAGCTGGGCAGTGGAGCCTGTCTATACAATGGATTACGCAGCCGGGCTGCAGGAGTCGAGTGCTATCGGTCTGCTGATCGGCTATGCGGTTGCGGCGATCGTTATCACCGCACTGGCGCTGTTCCTGTTCCGCATCCGAAAGAGTGAGCGGGCGGGCACGGCACTGGCATTTAAGCCCGCAAAGCTGCCCGTCAAGATTATTATCTGCGTGGTTATGGGTACGGCGTTCGCTGAGATTTTCAAAATGCTGGTCTACGAATCCGAGCTGTGGTTCTGGGTCGGTCTGGTACTCGGCACGGTCATTTTCCACTGCGTGGTGGAGATTATTTATGCGTTCGACTTCCGCGCCATCTTCCGCAAGCCGCTGCAGCTGGTTATCATCCTTGCAGTGCTGTGTGCGGGTCTGCTGACCATGCAGTTCGACGTGTTCGGCTACGACAAGTGGCTGCCGGATGAGGGCAGCATTGCAGCGGCAGCGCCGATGGGTTACGTCGGTGAATCGGCACTGCTCAGTGAGCCGGAAAACATCGCGGCAGCGCGGCAGCTGGCGGCGCTCGGCGTGGAAAGTCTGAATAACACGGATGAAAATGCACAGAAGGCGTGCATTACCGTCACCTTCAAGCTGAAGAACGGCAAGGTGAAGAGCCGTTCGTATGAGCTGCCGGCCACAGACGAAGTGTTCACGCTCAAAAAGCAGATTTACCAGTCCGCAGAGTACAAGCAGAAGGCGTGGTCGCTGTTTGCGCTCGGCGAGGTCAACGAGGGTTACCACCGCAACATTGTTTTCTACACCAACGGTGACGGCTACAACGGCGTCGGCACACTCAGCGACTCGCAGAAGGCACAGGAGATCATTGACACGCTCAAGGCAGAGACGCTGACCCACACCGGTGATGCCATGCCGGTGCTGCGCATGGAATTCTCGCAGCAGAACAACGACGATTATTACAGCGAGGGTGCCGTATGCGTGACCGACAAGGACGTAAAGACGCTTGCACTCATCAAAAAGTACGCCAATATCGTTCCCAAGGCTGTCAGCGCGAAAAACGTAAAGCTGATTACACTGAGCATCTATCTGCCGGATAAAGACTTCTGGCAGGGCGTGCAGGTGACCGACAGAGCAGACATTGACGCGCTGCTCAAGAATGCGGTCAACATTGACGCAATGAATCTGTACGGCAGCGATGCGATGGCGTATGGCATTATGCAGCAGTTTGCCCGCAGCAACGTATCCGTGACCTACACGGACGAAAAGGGCGACAAGTGGGATGCAAGCGCAGGCTACACCGAAGAGGATTATCCGAAGGATATCATCGAGAAATACCGTGCACAGGCCGAGAAGGACGCGGAAAACGGCGTCGAGTCTGTACAGGACGGTGATGTTGCCTATACAACGGAAGTGCCCCTCGGATGAGAAAGCGCGGTATCATCTGTTTCCGCTCGGGCTGTTCCTGCCGCTGTTCTGGCGGTGGTTCGAGCGGGCAGGCTGCTTGTCTGCTGGATCGTCATCATCGCGGCAAGTACAATATCCGATCTGCTGATTCTGTGGTAGGAGACAGCGGGTCGCAGGATAGAGAGTAATATACGGAAAACAGGCACACCGAGAGGTGTGCCTGTTTTGGGGTTTATGTGATTGAAATACGGGGAAAATACACAAAAGCCGCCCCGAAGAGCGGTTTATTGACAGTATGAAACCATGTATGCTATAATGAAGCTGCTGATATGGAACGGCGAGGTTATTCCCCTGTATTAAGGGGGTGACGCGCATGACAACAATGGAGGTACTTACGCTTCTGATGCTGCTTGCGACGGTTGTCTTCGGTATCTTGAACCTCAAGAAATAACCGCCACCTAAAAAGGCAGCGGCGTTTTCCTCAAGCTCTAAACTTGTTCGGGGAACGACCGCACCTGACACGTGAGAGCCGTTCTTATATCAGTATTATAAACGGACGCTCCGGTTTTGTCAAGTGATGAAACCGGAGCGCTTGTTTGGCTTTCGGATTGGGCGCGTGCCTGCCGGGATTGGCTATTGCCGCCCATGGTCGCACTGCCACACGCGTGCCGACCTGTTCGGTGGTGGATTCGCTTTGCTGCGGCAAAGCCACGCCGGTTGAAACGTGCCACCGGCACGTTTCTAAGAGCCGGCTTTCGAATCCGCCACCTGCCTTCCGCCAAAGCAAAAAAGACATTCCTTTCGGAATGTCTTTTCGCTTTGGTGGAAGGTGGTGGATTCGAACCACCGAAGTCATAGACGACAGATTTACAGTCTGTTCCCTTTGGCCACTCGGGAAACCTTCCATATTCAATTACCAGCTTGATTGGAGCTGGTGGACGGACTTGAACCCCCGACCTGCTGATTACAAATCAGCTGCTCTACCAACTGAGCTACACCAGCGTTTTGTCAAGCCGTCTGTCTCAGCGACTTGTATATAATAGCATGCGAAGCGCGAATTGTCAACAGCTTTTTGCAAAGTTATCGAAAATAATTGTAAAACCCTGTGCATCACTATTAAGAAAAGGGCGGACACACCGATCCGCCCCTGCGTATGGATTAGACGAACACATTTTGCACCAGCACCATGTAAAGCACCGTGCCGACGCCGATAGACAGCAGGTTATTATGCTTCCAGATGTGCAGCAGCGCCGTGATGGCGATGCACAGCAGCTCGGGAATACCGTGGGTACCCGTCACCCAGCCGACGTTTTTCAGGCAGTACACGACCAGCAGCGCGATGACTGCGGGCGGCAGGGTAGAGCCGAGGTATCGGATGATCGGCGGGATGGGCTTGGAGCCGTTGAACAGCAGGAACGGCGCGACGCGCGTTGCAAACGTGCAGACGGCTGCCACGGCGATCATGGCGATAGCATAAACAGTTGTCATAATCAGGCGACCTCCTTTGCCAGACGGCCGCGCATAGCGACCAGCATGACGCAGATTGCGAGCATGGCGGGCAGGATGAAATTGTCCGGCCCGAGGATGGCGAGCGACACAGCTGCCGCAGCCAGCCCCATCAGTGCGGGGATGTGGCACTTGGTGCTCTGCCACTGCTCTACGAAGATAACCGTGAACAGCGAAGTCATGGCAAAATCAATGCCGGTGGTGTCAAACGGCAGTATGCCGCCGATGATCGTGCCGAGCACGCCGCCGAGGATCCAGTAGCTGTGATCCAGCATGGCGATCCAGAAGCGCATATCGCCCGCATCGATGCCCTCGGGTGTCTTGACCGAGCACAGCAGGGAATAGGTCTCATCGGTCAGCGAGAAGATCATGTACCACTTGCGGCGGCCCATCTCATGAAAAGTCTCCAGAAAGGACAGACCGTAGAAGATATGCCGGCAGTTGAGCAGCAGCGTCATCACCGCAACGGTAACAAGGGACGCCTTGGCCGCCAGAAGCGACACAAGCAGATACTGTCCCGAGCCAGCGTAGATGCTCAGGCTGCAGAAGAAGGACCAGATCGATCCGAAGCCGATATCGCGCAGCATAACACCGAATGCAAAACCGATGAACAGATAGCCGCACAGTACGGGTATCGTGGCGGTAAAGGCAGGACGAAACGCCTTTTTCATGGAAATCACCTACATACTATAAGGGTAAAAGAAAAGCGCTCTGCGAACAGAGCGCTTTGGCATTTCAACGTAAACGCACAGATCGTTAAAATCAGATAGCGCGGGTAACCTTGCCGGAACGGAGGCACCGAGTACATACGTTGATATGGCGGGGAGTACCATCGACCATAGCCTTTACGCGACGAACGTTCGGCTTCCAGGTTCGATTGGAACGACGGTGAGAGTGGGAAACCTGAATACCAAAGGTCACACCCTTATTGCAAATATCGCACTTTGCCATTTTCCTGCACCTCCTTCTTTCGGGCATTGCATAGCAGATATTATATTACCACATGTATAGAATGAATGCAAGCATTTTTTTCAGAAAAAGAGAAAATTTCAAGTTTTCCTGCGGTCCGTGCGGAAATCGTTGAAAATAACAGGAAAATAGGGTATAATACAGCTATATCTACTTTATGTATTATACTATGTATTATACAGTAATAAAACAGCAGAGTAAAGAGGATATAGAATACCTGCCACAGCGGAAGGGAGCATTATACTTATGCAGTTAAAAGAATTCGGTGTCAGCTTGGGCGATCTGATCCATGAATTTAATTTTGAGGTCGTTTACGGTCCGGAAGGCTTTGAAAAGACCGAGATCACCAAGGACGACGTAAACCGTCCCGGTTTGCAGCTGGCAGGATTTTTTGATTATTTCGATCCGAACCGTATCCAGATCATGGGCAAGGTTGAGTCCAGTTATGTAGAGGGTCTGTCGAGCGAGGAGCGCCGCAGCCGTTTCGACCGTCTGTTCGAGACCGGCATCCCTGTGCTGCTGCTCTCGCGCAACATTGACGTATTTCCGGAGTGCCTTGCGGCTGCACAGGAGCACGGTGTGCCGATCCTCCGTACCAACGAGTTTACCTCTACCATCATGAGTGCGATCATCGCCTCCCTCAAGGTCAATCTTGCACCGCGTGTTACGCTGCACGGCGTACTCATCGAAATCTACGGCGAAGGTGTGCTTCTGCTCGGTGACTCCGGTGTCGGCAAGTCCGAGACCGCGATCGAGCTGGTAAAGCGCGGCCACCGTCTGATCGCGGACGACGCGGTTGAGATCAAGCGCGTATCCGACAAGACGCTCGTCGGTACGGCGCCCGAGGTTATCCGCCACTTTATCGAGCTGCGCGGCATCGGCATCGTTGACGTTCGCCGTATCTTCGGTGTCGGCGCGATTAAAATGACCGAAAAGGTTGAGCTTGTCATCAACCTTGAGCCGTGGGAAGACGGCAAGCAGTACGACCGTCTCGGCATGGACAGCCAGACGACCTCCATCCTCGATATCGCGGTTCCGAGCCTGACCATTCCGGTAAAGCCCGGTCGTAACCTTGCCGTTATCATCGAGGTTGCAGCGATGAATGACCGTCAGAAGAAGATGGGCTTCAACGCCGCAAAGGAACTGCAGGAGCGTATGCTCAAGCAGTACGGCAACTGATAAAAGGTAAGGCAATACCGCACCATGCAAGCGGTGCTGCCTTCAACAATTCAATAAAAGGTGGGGATCTTTATGAAAAAAGCAGCGGTATTGGTATGTATGGCGTCTGTTCTTCTTTCGGGATGCAGCGGTGCCGGTGGGGAAAAGGCATCGCAGACAGCGGATTCCTGCGCGCAGGCGGTTGCGTCCGAGCTGGCGAAGACCGACTGGACGGCAGTCAGCACCGATGCAAACAGCGATGACGCTGCGTATGTGATGGCGCATACGGACACGGTCGCGCTCGACAGGCTGATCGCGTTTACACTTACAGCCGATGGCGGGCCGAGTGAGGGCGCGTGCGAGGAGCTGCGGAGCCGTTTTCTGGAATCGCCGCATACTGTTCTGGCGTATCTGGTGCTGATGGGCGATCAGACGGTATCGTCGGACGACAGCACACCGGCGGCGGAGTTCATCTGCGGGCAGATTGCCTCGGCGGATGCCGCATGGCATGACGGCTCGGAGGAGTTTGCACAGGTAATGGAATCGTGCAAAGCCGACTATCCGGAAGGACCGGCGGCGGAGCTGCTGAGCAAAATGGAGACGGCACACAAAGCCTCTCTGGAGCGAAATAAATAAGGTATGCAGGCAAAAGCGTGACTTTGACGGTCATGTCTTTTGCCTGCGTTTTCTTTTAGGGAAAACGACTAAACAGAGCGGACGTTTTTTGTTTCACTCACCGAAAGAAAAACGGGAACAAAACCGCTTTCGGATCGTCTAACTGGGTATAAAAAGGAGGTAGTTATTATGATGGAGAAAAAACGAATGGCGGCATTGCTTGCAGCGGTGCTGTTCGGCATGAGCGCGATTCCCGCCGGAGCAGTGAACCTGATCGACACGGACACGGCAGCGACCGACTCCGCCGAGCACGCGGAGCTTGACCTGTACGGCGTGCGCGCCACAGTAACCGACAGGCAGGACGGTGCGCTGACCGTCAGCACCGAAACCGCAGGCACAGTTGTGGTGCATATTGCGGAGCAGACGATCATCATGGACACGCAGACTGGTTTGCCGGCAGGCGCACAGGATATCAAAAAGGGTGACGAGGTGTACCTCTACTGCGGGGAAATGATGGCGCTGTCCGAGCCGCCGCAGGTGTATGCCAAGGCGGTTCTGGTCAATCTGACCGACGAACACGAGCCTGCAAGCCTGCTGTCCGCCGAGCAGGTGAAGAGGAATGCGGATGGCAGTCTGACCGTGCAGGCAAGCGACGGCAGCCTGATGCTGAACATTGCGCGGAATGCGTCTGTTACGCCGTTCGGCACGAAAAACAAGGCAAAACTTGAGGATATCCGCATGGGCACGAGGTTTTTCGCGTGGTACGATGTGGTTCTGGAGAGCTATCCGGCGCAGGCGGGTACGGACAAGGTCGTGCTGCTGCCGCAGGAGGATGACACGTTCGCCGTTGTTGTCGAGGGTGACATGGTGCTGACCGAAGGACGCCGGACGGGCGGTATGGCGATGGTGCCGCTGCGGACGGTCGCGGAAACGCTCGGCTACACGGTGAGCTGGAACGCCAAGGACCGCACGGTGCACCTCACCAACGGCGCGGTGCAGACGACCGTGACCATTGGTCGGGACGAATACTTCCACGCGACCGCAATGCCGAACGCGGACGGCATGAGCCGACCTGAACCGCTCGGCGCCGCGCCCTATATCGCGCAGAGCAGAACGTGGGTTCCGGCGGAGCTGTTCGGCCTGCTCGGTGAGCAGCTTGAGATGCGCGGGGACGCGCTGTATCTCGGCGGGGTGCCGAATGCTTTCACCGGAGAAGCCGATGAGACGAATGCGTTTAACATCGTGTGCAAGGACAAGACGCTCGACAAAGGGCGCATGGAAAACGGCGTGGCTATGGTGCCGCTCCGTGAGGTCGGCGAAGCCCTCGGCTACACCGTGACGTGGGACATAGAGAACCGTCAGGCGAAGATGAACAACGGCAAGGTTATGACGCATATAAACATCGGTGAGGATTCCTATATCCGTTCGGTGATGAACGGCGATGGCACGGAAGCACCGGTTTCGTTCGGCGCGGCGCCGTATTTCGCTGATGGCAAGACGTGGGTTCCGGCAAAGCTGTTTGAACTGCTCGGAGAACAGGTTGAAATGAAGGGGAATACGCTGTATCTCGGTGGAACGGAGAACTAAATACGAGAAAGGATGACCGCCATGAAACGAAAGTGGAAAGCCTGCCTGTGCATAGCCGCGTTCCTGCTGGCGGTGCTGCCAGTCTCCGCAAGCGCGGATTCTGGCCCGAAACCGCAGATCACCATTCAGGTGCAGAATGCGCCGGACGGCGATTACTACGTTGACCTGCTCATTCCGGGCGAGATACCCGAGCGCGGCATCGACAATATAGAGTGGAACCACATTGACCGTGCGTCTCTGCCGCTGGATGCGCTGGAGCGCGACCGCATGGACGGCTGGCACTATGCCATGCTGGACGGCACGCCTGCACCGCTGTTTTACAAGCATCCGGACAAGGACATGTTTGTGTTCAGCTATTTCGGCACGCCGGACACGTTTCGGATTGCGATTTATGATGATTCTCAGCAGAAAGTAAACTTTTCTGAGGTGATGAAGCGCACACAGCTGCAGCAGATATTCACCTGTGACTTTGCGGATAATACGGTAAAAACCGGAAATCCGCTGCTGACATATCTCAAACAGTTCGCGTCCTCGCTGCTGCCGACGCTGCTAATAGAGGGAATCCTGCTGCTGCCGTTCGGCTTCTGGGACAGGCGCAACGCAAAGCTGTTCCTCGTTGTCAACATCGGCACACAGCTGCTGCTCACTGTCGTAACGGCGGCCTGCATGTGGATTGGCATGCCGTTCTACCGGTATCTGGTGTTTGCGCCGCTTGAGCTTGTGATTTGGATCATCGAGGCCGTTATTTACCGCAAACGGCTGCAGACCCGGCGGGAAACGGCTCATCCGGTCGCTTACGCGCTGTGCGCCAACGCATTGAGCGCAGCCGCAACTTTGTTCAGCGTGCACATGATATTTCCGTGGGTTTGAGTGAAAAGAACCTGTCAATCGACAGGTTCTTTTGCGTATTCCGGCATTTTGTGGTATGCTATACGGAGCAAAGGAGGCGAGCGGCCGTGTCAGACAAAGCATACTATCATCTGCCCGGATTGTTTGAATTTTACGAGTTTTACCGCGCATTTCTGCCGTTATACCGCGCAAATCGTGACTGGTTTTATGACTGGTGTGAGATTGGGTCCATTTACGGCGCACCGGCGGACTGTCTCTGGGGAGGCGGACGAGCGGGTTTCGGTGAGTGCGGCGCACGCGAAGCGCTGGCTCTGGCACAGGAGTACGGCGTTTCCGCGCGGCTGACATTCAGCAATTCGCTTCTGCGCGAGGAACACCTGTCCGACTGCAAATGCAATGCACTCTGCGAGCTGTTTTCGCAGGCAAACGGCGTGCAGAACGGCGTAATCGTGCATTCCGAGCTGCTGACCGACTACCTGCGGACGCGGTATCCGGCGCTGTACCTCGTGTCGTCTACGACCAAGGTGCTGACCGATTTTGAAGATTTCCGGCGCGAGCTGGACAGGGAAGAATTTCGGTATGTCGTGCCGGATTTTCGATTGAATAAACGGTTTGAGGAATTAAACGCCTTGTCGCAGGTGCACAAAGATAAGGTGGAATTTTTGTGCAATGAGTGCTGCTGGTTCGGGTGCAGTGACCGTAAGCAATGCTACGAGGTTGTCAGCCGCAAAAATCTCGGCGAGGACTGCGAGCACCGGTGTAAAGCACCGGATGCACAGAGCGGCTATCGGTTCTCTAAGGCGATGGAAAATCCGGGGTTCATCGGCGTTGATGCTGTTCTGCGGACGTATCTGCCAATGGGATTTTCGCAGTTCAAGATCGAGGGCAGAGGACTGGGAAGCGCGCTGATCCTCGAGTTTTTGCTGTATTATATGACAAAACCGGCGTATCAGCTGCGCGTGAGAGAAGAAATTTATCTGGATAATATGCTCGATTTATTTTAGAGCATAAGAAAAGAACCTGTCGTAAGACAGGTTCTTTCAGTCTGTCAAAAAAGTATTATTTTAATTTTTACGCTTCGTGCGGCAGCACGCA
>ERZ832973.1522-NODE-1522-length-17531-cov-213.049325_pt1 | contig 17531 bp, 16 predicted proteins | sample MGYA00519950_ERZ832973 | MGnify/ENA primary metagenome ERZ832973 (study PRJEB31850, sample SAMEA3708734) | human gut metagenome | biome: human gut; feature: human-associated habitat; material: faeces | place: China | collected 2014 ... | reverse complement strand
TGTCCGTTATAATTGATGGTAACTTCCATCTGCCTTTCCTCCATTCAGATTTTTTTGGTAAATCTGAATGGGGCGGCGGAGAACGGCACTGGGGCCAGGGTTCGGGCCATGCTGGCCCGATGTTACGGCCCCACAGGTATGAAAAAACGCCCGGACAGCAGAAAGCTATTCGAGCGCAAAAACTCCAATATTCACTTACAGAATGACAATTTTCGCACCGGCTGCCAGACGGGGCCTGCTCGTTGACTGGGCTTTTTTTTACGGTAGTGAAATATTGTCTGAATTTGTCGGCGGTCAATGCGCTTCATGGCGGTTCCCTCCTAAAGCCGCCGTGTCAGCGTATAGGCGTCACTCCTTTGTCGAGGGCATAAAGAAACGGCGGCCTTGATGTACTCAAAACCGCCGCAGTACCCGGAAAATCCATTTTGGGCGCACGAAGCTGCCTGCCCTGCAACGTTTTTTTCTTTCCCCGTCTTGCGGGGCAGGATCGCTTGGCTTATTCGATTTTAGTCTTGCTCTTGTTCGACTGCCTCTTTCAGCCGGTCAAAACTCTCATCGCTGATGATGTGTTCAATCCGGCAGGCATCGTATTCCGCTCTCTTGGGATCAACGCCTGCGGCGATGAGCTTGTCGCGGAAGAAACAGTGCCGCTCATAAATTTTCTCAGCAACTTCGCGGTCCATATCGGTCAGATGGAGAAAGTAATCTTCATCCATTGTGAGAAAGCCGCCATCCCGTAAAGTCACCACCGCATGGCACACGCTGGGCTTTGACACCTCCATGTGCCGGGACACATCCACGGAGCGTACCATGCCTTTCTTTTTCTGGATTACCAACACAGCCTCCAGATAGTCCTCGCCGGAAGCGTACAGTTTTTTACCAGGAGACATTGACTGCACCTGCTTCTTGCGCGTGGGAGAAGAAAGCCCGTAAGAGACTCACAGCCTCCCCGTCCATAGGTCGGTGCCACAGCACCTTGCTCCCCTGAATGAACAACAGGTAGGTGCAGCATTTATAAATAAGTTCCGGGTCATGTGTAATCAGGAACAGGCTCTTTCCCAGTTCTTTCAGACGGTTTAAGTTGTCCGACACCTCCAGCATATGCCGGTAATCCAATCCGCTGGTAGGCTCGTCAAATATCAGGATCTTTTTGCCTGATGCTATTGCACTGCCAATCGCCACCCTCTGCTTTTCACCGCCGGACAGGGACATGGGGTGTAGCTTTACTTTGTCCAACAGGTCAAGGCTGTTCAGTATCTCCTTGGCGCGGGCCGTGTCAGCTTTCTCGTCCTCACCGTCCATACTTAGCAGCAATTCGTCCAGCACATCTTCTGTGAATAGCTGGTGGTTCACATCCTGCATGACCATATAGGAGATATGCCTGCGCTGCTTTGCGTCATAGGAGGCCCCATCCATTTCAAGCATACCTTTCGCTTTTTTATCCAGGCCGCACAGACACCGGGCGAAGGTGGATTTTCCCGCACCGTTGTTTCCGATAATGCCGATGATCTCCCCTTGGGGCAGGGTCAGGTCTGGAATATCCACATTGAGAGGGCCGTGCTTTTCATAGGAGAACTGGAACCCTCTGATATTTAATTGCGGGGCGGAAGGCTTGGGCGAGGCCTCTGGAGGCAGATGGAATGGATCCAGCGCCCGCAGCCCTATTCCCTGCAATTCATCGGGCGATAATTTTTGAAATTCCGCCCCAGTAAATTCCCGTACAATACTTCCGTGCTTCATGTAGATAATCCGATCTGCGTAGGGAACGAGATAATAAAGCCGGTGTTCCGCGACGATCACAGTCTTTTTCTCGGACCGCCAGTGCCGGATTACGCCAATTAAATCTTCAATGGTGGAAATATCCAGGTTGGAGGATGGCTCGTCCAGCACAAAGATGTCCGGGTGGATTGCGTCGGCAGAGGCGCAGGCGATTTTCTGTTTTTCCCCGCCGGATAGGGCAAACAAGCTCCGGTTCAGCAGCTTTTCCAGCTTGAGGCTGTGGGCAGTCTCCTCCAGACGCTTCCGCATCTCCGGGACTGGCAGGGCCATGTTTTCACACCCAAAAACAATCTCACTGGTGGTATCTACATTGTAGAATTGTGTTCTTGGGTTTTGGAATACAGACCCCACCCGCTGTCCGATTTGATAAAGGGGATAGTCTTTTAGCTCTTTCCCATCTAAGAGGACTTGCCCGGTCAGTTTCCCACTGTAGTAATGTGGGATCAAACCGTTGATCAGCCGGGTTAGTGTTGTCTTGCCACAGCCAGACTCTCCACAGAGCAGGATAGTTTCACCGTCCTGAATTGCCAGATTGATATGGCTTAGGTTGTTCTCGGTTTCCCCACTCTCATAGGTAAAGGAAACATCTTTCAATTCAATCACAGTATCACCTCCTTACCACGGGCTGAAAAAGTATGTAGAGAGCAGTGCAGTTCCGGCAATCAGCACCGCCAGCAGATCCCAGCCGGTAAACCCGACCTTTGTGATATTGGTGCGCCGGACCGGGTTATCCAGGCCGCGGGTCAAGGCTGCCGCAGAGAGATCATCCCCGATTTTGACCACCGAGATCATCAGGGGAATAAAACGGTATTCAATCAGGGCGGCGGGATTTTGCCAGAACTTCTTTGTCCCGAACTGGACCTCCCGCATCCGCATGGCATCCTTGATGGCCGCCGACTCCTCCTGCATGGTAGGGATAAAACGAAACAGGACGGAGAGCGGAATGGTGATCTGCCGCCCAATGTGCATCCGGCCAAGTGCGGTAATGCACTCGCTGGCCGTGGTGGACTTGATAATATAGGCTCCCATCACAAAAGCCGGAAACAGCCGCAGAACCAGTCCCACCAACAGGACTACCAGCATATTGACGATCATGGGAAACTGGACGGAGTTCTGGATAGCCTGCACAAACAGCCCCGCTGCGAACAGGCAGAAGAACACCGTTGCCGTCTTATACTGCCGGTTAGTCAGCAACAGGACAAAGGGAATCATCGCCACCGCGATCATAAAGGCGGTGTGGCTATATAGAAATTCTGCGGTAGCGACAACGGCCATCAGCAACAGCTTGGTTCGTGGGTCCAAGCAAAAGCCTATTCTGTTTTCAACAACCGCTTGAAGCTGCTCCATTACACAATGCCCGCTCTCTCAAAGTGTTTTTTCAGCATTTTATGGCCCAGAAGCGCGCCCAGAATACCGCCCACAAACAGCAGCGCAAAGCCCACATACATCATCCAGGAGGGCATCAGGGATTGCAAGGTGTTTGCGTACTGATCACCCATGGAGGTGTGGATGTTTTCCCAATACGCTTCACCGGCAAACCAGAGATTGGCGGGGCAACCCATGATACCGAGGCAAAAGCAGGCATAGCTCAGAACAGTGACTTTGAATTTCTGATAGCCGCCGATTTTGAGCACAACATCGCTTAGAATGCCGCCGAGCACCCAGCCGAGCAGGCCGATCCAGCCATAGCCGATTAAATAGAAGAAGATACCGCCAATGATGCCGGTAATGGTAAGCATTCCAAATTTCTTGATTTTTGTGTAATACAGCATCATAGGGATACCGCATACAATCGGCCAAATCACAAAAAGGAATGGATATACTACTGGTAACGCAGTTAATAGTCCAACGACAAAGAAAATGACGAGAGTCATTGCAGAATAAATACCAACATTGATAAGATCTTTGCCTGTAAGTTTATTTGTGTTTTCCATTTTCAAAAAGTCCTTTCAATATAATTTCGATTGATACATTAAGAAGCAAGAATCATTTTAAATATGAGAGATTAAACCACCTTCCTTTATCACAGTTAGTTAGATTACGCTAACTTCCAATCAAAAATTTTGGGGATCAAATCCCCAAAACAGTTTGCCACCCGGAACTGAAAAAAGCGGCCAATGTATGAGCATATTTTATCGCGGCATCTTTCGGATAATTGTGCAAGACAATTTCTGCGATAGATGAATAGTAAGAATGAACAAGCATATGCCACTCGTCATCCTCCAAATCATGTACGGGAACTCCGCGTTCCTTCAGTTCCGCAATTAGCTTTTGTGTCTCCCGAACATCGGAACGCACCACATCATCCAGAAAAGAAGCATATTTTGTCCCCGCAGACTGCATCAGCAGCAGTTTGAATACATCAAAATGTTCATAAATGTATTCGATAATCTGGCGGATCGTGTCCTCCGACAGTTTCCAGAGTTGCTTTAATTCATCCGTCCGAGCTAATTCAAAATGCTTGATGACAGAATCGGAATACATCTCAGATACCGCCTGAACCACTGGTTCGACAAGTGCGCCGAACAAAGCCTCTTTGTCCTCGAAATGATTGTAAAATGCCCCGTTTGTCACATGGGCGGCCTTACAGATTTCACGAATACTGGCACGTTCAAAACCATTTTCCAGAAAATGCTTTTTTGCACAGGCCAAAAGATTTTCATGGGTCTGCTGAAAATCCCTTGACATTTCCATCCCTCCATCCTATACTTGAATTACACTGTAATATTACACCGTAATTCAGATTATATCACGATGCCATCGAAAATGCAATACCCTCCTTGTATTTTCAGTTGCTCGAAAGGAGGCTTTCTTATGCCAAATAAAGAACCGGGTGCAATCCACCAACTCTTTGCTTTTGTGGGCGAGAGAAACAGCAAAATGCGTATTTCCATTCTTCTTGCTGTGTTAGGGGAAATGTTTGGTATCGTACCATTCCTAATGGTGGCGCTGTTGGCGGATGAACTCTACCGCGGTACAGCCACCATACAGCGTGTTTTGTTCTTTAGTGGAATAGCCGCCATATGTCAGCTTATAAAAATGCTTCTCACATGGCGATCTTCTCTTATGTCCCACAAAATTTCCTTCACAATTTTGAAAAATATCCGTGAAGCAATTACAGATCGGATGGCAAAAGTCCCAATGGGCGTTATGCTGGAAACGCCTACGGGAACTTTCAAAAACCTAATTGTAGATAATGTTGCAAAGTTAGAGGATTCTATGGCTCATTTTATGCCAGAGCTGCCATCGAATATTGCAGCGCCGTTGTGCAGTATTCTCCTGATTTTCATTCTGGACTGGCGCATGGGGCTTGCATCCCTAATCACAATTCCACTGGGTATTCTCTTTTTCGCTGCTATGATGCGCGGTTATGGCCCTCGAATGGAAAACTATATGCGCTCTGCCAATGATATGAACAGCTCCTTAGTAGAATATGTCAGCGGCATTCAAGTCATTAAAGCGTTTAACCGTTCTGCATCCTCTTATGGAAAATACTCAAAGTCTGTCAACTATTTTCACGATTCTACAATGGAGTGGTGGAGTCAATGCTGGTTTTGGAATGCAGCGGCACGAGCTGTCCTGCCTTCTACTCTTTTGGGTACATTGCCAGTAGGCGCATGGCTTTACATGGAAGGAACGCTTTCACTTCCCGTATTTTTAATATCTTTAGTAGTTCCGCTGGGGTTCGTTGCTCCATTGATGAAAGTGTCCGAGGCGATGGAGCAAGTCAGCATGATAAAAGGTAATTTGGAGCAAGTAACCGCTTTCCTAAAAACCCCGGAACTTGTCCGACCCTCTGAACCTGTATCTTTGGGAGAACGTACTTACCAATTTGAGGACGTACATTTCGGCTATAAAGAAACCGAAGTTCTTCACGGTATTTCTTTTCAAACCAGACCCGGCACTATGACGGCTATTGTTGGGCCTTCCGGTTCTGGTAAATCCACGATTGCAAAACTGATGGCTGGTTTTTGGGATGTGACTTCTGGCTCTGTGCGTTTCGGCGGCCAGGATATTCGTCAAATCCCTTTTGAGCAGTTGATGGGTGAAATCAGTTATGTGGCACAAGACAATTTCCTATTCGACAAATCCATTCGGGAAAATATCCGCATGGGTAATCCGGCAGCAACAGATGAAGAAGTAGAAGATGCCGCAAAAGCTGCTAACTGTCATGACTTTATTATGCAGTTAGAGCAGGGATATGACACACTGGCCGGTGATGCCGGAGACCGACTTTCTGGCGGGGAGCGCCAACGTATTACGATTGCGAGGGCCATGCTAAAACCGTCATCCGTAGTCATTTTAGACGAGGCCACTGCCTATGCTGATCCAGAAAATGAGGCGCTAATTCAACAGGCAATCAGCAAATTAGTGGCCGGAAAGACATTGATTGTTGTAGCGCACCGTTTGAATACGATTCGCAATGCCGATCAAATTCTGGTTGTGGCAAACGGAAATATTGCAGGCCGTGGGACACAAGAAGAACTTCTCCGGGAATGCCCCATCTATCAAAAGATGTGGCAAGATTATGCCGGAACCATAGAAGAAGCAGACTTGAAAGGAGGAGTGGAAAACCATGCTTGAAATGATACGCCGGATTTTTAAGATTGCGGGTAGAAGCCGACAGAAAATCATCGTTGGCATCACATTTAATATTCTCAAATCCTTTTTCAATGGTTTTATGATGTTCGGTGTTTTTTGGATTTTATTACATTTAGAAAATCTTACACCTACTATTATTCTACAAGCCTTTGGTGTTGTATTAGGAAGTGTTATCGGACGCTTTTTCTTCCAATGGATGTATGACCGTACCATGAGTGGAACGGGATATGATATTTTCCGTGATTATCGTCTGGAAATAGGAGAAAAATTGAAACAGGCTCCTATGGGCTACTTTTCAGAGCAAAATTTAGGAACTATTCAGACAATACTTACTACGACGATTGCTGATTTAGAGGGTTACTCCATGCTTGCAATCGAGCAGATGACAAGCGGTGTTGCTATGGCAGCTCTCATGTCAATTATGATGTTCTTTTTCAACCCTATCATTGCCATTTTAAGTTTGATTGGACTATTATTAGGTTTACTTGTTCTTCGTTGGGTCCGCAGTAGAGCCGCGCAATATGCTCCTATTTATCAAGAAGCACAGGAAAACCTGGTGAGCAAAACAATGGAATATATCCGAGGGATTTCTGTTCTACGGTCTTTCTCCAAAGGTGAGGAAGGACAACGAGAAGTACGCAGCGCATTTCAAAAAAAGTGGGATGCAGATTATGGGCAGGAAAAGGCTACGGCCGGGGTTCTCCGTTTTTATATTCTGGTCTATAAGCTCATGAGCTGTGTACTGATTGCTGCGGCGGGTTTGCTTTTTATGGCTGGAAAAATAAGTTTGCCCTACTGCTTGACTTTCCTGTTTTGCGCATTTACTGTGTACTCTGACTTAGAAACAATGGGAAACAGCGCCTTTTTGAGCAAGAAAATCAATACAGAACTGGATCGGTTAGAAGAAGTCACCAATATACCTCAAATGGACACCAGCACAGACAAATTAGAAACTTCCCACTACGATATAACACTGGATCATGTATCATTTGGCTATGACAAGCGGCAGGTCATCCATGACATCTCTCTGAACATTCCAGAACATACTACCTGTGCTATTGTTGGCCCATCTGGAAGTGGAAAAACAACTTTGTGTAATTTAATTGCCCGGTTTTGGGATGTGCAGGATGGCGCTGTACGAATTGGCGGAAAGGATGTAAAAAACTATACTGCGGATAGTATTTTGGAGCATATCAGCATGGTCTTTCAGAATGTATATCTTTTCCACGATTCTATTGAAAACAACATCAAATTTGGAAAGCCTGATGCTACCCACGAGGAAGTAGAAGCTGCCGCAAAACGTGCTTGCTGCCATGATTTTATTTCAGCGTTGCCAGATGGGTACAATACAATCATCGGCGAGGGAGGCTCTACACTTTCCGGCGGAGAGAAGCAACGAATTTCTATTGCCAGAGCGATTCTTAAAGATGCACCTATTATTATTTTGGATGAGGCCACTTCCAGCGTTGATCCGGAAAATGAGCAGGCACTTTTATCTGCGATTTCAGAACTGACGAAAAATAAAACCTTAATTTCGATTGCCCATCGTTTGAGTACAGTGGAAAACGCAGATCAAATCATTGTAATAGATCAGGGTAGAATTGCTCAACAGGGAACTCACCAGTCTTTGATTTCACAAGAGGGAATTTATAGAAATTTCCTAAACCTCAAACTCGCATCCGCTGGATGGCAGCTTTAATTACATAGCATGATATAAAGGCCGGGATTTATCGCCCTGTGGCGGCAAATTCCGGCCTCTTTTATACTATACTTATCCGTAGATCAATTCCTGAAAAACGATTTCCTCCGCCTGCGCTTTCAGCGTGTTCATCAGCCCCACCCAGCGCATGGGGTCACGGGCTTTCAGTTCCTCGGTGACGCCCGCCGCCTCCATCATCCGGGGCAGCATGGCATCCATCCGCTCCCGCGCCGCCCGGTCAATCTCCAACAGGTGCGGGTACAGCTTTTCGCTCAAAATCAAGCTGCTGTAAAGGCCGGGCCGGTGTTCCTTCAGGTAGCGTTGCCTCATACGGCCATACTTGCCGATGGGGGCCTCCGGCTGCTCGGACAACTCCAGGTCGGGGATATACCTTGTCGTCCTGCTCAAAAGTGCGGATACTGCCAAACTCCGGGTTTTTGAAAATTTCCATTTGGTTCATAGCGTAACCTCCTGTAAAAGTCGCTGTTGTGGGATGAAAAAAGACGGCCTTACCAGCCGCCTGCGTTCATATCGTGATTGACCTGTGAAGTGTAGTGGTTGCTGATGGTGGTGGGGGCGTTAAACAGCACCGTCAGCAGGTACTGCTTCATGTTGCGGACCTCGGTGGTGTTTTTCTGTAAGCTGTCCATGACAAACCGGATATGCTCGCTGTCCAGCTTCAAAAACCGGGAGCGCACCACCTCATGGGGGAAGTCGTTGCCTGCGATCCGGGTGGTTTTGCGTCTGGCACAGACGGTTTCCACCATCAGTGCCACGATCTCATCCAAATCCTCCCGATAGGTAGCAAACTCCCTGCACAGGTAGTCATACTCGATGTTCTCTAAAATCAAACCTCGATATTCTTCCATCTCTGTAACAGGCATCGCATCCCTTCCTTTCCGTTCCGGCGGGCTTGCCGCCGCTGTTTCCCGGAAGGGAATGGAATCGGTACTTGATTCATGAGTAATTGATTTTTGAGTATTTGATTTCTCTATATTTAATTCTGCGGGCTTTTCCGTATCCGGTTTCTCCATATCCGGGTTTCCCGTATCTGGTGAAGCCGTATCCGGCTGGGGCGTATCCGGGTTCTTCGGCTGTGGTTGCTCGTAGATAACATACTCGGTATCACTGATCCGACCCTGTTTGTCCCGCAGTTGATGACGGACAATGTACCCGGCAGCTTCCAGCTCCCGCAGCGCACCGCCAATAGCGTCCACGCCCTCTTTGCAGATGGCGGCAAGCCCTCTGGTGGTATAGTTCCAGTCCTCCGGTAAGGACAGCATCATGGAAAGCAGCCCCTTGGCTTTCAGGGACAGTTTCCCGTTGCGTAAATGGTGATTGCTCATCACGGTATAATCTCTGGTTCGTTCAATGCGAAATACGGCCATTGACCTCACTCCTTCCAAATTTCTCAGGATATGAAAAAAGCCACAATCCTGTAAAAAGAATTGTGGCAGTCAGCTGTTTTGTTCACTTTTTCTGCGCCGGTAGGGGCGTTTGGGAATGGGCGGTTTATCCAACAAGTCATTTCCCTGAGAGAATGGCAGAGTTTGCAGAACACGGTCAATCTCCATAGATTCCATATCATGCTGGGAATGGCAATCCTCCCGGATTGCTTCCCGGATTTCCTTTACAGTACACATTTCAATCCTTTCCTTTCGCAGTAATGATTTGTTTATGAGTGGCGGCGGCGCTTGTCCGGCTTAAAATCGAGGATATGTCCCTCGATGATACGGGCGTAACGCTTGATTTTGATTTCCCGGCGCTGCTGGCTCAGGAGGGCGGCCTGATAGCCGTCCTCCGTAAGAAACAGCCGCATTTCATCACCGGGACTGCCGTAGGTGCAGGAACGCAGGACAGAAAACTCAATCATCCGGCGGGTGTTGTCCTGAAAACGCTCCACGGCAAGAATGTTGTGTCCTTTCAGCTCACGGGCGGACATATGGCACAGACCGTGAAGCTTCTGCAGGAAAAGGACTTGACCGATGAGGACGCCTTGAACCAGCGCATCACCGAACTGGAAACCAAGTATCACGACACACTGGCAGTGGTGAAAGACCTCGAAGGTCGCATGAAGGCCAACAAAGAGCTGCGCTATCATGTCGCAGCCTATACCAGCACCAAGGGTATCGTACAGCAGTTCAATACTGCCAAGCGACCCGCAGCCTTTGAGGAACAGCATCGTGCAGAGCTGACAGCATACCGGGCGGCAGCAGCCTATTTCAAGGCAAACGATATCACTAAGCTGCCCAGCCCGAAAAAGCTGGAAGCCGAGTATGCGCAGCTGGCATCCGAAAAGGCAAAGTTCTACGAGCAGTACAAGGAAGCTAAGGAAGAACTGCTCAAACTGAAAACCGCAAAGCAGAATGTTGCGTCCTTTTTCCGGGAGAAAGAACCGGCGCAGCAGGAGAGATAAAGGAGTGTGCGTATGATCAATCTGAAAATCGACCCGGAGTTCTAGTCCCAGATTCCTCCTCTGACCGATGATGAATTTAAGCAGCTTGAAGAAAACATCCTCAAAGAGGGCAAGCTGCTCTCTCCTTTGATCGTTTGGGGCAATACCCTTGTTGACGGTCACAATCGTTATGCCATCCTTCAGAAACACCCGGAGATTTATTTCTCCACCATGCCGCTCCCCTTTGAAAGCAGAGAAGAAATCCTCGCATGGATCTGCAAGAATCAGTTGGGGCGGCGCAATCTCACACCGGAGCAGAAGAAGTTCCTCATTGGAAAACAGTACAGTATGGAGCATCGGAAGCCCGGTGGAAATGGCAACAACCAGTATACGGCTGCTGTCAAAGAACCTGTTCAGGAGGAATTGTGTCAAATTGACACAATTCCTCCCACCTCTGCGGAAGCAAGCATCCGCAAGCAGATTGCAGAGCGGAACAATGTCAGCGAATCCTACGTTGTCCGGTCTGAAAAGTTCATGCGCGGCGTAGAGATCATGGAACAGATGGTGCCCGGTATGCAGGAGAAAATCCTGTCCGGGCAGTTCAAAGTCCGTGATGCTGATATGCACCGCCTTGCCAGAGCCGATTTTCCGAACCGCAAACAGATCGTGCACGAGATTCTGCACCCGGAAGATCGTCCCGCTCCGCAGTCGAGCTACTCACACTACTCTGGAATCAACTACTCTGCGCTGGAAGTCGCCGTCCGGTGGATTCAGCAGGACTTTGATTTTTTGATGAGATACTTGCCTAAGCTGCCGGACGATTCCTACGCCAAAACTGAAACGCTAAAAATCCTCAAGCAGCACAAAGCGTATATGGCACAGTTTGAAGAAATGCTGAACGATAAAGAAATCGCATAACGATAGGCACTTGTAAGCCATCAATGAGCCACCAGCCGCAAGTGCAGGGCGGAAAGCATCCGCGCCCTTGCGCCTGATATGAAATTGGAACTTTGATTTTCTCGCCCGACTTTGCCACGGTGGGACGATCAAAGGAGCATGCGTTTGAACAAAAAGAAAAAGTCCACAAACACTTCCCCTTATCCCGATAAAGTCATCGACCGTCTGGCGAGGGCATTCTACCCGGCCATTCTTGCCTGCTGGAACAGCGAGGAAGGCCAGAGGGAGTTTGCCGCGTGGCAGGCGGAACAGGCTCATCATGCCCCCAGCAAAGAAAAACAGAGCGTTCCCGACGGGGAACGCCCTGTTGTACATATCGCTATTGTCTGTGGTCTTTGGCAGGGTGCGTTCGCAGGGCGCACCCTGTTTTTGTTTTGAGCCTTCACCGGCTTTTTGAGATTCAGCCCTCTGCTTTCTGAACCAGAATCGTCAGCTGCTTCTGAACGCTGTCATCAGCTGTGACGGTCAGATGAATTTCACCCGCAGCTTCTCCTGCACGGATCACCGCCATGCAGCAGCCGTCATAGGTCTCGCTTTCCGGGGTATCGTAACGCTCCTCGGAGCAGGGGTTTGCGCTGCCTACGGCTTCCAGAATGCCTGCACCCTCCAGCTCCACCTTCAGGGTGTGCTTGGTGTGCAGATCTGCGGTGCCCTTTGCGTCCACGAATTGGATCATCACAAAGGCTGCATCCTCGCCGTTGGATTGCAGGGTCTTACGGTCTGCTGTAAGGGTCATCTGTGCATCCTGTGCGGTGCGCAGCGTGAACTCGCCGTCACATACGCCGCCGGTATAGCCCACAGCCTTCAGCTCGCCGGGAGTGTAGGGTACACTGTAGGTAGCGGTAAAATCCACCATGGCACGGCGGCCCAGAGAAGCTCCGTTCAGGAACAGCTCCACCTCCTCCGAGGCGGAGTACACATCCACCGAAGCCGTCTGTCCCTCAAAACCGGGCCATGTCCAACTGGAAAGGTTATCCTTGAACATCCAAGGCGTTTTGCTGGAGGTCTGACCGTTGTGTTCCATTCGCAGCACTGCCAGATAGGGTGCCTTCCGCAGACCGTAAACGATCTCCCGCAGATAGCTGATGGGGCGGCGGTTTCCCAGCAGATCCAGATCTCCAATGTAGGCGGTGCGTTCCGGGTAAATGCTGCTGAAGTTGGCACCACCATCGTAATGGAAGATGCCGCAGCCTGCCTCCCCCAGATAATCGTAGCCAGCCCATGTGAAGTCGCCAATCATGTGAGGATTCTCCTCCACGATGCGCCACAGCCGCACGATGTCTGCTGGGTAAGTCTCGGTGCCTAGCACTGCCTTGTGGGGGTGCAGTTCATGCTCCAGCACATGGCGTCCGGTAAGGTAATTCAGACCGATCACATCGCAGGAATCCTCGCAGCCGGACAGCGCCTCAGTCAGCAGCGGATGGGTGGCAAAGTAGTCACCCTTTTCCCCGGACATCAGGCTCATAAAACTGTTCAGCGCATTGCTGCCGCCGCCATCGCCGCCGGAAGGACCGGGCTGTGCCGGGAACTTTTGCATCACATCCCCCATGATCTCCCGCAGGCGGTAACCGGCTGCCATAAGGCCGTTGAGGGCGTTGGTAGTGTAGCGGGTGGGATCTAGTTCCAGGAAGGTGTTGCAGAGCCGACGGTTGGTCTCTGCTCCGCCTTCCGAACCCGCCTCGGAGATCTCGTTGCCCACACAGTACAAAATGACACTGGGATGGTTGTAATCCTTGGCCACTATCTTTTGAATGGTGGGTTTCCAGTCCTGCTCAAAGTACAGAGCATAGTCGTAGGGATTTTTCCGCACGTTCCATACGTCGCTCAGTTCGTCCATGACCAGCACACCATACCGGTCGCAGGCATCCAGCAGCGCCCGCCCTGCCGGGTGATGGGAGGAGCGGATGGCATTGAAGCCTGCTTCCTTCAGTTGACGGATGCGGCGCTCCTCGGCATCGGGCAGGGTAGCTGCACCCAGAATGCCGTTGTCGTGGTGGATGCAGGCACCCCGCAGCTTGACGGTCTGCCCGTTGATGCGTACCCCATGGGCTGCATCGATGCTCAGGGTGCGGATGCCGAAACGGGTCTCTTCCCGGTCCAGTTCTTCCTCGCCCTCCAGCACCTGCATGGTGCTGGTGTAGAGGTTGGGGTTCTCCGGGCTCCACAGAGCCGGGCTGTCCACGCAGTACCGGAAGGAGACGGTTCTGCTTTCGCCGGGCTGGAGCAGGAGGTTTTGCCGGTCGGTGAGCACTGCCGTGCCCTCCCGGCAGATGGTCTGCTGCAGGGTCACCCGTTCTGTAACGGTGCTGGCAGACTGCACCTGTGCCGTCACATCCAGCAGGGCAAAGCCCTCGTCCGCCTCCTGGGTGGTGATACGCACGGTATCCTGGGGCAGATAGACCTTGTTGCCCACCAGCAGCCGCACCGGGCGGTAGATACCGCTGCCGGTATACCAGCGGCTGTTGGGTTCCAGACTGTTGTCTGCAATGACCTTCAGCAGGTTGTCGGCGCCGTATTTCAGGTAGGGGCCAGCCTCCACGGTAAACTCCGCATAGCCATTCACGTTCCGGGTCAGCAGCCAGCCGTTCAGGTAGACCAGCGCCGTCTGGTACACGCCCTCAAATACGAGGGACACCGGCTTGCCCTGCCACGCCTGCGGTGCGGTGAAATGCTTCTGAAAAATGTACTCGCCGCCGGGGTAAAAGCCGGTCTGTGCACCGTTTTTTGTGTCCGGGGTGCGGGCTTCATGGATCATGGCATCGTAGGGCAAATGCACGGTTTTGGTCTGGGTATTTCCCAGAAAGGAATTCATCCGGGAATTGCCATCGCCCTTTTCTACCGTCCAATCTGCGTTGAAATTCTGTCGAATCATGCCTGTGCCTCTTTCTGGTGTTCAGCATCCCACTTCTTATTGGCCTTTTCCACATCCAGGAAAGCCAGCAGCACCGTGATAATGATGCCGATCACGAAGGGGAAGGTGATGTACAGGTTGAAGATCATCCGAATGGCGCTTTCGCTCTGGACCGTTGCGGTGCCCACAAAGCCGCCCAGCTTCAGCAGCCAGCCCACAGCCGCAGTACCGATGCCGCCGCCGACCTTCACGCCCAAAGAGGAGCAGCTGTACATCATACCGTCCATGTGGATGCCGGTGGTGCGTGTGGTGTAGCCGCTGGCCTCAGCAATAAGAGCGTTCAAAGAGCCGCTGAGGGTACCTGCAAAGATGCCCTTGATGAACATGAACAGCAGGAACATGGAGAGATTCTTCTGCATAGCAAAGTAGATCATGGGAATGCCCAGCACGCTGCTGATGGCGTAGCCCCAGAAGTTGACCTTCTGCATACTGCCGGTCTTTTTGATGAGGACAGGCGCAATGGCCAGTGCGATGATAACAGGGAACATCTTCATCATGGAGAACTGACCCAGCAGGCTGCCATCGCCCCAGTAATAGGTGGCGCAGAACACACCGGCACCGGTGGTCAGGTTGCTCATGATATAGTACACGATGTAGATGGCGAGGATCATCAGGTAATACTTGTTGTGGACGAGGATCTTAGCGGTCTCGGCAAAGCCGTGCTTTTTCTCTTCGGCAACTGCTTTGCCTTCCTCTGCGGCTTCGCTGGTGTTGTCGCTCAGCTCCTTCTCCGGCAGTTCTTTAACAGCAAGGCAGCTGATGGTGTTGACCACCAAACCAACGATCGCGAAGATCAGAGCCGTGGTACGCCAGCCTGCGGCACCGCTGCCGAACTTCTCCACCATACCGGTAACGGCAAAGCCCATGAAGATGTTGGTGACGACCGCAAACATAAAACGGAAGGAGCCCAGCTGCACACGCTCATTGTTGTTCTTGGTGATCAGTGCCACCAGAGAGGAATATGCAATGCCGTTGGCAGTATAGAACACTGCATTCAGTGCCGTGTACACGATGAAGAAGTAGATGTACTGCATGGTGGTGCTGCCAGCCGGGATGGCAAACAGCAAAAACAGGCAGAGGGAAACACCTACCTGACCAAACAGCATCCACGGACGTGCCTTGCCCAGCTTGGAGTGGGTACGGTCGATCAGGGTGCCAAAGATCACATCGCTGATGCCGTCCAGAACCTTGGAAGCCAGCATCAAAGAGCCAATAATGGCGCTGTCCAGACCCAGTGTTCCAGTCAGATAAAGCAGTACAAAGCTGGAAACCAGACCATAGGAACAGTTAGAGGCCAGATCGCCGGAACCGTAGGCCAGCTTCTGATACCATTTCAGATATTTTTTCTCTGTCGTTGCAGTAGCAGACATGGGGATTCTCCTTTCAAGATGTGCTGTATCATTCACGGCGACAGAGTGCGTCTGTCGCTTTACATTTTTTCAAAAGCACTCTATAATAAAGCCATCGGCCGCACAGCTTTTACAGAATGTTTTTGTATCGTGCCTATATTTTAGCAATTCCGTTCACATTTCACAATGACAGCATCGTGTGCCACATCCATCAGATTGTATCATATTCGCACATTACAAAAAAGGAGACTCTTTCATGAAACCGGATTCCACCAGCTATGAGAATATTTTGGAGGTCGAAAACTGGGGCAGTCAGCTCTCCACCTTTTATAAAATCATGTCCCCGGTGCAGATCACACTGGAGTCCTGTACCGGTCTGGGAGAAACCGACCAATACAGCATTCAGATGTTCTCACCGAATGGCTGCTGGCTGCATGAAAACTCTATGGATGCTTTATTCCGTGCCCTCAGCTCCCGTCCGCTGCACCGCCACGATTATTTTGAACTGATGCTGGTGCTGGAAGGGGAGGTCATCCAACAGATCGAGGAAAAAGAATACCCCTACCGTGCCGGAACTTGTTGTCTGGTAAACCGCAGCATCCTCCATAACGAACGCTTCATTGGCCCCGCCAAGCTCTGTTTTATTGGTCTGTCTGTGGATTTTGTCCGCAGCCTGACGGAATCTGCATCCCTGCAATTATTTGAAGCCGAGCGCCATCTGCCGGAAAATCCCGTTTTGCAGTTCATGCTGGCAAATCTGGGACAAGACCTCCGAAAGGAATATCAGGACCTTTTCCCCACACCGGAAAACACCGATAGTGTTCAAACCCTGGCAACGCTCATCGCCCGCATGACCCACATCCTGCACGAACCCAGTGCCGCCGCCACCTATTATTTGAAGGGCGCACTTTGCGAGCTGGTCGATTTTCTGTCGTCCGGGTTCTACGTCACCCCGGTGCACCTGAGTAGCAGCCCCGAAAGCCTGCTCTTTCTGCGTATCAGCCGTTTGCTGGAAGATACAGATGGTCGGTTGCCTCGCAGCGAACTGGCACGGCTTTTGAATTACAATGGCAGCTACCTCAATTCCATCGTCCAGCGGCGCACCGGTCTGTGCCTTTTCGATTACGGCATGACCTTCTGCTTCCAGAAGGCTGAACGGCTGTTGCGGGAAACAACACTTTCCGTCAGCGAGATCGCCCTACAACTCAAATTTACCAACCGCACCCACTTCTACGAACTGTTCCGGCAAAAGTACGGCATGACCCCGCAACAATGGCGCAAGATGCAGAAAAGCGTAGAGCACTCTGAATAAGGTGCTCTGCGCTTTTCTCTTAATTTTCTAGCCCATGGCTCCCGGTTACGTTTTTCAAGTATTCTTCTAGATTGCCGTTCAGAATCAAATCCGCATAGCCCAGTGGGTCATTGTAAATAAGGTAATCCAGCTCCGTCTTCTGCGCCATGGTCACATCCAGCGCATCCTCGACCCCGGTACAGTCGATGGAGATTTTTCTCCCATCCCGGAGTAGCAACTCCACGCAGCCGGTGTCCATGTTAAACTGACAGGCTCTTGCATCGTACTTCATAATCTTGCGTCCTTTCTGCCTTACGGCACCTTTACAGTTGTGACCTTCGTAATACGGTCTTTCTGATAAGGTTTCGGACACACAGCCGTCAGTGAAGAGCCGTTGTTCTCATTTCCAAAGAAAACAAAAAATCCGAACCCTTCTCCTATCGGAAAAAAGTTCGGATTTTGTTGTTGTGGTGCACCTCCAGGGACTCGAACCCTGGGCCCACTGATTAAGAGTCAGTTGCTCTACCAACTGAGCTAGAGGTGCATAT
>ERZ832973.1497-NODE-1497-length-17800-cov-5.791491_pt1 | contig 17800 bp, 15 predicted proteins | sample MGYA00519950_ERZ832973 | MGnify/ENA primary metagenome ERZ832973 (study PRJEB31850, sample SAMEA3708734) | human gut metagenome | biome: human gut; feature: human-associated habitat; material: faeces | place: China | collected 2014 ... | reverse complement strand
GCCCACTACCCTAAAGGGATAGGGGCTTGGGATGAAAATCCCTAGTCTCTTCTCTTAAAGTTGTAAGTTTAAGACCTTTTGTTATAAAAAAATAGAGACTGGTAACCCGGCGAGGACAAACCAGTCTCTATCATTTATCAGCACTTTACGTACCAACTGCTCATTTAATATAACATATCTATAATAATAATACAAGAAAAACTTATTTATTCATATATTACATAACACTCATTAGTTCATCATTCATTATTATTCAAGTTTTTCTCCATTAGATTCAATTACTTTTTTATACCAGTAAAAGCTTTTTTTCTTTCTTCTTTCCAATGTTCCATTACCTTCATTATCTTTATCTACATAAATGAATCCATATCTTTTGCTCATTTCCTCTGTTGATGCTGATACTAAATCTATGCATCCCCATGAAGTATATCCTATAAAATTTACACCATCAGCAATAGCTTCTTTCATAGCTTTTACGTGTTCTCGTGAACTACTCGCCACTTATAGAAGTGGGAGCTTCTTGGTCAATATACCCAACAGTACAAGTTTACCCAAGCTAACAAGGTAGTTCCTACCTCAATATAATACCAAAATTACATTGCTAATTTCAGTAGATTTATACTAGCATTTATATCTCTATCGTGGTTAGCACCACAACTCGGACAAGTCCAATTTCTTAATGCTAAATTCTTTACTTCTTTATTTTTATAGCCACACTTAGAACATAGTTGAGAACTTGCGTAATTAGATGGAGCTATTATTATCTCTTTACCATACCAATTAGCTTTATATTCTAACATTGTCCTAAATTCTGACCAACTTACTTCACTAATCGCCTTAGCTAATTTATGATTTTGCATCATGTTTTTTACTCTCAAATCTTCTAAAACTATTGTTTGGTTTTCGCTAATAATTTTAGTTGATAATTTATGCAAAAAATCTTTTCTTTGATTAGCTATTCTTTTTTTATAAGTGGATATTCCTTTTTTATAAGTCTACTACTTGCTGATTTATAAGCATTTAGGAATTTAGATATTTCGGTGTTTGGTGAACCTCTAAAAAGTAAGTGAACATGGTCTGTATCATGATTCCATTCTTCTAAAGTTACGTTATACTTAGGTGAAATATACTCAAATATTTCTTTTAGTCGTTTGGATATATCATCATCAATTACTTTTCTACGGTATTTTATAACCAATACTAAATGATATGATAACTTGAATACTGAATGATTATTAGTATCTAAATCCATTTATATTCCTCGTTTTTATTATTTACTACTGACTATATTGTACTACTATTGTTGACTACCTTAAAGTGCTATCCATCTCCCACCTAAAGAGGATGGGAGAATTTCGCACATTTAGTTAAAGTTTTTCCCTTGCCATATATCTCTATCTACAAGTGCTTTATCAATAGCATTTAACACTTCCCATTTCTTAAGACTCCACATTGGTCCAATAAGCGTTGCTCTTGGAGCATCTCCTGTAAGTCTATGTACAACCATATCCTCTGGAATCATAGATATTCCCTCACAAATAAGGTCTATATAATCTTCTTCACTTAATAACTCAAATTCTCCATTATAATATTGCTCAGCCATCTTTGTATACTTCATTAAATGTAGTAAGTGGAATTTGATTCCTTGTGCCCCACTATGAGCTATGTAATCTATTGTCTTAAGCATATCTTCTTTTGTTTCTCCAGGAAGTCCAAATATAGAGTGAACAACAACTTCTATGCCTCTATCCTGTAATTTCTTTATACCTTCTTTAAAAACTTCAAATTTATATCCTCTATTAAAATTTTCTGCAGTTTCATCATTAATAGTTTGCAGCCCTAATTCTACCCATAAGTAAACCTTCTTACTCATTTCTTCTAATAGCTCAAGTACATCATCACCTAAACAATCTGGTCTTGTTGCTATGGATAAAGCAACAACATTTTCTTCTGCTATAGCTTGACTATATTTTTCCCTTAACTCTTCTATTGGTGCATATGTATTAGTGTACGCTTGGAAATACGCTATGTACTTTCCCTTATTCCATTTCTTCTCCATGACTTTTTTTCTATCATCAAATTGCTCTGTTATAGTTAAAATTCTACTTCCTGCAAAATCTCCAGAACCGTGTGAACTACAAAAAGTACATCCTCCTTTAGCTACCTTTCCATCTCTATTTGGACATGTAAATCCTCCATCTAAAGGAATCTTATAAATTTTTTCACCATATTTATTTCTTAAAAAATAATTTAAGCTATGATATCTCTTTCCATTCCATTCTTTCATATATATCAACCTTTCATCTAGTCTAAAAGTTATAAGTAAAAGGAAATGATAAAGTTTCCTTTATTCATTTCCTTGTTTAATAATTATAAATTACTTCTTAGGATATTACAATTTCTTAATCTCATAACTTTCAACATCAAAAGAATATTTACCTTCTTTTTCATTAGTATATCCCTCTGATTTTGCTTTACTTACATTAAAAATAAATTCTTCTGCATTAAAACCAATTTCATCAATATTATATTCTGCTTCGTTGAATTCTTCATTTATTGCTTTGCTTATGATATTTCCCTCATTGGCATTATATATGTTGACCCTTCTCACACCATTACCATTACTATAAACAACAGCCAAAGAATCTTCCTTCTTTGAAAAAATAAAATTATTGATATTACAATCTTTTAATAAATCTAGTGATACTATTTTCTTAGCTATTGGCTTTTCAAATAATTCTTCTAGCTGGGACATAGTGCTATCTCCATTACCTCCACTAGTAGCTGAATTATCTCCCATAAATGTTGTTATACTATCCTCAATATTAGCTACACATATATATGTCTGTTCTTGTCCTTTTGTAGATATAGCAACTTTTTTTCCTGTAAAACTCAATCCTACTTTGCCAAAAGCTTCATTAGGAACCTTTGCTTTATAAAGCATTATATCATTCTCACTTACATAAGTATCTTTAGGAATGCTATTTAAAGATACCACCAAGTTACTATTGCTTCCTTCTTCTTCTAATATTCTCAAATATTTTCCATCTACAAAAAGCTCCTTCTTAGATTGAGACTTAACTCCATTTATTAAATATTGATCTTTAATCTTTTCAACTTTAATGGTTAAACTTTCCAAATCGCTTTTAGATTCTGTAGAGGAAGTTCTTATTATATTGTAAATATAGTATGCAAAGTTATTTCCTTCAATGGACTTTTCTTTATCAAACGAAGTAATTTGTGATATTCCTTCACCAATATTTACATTATCCTTTAATAACTCTTCAGTACATAACTTATTAGCACCATCAATATTTCCATTTTTAATATTAAATAAATATTCTTTACTTATATTTAATGCTTTTTTGCTATCAAATAAGTCTACTTTGACTTCTTCCTTTTCTGTTTTTTTACAAGACGTAAAATTAAATAAGCTGAATAATACCACACATAAACTAATAAATCTTTTATTCTTCACTGATAATTCCTCCCTCAAAATATTATGGTTTAGCTTAATTATATTTTTTCATATAAAAATATAGCTTATTCATAAAAATTAAATAAAGAATAAATATACTGTAATCTTTATATACTTAATTGAGGGAAAATTAAATAATACTTTAATAGCTGGAGTGATATGATTGAAAAAAGACATATATAAAATTTTTCAAATTGCTTTTGTTTTTATTGGGACAATTGTTGGTGCCGGACTTGCCTCTGGCAAAGAAATTACAGAATTTTTTACTTCCTATGGTTTAATAAGCTTTATTGGCATTATTTTTTGTGGAATTTTTTATATAATTATTGGCACCATTATATCAAAAATAAGCATCAGATATGAACTTAATTCCTATAGTGATGTAATTAAAGTAATAAGCCCTAATATCCTTGGGAAATTTACTGGTGCCATCACTACCGTTTACTTAATTTCCAGTGCATCTATTATTTTAGCTGGAAGTGGAGCACTTATTAATCAGTTTTTTGGTATTCCTAAAATAATCGGAACTCTAATAATGATTGCCTTAGCTTCTTTCTTTCTTCTTCGAGGAACCAATGGACTTATTGAGGTAAATTCATTTATCGTTCCTGCCTTACTTACTACTATTACTTTAATATTCATATTATATATTATATTTTGTGGTGATAATCTCAGCATAAATTATATTTCTCAATTTACTCCTCCTAAAAAAGGAGTTTTAATATCCACCATACTTTATGCTGGATATAACACTCTTTGCTGTTGTGGTGTATTAGTGCCTTTAAGCAATGAAACACGTAAATCTAAAATTATGGTATCTGGCATCGCTCTTGGTGCCATTGGTCTAACTGTTTTATCTACCATAATTAATATTTTATTATTAATGAATCAGCCTTATATATATAAATATGAAATACCACTTCTTTTATGTGCCCAAAGGTTTAGTAACATAATTCAAGCACTGCTATTAATTATAATCTGGCTTGAAATGTTTTCTACAGAAGTATCAGATGTTTATTCCATTAGCAAGACTTTAGAACAAACATTTAAGCTACCTTTTAAAAAAGGAATATTTATTGTGTTAGCTTTTGCCCTTCCAATATCACAAATAGGGTTTTCTAATCTTATTACCACCCTTTATCCTATGTTTGGTATACTCAGCCTAATTTTTATTACCCAATGCATTTACTTTTTCTACAAAAATAAAGAAAAGCTTGGCTAAAGCTAAGCTTCTCTCTAATTTACTATTCCCAGAACCTTTCTAATCGAAGTACTCAAAGGTTGGTACATTAGGGTCATTTATCATATCAATTGAAACTGGTGGTCTGAATATTTTCTTAGTTCCTTTTCTTGCATCCTTAAGTTCTGCTATTTTAGAAACCCCTACATAAACATCAGATATCCTATACCAAGTTGCATAATCTACCACACCTGTCTGTGGAAGATTAAATATCTGTTGAAATACTTTTACAGCTTCCTGCGTTGTACTTCCATAAACTCCATCTACAGCTACCTTAGGTATTAGTGGATAATTTCTTGCTATTCTATTAAGTTGTTCTTGAATTGTACTAACTTCGTCACCTGTTGAACCTACAATAAGGTCATATCCTGGATATGATGCAGGACTACCAGCAACTTGTTCTGCTGTAACAAGCTCAATATCTGTACCATAAAAATGAGTTAGTATTTCATATGGAGTCTTTCCTTTATCACCAAGATATTTACTTCCCCATTGAGTCATCCATTCTGGACACTGAACATTTTTCCCATCACAATATTGTGTTAAAAGTGGTTGCTTCCTGCCATATCTCCTTATATAAGTAGAAAAAATATCATCTACTATGGCACCTATATTGTCATAAATATTTCTGCCATAATTAAAGGCATGATCATATGCTGTTGAATTAGTTATTTGATAATTTTTCCCTTTTCCACGATACCATTCTGTATAAATTCTATTTAGGGTAAATGAAATTATTGCATAAACATTTGCTCTAATTGTCGACTCTGACCATGTAGAATATATTTCACATGAAGCAACGTTCTTAATGTAATCTTTATAGAGCACTGTAACATTTGAAGCTGATGTATTGTTAGGTGAGCCTTGATGTACTGTAATATATTCTGGTATAACAGGTTTAGGTAAAACAACTCCACTGGTGGGAGCTGGCAAAGGTTTATCTACCTCTTCAGGAATTTTAGCAGGGTAATTTCCATTTAATGTATTAGGTTGAATATTTATTATATCTGCCCTTGAACCAAATTTTCTTGAGGATTTTATTAGAAAGCATTGTTGTATTGCTATCTGTGTTGGAAATATCTGAATCCCATTAACTACTATGCTTTGAAATCCTTCTCTTTCTACTCTTAAATCATACAGACTGTAGGGAACTTTTCCTATTGGCTGCTGTGAATATTCAAGAGGCGGAGCTTCTAATGATATTATTTGAGACTCCCCAGACGAATTAGTAGTAAGATCTATTGACTGACTTTCACCCACTTGTCCTTCTGCTGGTGTTAAGATTGCTGTTACTTTATCTACAGGCACATAACTATCTTCTACAAAACATTGAATCTTTAATCCACCTTGCTCTGCCATATATTACTCCTTAATATATTAATCCATTATATTAATATGCTTTTTTTAATTAATAGTTCTATTATATCTAGATTTTGGAATCCTTATGAATAAGTTATTAACTCTATATTCTTCATAATCTTCACTTTTTCTAGGATTATACGTATCTTTAATCCTATCAAATATTCCCTTCATATCAAACATTCCATATCCCCACTCCTTATTAGGATAAACATCTCCTGGCCTTCCTTTAGCCCCACTTATGATATATGCCTTTATTTGTTCTGCATATATATCAGGATAGTTTTTGTCAGTAACTGCCCATTGAAGAATAAGAGCACAACAACCTGCAACTACAGCTCCTGCAACAGAAGCTCCACTAATTACAGCAGTTCCACCACCTGGATTAGTAACTATCGCATTAAATCCTCCTGCTGCTATATCTGGTTTTATCATTTTATCTCTTGTATAACCCCTTCCTGATTCAGTTACAACTGAATTATCCTCTTGATTGTAATATGCCACTGAAATTGCTCTATTAGATGTACTAGATAATGTAAGTGTAGTATAACCAACTGAATTTAAAAACTTAGTTTCACTATCTAAAAGTTCTCTTTGTGGTATCCAAGCATAATATTTTCCTTCAACTATATATTGACCAGTTAATCTAAACTTCCAAATTCCTGCTTTTAAATTATAAGCTCTTATAAAAATATGAGAATCTCCAGTTGATAATTCAGGGGAAGTAAAATTAACTATCATTTCAGTTCCTTCATATAAAAATTTAATTCTTTCATTATTCGCATTTTTAGAATCTAAATTATCTATCATCTCTCCTGAAGGTGAAATTATAGAAAGCTTCACCCTATTAGGTTTATTTATCCATATCTCTATTGGTAAATTCTTTTGCTTTTCACCAACTCTTATTTCTATATCTTTTATATCACCAGAACTTTCTATTATCCCTTCAGTATGAGTATCTGTATTTCCTTGATTTCCTGTAGGAACAACAACAACAGTTCCTGATTGTGTTGAATAGTTATTTATAGATTGTTCAACAATCCCATTTCCTGTATGTGAACCCATATTACTTCCAAGAGGTTCAAAAACAACTACTGGACGCTTTAATTCTCTGGCAACAGCAATTATATATCTTAATGCTAATAATGCACTCCATGGACTATATGAAGGCACATCTGTTTTATCAATGACAGCTACATCAAGTTCTACTTTAGTTGCTCTAGATAATTTAACAATAATAAATTGACAATCTGAAGCAGCTCCCTTTAAATCTGGGTTTATTCCTCTTCCTCCAATAATTCCAGCCATTCTTGTTCCATGTCCTATATCATCTTTAGACGGAACTATACTATATGGATCTCCTCCTGAAGCTTGTAATCTTATAGCTTGATTTATTTGATCTTCAGTATATTCTGTTCCATATTTCAAGCTATATATCTCCTTATTTCCTTGTATAGTTTGATCCCATATTCTTACTATTCTTGTTGTATCATCTTCTCTTTGAAATTCTTTATTAAGATAATCTATTCCTGTATCTATTATTCCTACTAATACACCTCTTCCATTAAGCCTTAAATAAGGATTATTATTAAATACTGGTGCGCCACTAGCTTCCAACGGAGATATAGCATTTAATGTTAATATTGTTGAAACTTCAATATTAACTATCCTTAAAACTATATTACTTATTTCATTAACTTTATTAGCTGGTGTTATTATAATAGCAAAATTTGAGGATACCATAACACCTGAAATATTCAGTATTTTTAATATATCATCAAGATTGGTTTTTCCTGTAACTTCTACTAAAAGAAATACATTATCTTCACTAGTTGTATCATATTTAACACCTATATTTGACAGCTCTAAATCAAAATTACTATTTTGTCTATTTTCAATATCAATATCTCTAAATCCTATGCCTAATGTTTGTGCTAATATATTAAAACTATCTCTTAAGCAAAGTTCACCATATCCCCATGATGGACTTGGATATATTATATCTTTTCTATTTTTTTTAGCACCTAATATTAAAAAATACTTTAATCTTTCTCCATATAAGTAATAATCATTTCCATTTACTATACCCCATTGCATCATAAGTGCAGCAGCTCCTGTAACTTGTGGTGTAGCCATAGATGTACCTGTTTTTCTATCAAAACTTCTATTAGGAATAGCTGAATAAATTCCTTCTCCTGGTGCAACTATATCTGGCTTTATATATTGACCCTCAAATTTTTTTCCTCTTCCTGTAAATGGTGATATGGTGTCTATTAAGTAATTGTAACTACCAACAGATATTACATTTCTTACTGTAGCAGGAATTCCTAAAGTATTATAAACAACTGGATTTACAAATTTAGTGTTAATATTTAACCCTTCTGAAATAGGTAACCACATATCAAAGGTTCCATCATAATTATCCAATTTTCTTAAATTTACTTTCCATTCACCTGGTGTTATATATTCATTAATTCCACTTATTATAATTCCAATCTCACCACTTATATCAAATGGCTTAGGTCCTGTTAAATATATAGAATATCTTGAATTACCAATTGCACCTTCTTGAAATCCTTCTTTTATTGTTATTTCTCCAGTACTACCTCCACTTGGAGAAATTAGCTTTATACTCAATGAAGGTAATAATGACTTATATAAATTTATTACAACTGTAGTTTCATCAGATGAAACATTAAAAAGTATTTCATTTACTTCTTCTAAATTTCCTGATATATGATGCGCTGCTTCACCTTCATTTCCTGCTGCAATAACAATGGTTACTCGCTCTAAAGTTGAAACTGTTGAAATATATTGTTCTAGAAGGCTACTACCATTATGTGCTCCATCATTTGTGCTTAAACTTATATTAATTGCCAATGGCATATTAAGCTCTTTATTTTTATCTATAAGAAATTTTATGCCCTTCATTATATCAGTACTTAAAGTAAATAATCCTCTAGCTACCTTTACCATTATTATTGAACTTTCAGGTGCAACTCCATAATATCTAGATGGAATATTTCCACCTGCACAAGCAATTCCTGTAACATGAGTACCATGACCTACATCATCTCTAGACTGTACAATATCATAAGGATTTTCAGTCTTTAAAGCTTCATTTATTTGTGCTTTACTATATACTACTCCACCTAAACTTAAATCATATATATACTCTATTCGACTAGTACCATCTGCATTTATAAAAGCTGGATGAGTATAATCAATTCCTGTATCAAGAAACCCTACAATAGTTCCTTTTCCATTTAGTCCATTAGCTTTTGATATCTGTGTTATACAACTAGCTCTATTACTTTCAAAATCTGTTGTATATAAATTTTTAGGAAATTCAATGTATTGTATTGTAGGAATCAGTGCTAAATTAATTATTTTATCAACAGGTATTGTCACAATTCCAAAGTTATATCCTAAATTTAAGTATTTCCCACCTAAATTATCTACAATTTTTGAAATATTATCAGGATTATCTCCTGAAATAATCACAACCTCTATTTCTTTTTCAGTTTCACCTAAAAGATAACTACTAGAAATATTTAACTTACTAAGGACTTCCTTTGGAAGTTCTTTTAATAATCCTAAATTAGTTTCTATATCTAACACCTCATTATATTGGTTTATAACAATATATGTATTTATAACAAAAAAAAGTGCCTTTCGGCACTTCTTATAATTTTATTTCTATTCTTTCTAGTTTAGCTAAGACTTCTATCTCTTTTACTTCTGCAGTTTCAGTCATAAGAGCTCCTCCATTACTTACTAGAAGAACTTTTGAATTTCCAAGATTCTTAATCTGTCTTATTTTTCTCTTATTCTTGTACTCAACTAAGAAGAATCCATTATTACTTATTTCCTTTACTAAATGAGCAAAAGCCAAATCTCCCGGCATCATTCTAAAACCAGACATTTCACTATCTTCAATTTCTATATATAAAACTTTATCTTGTGGGAAACCTTCTATTTTATTAGAATGCACTGGCAACTCTTTTCTTCCTTTTGCTACATTTAAACCATATCCATAGACAGGTACACTCTTTAAAACTGAAGAAAAAGCATCATTCCAAAATTCATTTACTTCAATTTTATTTGGCTTTTTACTAACAGCTTCATTTTTTCTTTCTTCCATTAAAGCTTCATCTGTAACTACCATACTTATATCATTTAAATCAGCCTTTAATATTTTAGCAGCTCTATCAATAAAAGATTCCTGTACTACCTTTTTTCCCATTTCAACTTCGTTTATATATTTTTCTGCTACACCTAGCTTTTTAGCTAAAACCTTTTGAGTCATACCAGATTTTAATCTTGCCTCTTTAATCTTTTCCCCTACTCTACTCATGTTCTTATCTCCTACCCTTAGACATAGTTTCTCTTTCTAAAACAAGATGGTTCACTAGATAGTTTACAGTCCAATTAATTGATATTGGTGTTACCATTGCTAATATTCCTCCATTAACTATCTTTCTTGTTGTAGAAATCATATTTTTCATTTCTCTTTGTGCAAAATTATTAAATAAAATCACTTTTTCTTCTGAACTATTTTCATTTGCTGTTTCTGTTTCTACTTCTAATCCTTCAATTATATCTTTAACGGTCATACTAGCCATTTCTTTTGTAATTTCAATTACTTTAAAAGGAAGCCTTTTAAGCTTTTGTAATTCTTCATCTTTAAGATTATAAACTAATATACACTTATTATTCTTTAACATCTTTTCTCCTATTTATTAAATATAAAATTATAATTTAAGAATGATGAATTAAGCTAACTCATCATTCCTGATTATTTATTAATCTTCAATTATTGTTGGTGCATCATATTTTTCACCAAAAGTATCTACTGTAACTTTCTTCATTACTTGATCTTCATATGGTTTATCATTATAATCAGTTTTAGTTGAAACTATCTTATCAGCCACTTCCATTCCTTCTATCACTTTACCAAATGAAGCATATTGATCATCTAAATGTGGTGCATCTGCTACCATTATAAAGAATTGGCTTCCTGCTGAATCTGGAATCATAGTTCTTGCCATTGAAAGAACTCCTCTTTTATGTTTTAATTCATTTTTAAATCCATTTCTTGAGAATTCACCTTTAATGCTGTAGCCTGGACCTCCCATTCCTGTTCCTTCTGGACATCCACCTTGAATCATGAATCCAGGTATTACTCTATGGAACATAACTCCATCATAAAATCCTCTATCAATTAAATCTATAAAATTTCTAACTGTATTTGGAGCTATTTCAGGATATAATTCAGCTTTAATAACTCCTCCGTTTTCCATTTCTATTGTAACTATTGGGTTCTTCATAAAAAGTTCCTCTCTTTCATTTATTTATAGTTTATTATTATCATATTTATCCATAGTAATTCAAGGTTAATTGCTTATTTTATAAAAATATTTTAATCTTTTGTATTATTGCCACAAAAAAATAAGATAAAGTTAATTCCTATAATTAACCTTATCTTATATATCCATTCTTTTCTCTTATAATACTTATACTAAATGCTTCTATATACCTTCTTATTGTATCTATTTTTATCTTCATTAAAAGGTAGTTCCTAACACTACTCTTGAAAAATCCCTAACATTTGATAAATTTTTAACATCAACTTGTTGGAAAACATATTTTCTACCATACTTCGTAATCAAATCATTTAATAAGCAGTTAAGAAAAGTTGTTGCTACTCTATTAACCCCTTCAAAATCTAGTTGGATTCCATCTTCTAAATTATTTCTTATTATTTCTCTTAATAATATTGCATCCTCTATATTACACTCTTTTCCTAATATTTCTCTTACTTTGACATTCTTTTTCATATGTAACATCCCCTTAATATTTTAAAATTTTCTGAAAATTCTTTCTATACTTATATCTTATTCTTCTTCTATCTATTTGTCAAGCTTTTAACAAACTTTTTTTAAAACAAAAAAGAATCATTAATAAAACGATTCTTTTACATTTCTATGAGCTTCCAACATAAATCTATTAATTCTTTTTTATTAGATGAATTTATCATTTCGATAGTTCCTTTTTCCATCCTATCATTTAATAAATCCTTTTCCTTTAATCTTCTCATCAACTCTCTAGATGTACCTAAGCTTCCATCAATTATATCTATATCTTGTCCTACCACTTTTGCTATGGCACTTCTTACAAATGGATAATGTGTGCATCCTAATACTATAGAGCTTATTTTAGTATCCATAAATGGCTCTAGTTTTTCTCTTAAATAAGCATCAAGTTCTTCACCTTCTAAAATTCCCTGCTCCACATATTCCATCAAACCTTCACATGGTACAGGCTCTATTTCTCTCATATCTCTATATCTATCTAAAAGTTTATGAAATTTAACTTCTTTTAAAGTCATTGGTGTTGCCATAACTAATATCTTGCCTTCCTTACTACTATTAGCTGCTGGTTTCAAAGCTGGTTCTATACCTACTATTGGAATATCTGTATACTTAATTCTAAGCTCTGCTACAGCTGCACTAGTTGCTGTATTGCATGCAACCATTATACCTTTAACCCCTCTACATAATAAATATTCTACAACATCAAAGGTTAGCTTTTTTACTTGCTCCGAACTTTTTACTCCATATGGAGCATTTTTTGAATCACCATAATATATAAAATTCTCATTAGGCATTATTTTTATTGCTTCTCTTAAAACGCTTAAACCACCAAGCCCAGAATCCAACACTCCTATAGCTTCATATTTTTTATCCATAATAATCTCACTCCAATTTATATCTTCTCTATTAAAGATTATTTTTACTTTACATATATATAGTATATCTTATATTATCTTATTAGTAAAAATATATGCCTTAAGTATTTTTCTCTTTAGTTATCCACAGCTTGTGAAATGTTATCCACATTATCCACAGATTAAATTTTGAACAAATTTTTGTTTAATATAAATAAAGTTTATAAAAAAAATCAGTTCGCTTAAATCTAATGCGAACTGATTCTTTTTTGGGGCTTTAAAACCCTCTTTTTTTCTACTCTGCCATGTTAAAAACTTCTAAATTGTTATTTTCAATTTCTTCAACTTTTACATCTGCTATAGCTCTTAAAGTATCCAGTGCCGTAATTACTCCTATATTTCTTTCAACAGCTGCTCTTCTTATTAAGAAACCATCTCTCTTAGAGTCATTTCCTTTAGTAGGTGTATTAATCACCAAATCTACTTCTTTATTTTTAATTATATCAAGGATGTTTGGTGATTCTTCATTAAGTTTTCTTACTTGTTCTACTTCTATACCAGCTTCTCTTAATAATTTGCAAGTTCCTTCTGTAGCAATAAATTTATACCCTGCCTTTGCTAATTCCTTTGCTATTGGTAAGAATTCAACTTTATCATGCTTATTAATTGTGGCTAGTATTTTTCCTTTTTCATTAGAAGGATACATATTAGCTGCTACAAAACCTTTATATAATGCTTCCTTAACATTTCTACCAACGCCTAAAACTTCTCCTGTAGATTTCATTTCAGGTCCTAAAGATACTTCAACCTTAGGAAGTTTTTGAGTTGAAAATACTGGCACTTTTACTGACACTAGTTCTGGTTCTGGATATATATCTATTCCATATCCTAAATCAACTAATTTTTCTCCTAGCATTACCTTTGTTGCTATATCAACAATTGGCACTCCACTAACCTTACTTATATATGGTACTGTTCTTGAAGCTCTTGGATTAACTTCTATCACATATAGTTTCCCATCAAACTCTATAAACTGAATATTAATCATACCTCTTATACCAATTGCTAAAGCAAGCTTCTTAGTATAATCTAAAACATCTGCCTTAATCTTATCACTGATATTTTGACTTGGATACATGGTTACAGAATCTCCTGAGTGAACTCCTGCTCTTTCTAAATGCTCCATGATACCCGGAATTAAGATATTTTCTCCATCTGATATAGCATCTACTTCTATCTCTCTACCCATTAAATATTTATCAATTAAAATTGGATTTTTCTTATCCTTTATAAAGGCATTTTTTAAGTAATATATTAATTCTTCTTCATCATAAGTTATTTCCATGCCTTGCCCACCTAAAACGTATGAAGGTCTAACAAGCACTGGGAATCCAAGTCTCCTTGCTTCTTCAATACCTTCCTCTAAAGTCCAAACACCTTTTCCTTTAGGTCTTGCTATATCAAAATTTTCTAATAATTCTTCAAACTTTTCTCTGTCTTCTGCCATATCAATTTGCTCTGCTGTGGTTCCTAAAGTCTTTATACCTTTTTCCTTTAAAAAATTAGCTAGCTTGATAGCTGTTTGTCCACCAAATTGAAGTATTACTCCATCTGGATTTTCTTTTTCAATTATATTTAATACATCTTCTTCTGTTAATGGTTCAAAGTATAGTTTATCTGAAATATTAAAATCTGTACTTACTGTTTCTGGATTATTATTTATAATAATTGTTTCAATATCCATTTTCTTAAGAGCCATTACACAATGTACTGATGCATAATCAAACTCAATACCTTGTCCTATTCTTATTGGTCCTGAACCAATTACAATTACCTTCTTCTTATTTGAAACTTCTACTTCATCATACTCTTCATAAGTTGAATAATAGTAAGGTGATAATGCTTCAAATTCTCCACCACATGTATCAACCATTTTATATGCTGGTTTTATATTCCATATATTTCTTAATTTATAAATATCATCTGGTGTAACTCTAAGCATATCTGCTATTGCTTTATCTGAAAATCCTTTTTTCTTAAGCTTTAATAGCCATTCCTTATCTAATTTATCTATAGAAGATAATTTTAATCTTGTTTCTTCATGAACTATCCATTTGAATTTTTCTAAGAAGAACATATCGATACCTGTTATCTTAGCAATACTTTCTATTCTATAATCTCTTCTTATCATTTCTGTTAAAGCAAATAATCTTTCATCATCAGGCTTCATTACTGCTTCTTTTAATTCTTGAATACTCATTTCCTTAAACTTTGGATGGTCTAAAGAATATTTTCCTATCTCTAAACTTCTAATTCCTTTTAATAAAGCAGCTTCTAAATTAGCACCAATAGCCATTACTTCTCCAGTTGCCATCATCTTTGTTCCAAGCTCTCTATCTGCTGTAAAGAATTTATCAAATGGCCATTTAGGAATTTTCACCACTACATAATCTAATGTAGGTTCAAAACATGCATAAGTCTTTTGTGTTACTGCATTTTTTATTTCATCTAAACCATAACCTAAAGCTATCTTAGCTGCTAACTTTGCTATTGGATATCCTGTTGCTTTGGAAGCTAGTGCTGATGATCTTGAAACTCTTGGATTAATTTCTATTACTGCATATTCAAATGAATTTGGATTTAAAGCAAACTGTACATTACATCCACCTTCTATTCCTACAGCATTTATAATATTAATAGCTGCTGTTCTAAGCATTTGATATTCTTTATCTGATAAAGTTTGAGATGGTGCCACTACTATACTGTCACCTGTATGAATACCTACTGGATCGATATTTTCCATGTTACATACAGTTATGCAGTTTCCGTAAGAATCTCTCATCACTTCATATTCTACTTCTTTCCATCCCTTAACTGATTTTTCTAATAAAACTTGTCCTATTGTACTTAATTGTAAACCTGAAGCTAAGATAACCTTTAATTCATCTTGATTTTCAGCTATACCACCACCAGTACCTCCAAGAGTATATGCTGGTCTTACTATAACTGGATAGCCTATCTTATTTGCAAAAGCTAGTCCTGATTCCATATCTGTTACTATTTCTGAAGTGATAACAGGTTCATTAATTCTATTCATCATATCTCTAAATAGCTCTCTGTCTTCCCCTTCTTTAATAGATTCTATTGATGTTCCTATTACTTTTACATTATATTTATCTAATATTCCTGCATCATGTAAGTCTACAGCAAGATTTAGTCCTGTTTGTCCACCCATTCCTGCAAGTAAGCTATCTGGCTTTTCTTTAGCAATTACTTTTTCCACAAACTCTATTGTTAATGGCTCTATATAAATTTTGTCTGCAACTTCCTTATCTGTCATTATAGTAGCTGGGTTAGAATTTACTAAAACAACTTCTACCCCTTCTTCTTTTAATGCTTGGCATGCCTGAGTTCCTGAATAATCGAACTCCGCTGCTTGACCTATAATGATTGGACCTGATCCTATAACTAAAACTTTTTTAATATCTCTATTTAATGGCATCTTAAAATCCTCCTAAAGTGCATATTCCATAAATTTATCAAATATATATTCACTATCCTTTGGTCCTGCTGCAGCCTCTGGATGAAATTGAACTGAATATATTGGTAGTTTAGTATGTTTCATACCTTCCACAGTTCCATCATTTATGTTTATATGTGTTGCTACCACATCTTCTGGTAACTCATTTACCACATATCCATGATTTTGTGATGTAATATGAACCCTATTTCTCTCTAAATCTTTAACTGGATGGTTGCATCCTCTATGTCCAAATTTTAATTTAGTAGTATGTCCACCAAGTGTTAATGCTAATAATTGATGACCTAAGCAAATACCTACTATTGGTTTTACCCCTACTAACTTTTTAACATTTTCTATTACTTCTGTTAAATCCTCTGGATCTCCAGGGCCATTTGATAAAAATACTAAATCAGGATTTACTGCTAAAACTTCATTGGCATCTACATCCATTGGGAATACTGTGATTTTACAGCCTCTCTTTTTAAAGTTTTTTATTATATTTGCCTTTATACCAAAATCAATTATAGCTACATGTTTGCCTGAACCTTCAATGGTATATGGCTTTTTAGTAGTTACTATTTTAACTGCTTCTTTATTTGAAAAGCCTTCTATTTTTTCTTTCACTGTATCTAATGATTCACTTTCTAAAGAAATAATACCTTTCATAGTTCCATTATTTCTTAATATTTTTGTTAAAGCCCTTGTATCTATTCCCTCTAGACCTATTATCTTATTTTGTTTTAAATAATCATCTAATTGCATCTCACATCTAAAATTATTTGGAAAATGACAGTTTTCTCTTACAATAAATCCTTTTACCTTTGGCATATTAGATTCTGAATCTTCTAGGTTAATTCCGTAGTTTCCTATAAGAGGATATGTCATTGTTACAATCTGACCATAGTATGACGGATCTGTTAGAACTTCTTGATATCCTGTCATTCCTGTAGTAAATACAACTTCTCCAACACTTTCTTTTAAATACCCAAATGCATTTCCTTCAAAAATCATTCCATTTTCAAGTATAAGCCTTGCTTTCATTATTTAGTCCTCCCTTTAGCTTTATGTATAAACTTTTTAAAAATACACTTCTAAGCTTCTCAATGTTAAATACCTTTTTCTTATTTTTTATTTAAAAAAATTCGTAAAAAGAAAAGGATAATAGGGAGATAATTTAATGTAAAATTATCTCCTTATTATCCTCTAAATATTTAAAACCGTGGTTAGAAAACTTATTTAATGATTCAACGATGTAACTATAGTTATATTGTTTTGCGTATAACATACCTACATACTCCTTTCTGGCCTCTCTGGACCAATTTAAAGTGTACTTTTTAACTTTTTTATTATTCTTGTATATCATTCTATATTTTCTTACACTTAATGTCAAGATTAAATATTTATTTTATACTTTCTAGTATAAGGATATTATTTGCAATTTTTTGCTTTTGCAGAAATTATACCCTCTTA
>ERZ832973.1490-NODE-1490-length-17901-cov-33.947271_pt1 | contig 17901 bp, 11 predicted proteins | sample MGYA00519950_ERZ832973 | MGnify/ENA primary metagenome ERZ832973 (study PRJEB31850, sample SAMEA3708734) | human gut metagenome | biome: human gut; feature: human-associated habitat; material: faeces | place: China | collected 2014 ... | reverse complement strand
TTCGTTTATACCGTTTTTCTTTTTCATTACATATAAAATTCTGACTTGTGAGAGGGCGCTTATATCTGCCCTTCACAACCCATAAAAGCACCACAAAATCTGCGACACTACGTCACCTAAACTCCGGTTGACATCAAATCCGCTTTTTCAGGAACGCAATAAATTTCTCAAAGTTCATTGGCGTTCCCTGTATTTTCTGTACTTCCAGCCGGTTTTTCTCATTGAATCCGACCAGAATGTTATGATTTGCCTCCGCAAGGTAATCCATGATACCATCAATATCGGATTTTATATTCTTCGGGCACTGGATATACAAATGCCTGTTGGCACTGATATGCAGTGTGTAGGAAATACTGAAATGATACCAGAAAAACTTATGGAGTGTGGAGTACTTATAAATCCATATGATCTGGTCGATCGGGATGATCGCATTTCCGTAAACGGATGTCTCAATAAAAAAGTGTTCTGTGATAAACATATCTTCCGTTGCAAGCTGGGGCAGCGTTGCAAGTTCTTCCTCCGCCTGATCTAACAGCTTTTTCGGATTGCCGAACAAGGCGAGATCCTGGCAGCAGGGAGAGAGTACCGGGAAGAAAATAAACAGGATATAGAGTACGATACAGAGGATCGCATAAATACTGGTGCCAAATATGACTGTAAAAAGGATCGTATTTATGGTACGATTATAATCCGGTTCACTGATGTAATATCCGGAAACTTTGCTTGTGATTCCACTTTCTGTCCAGCCGAGATCGTCCGACATATTTTTTAAAAGTGACTGGAAAGAAACAGTGGACTTTTTGATCTTCCCGGTAAATGTTACTTCGTCAATGAAAGGAAGTCCCTCTTCACAGGTGGAAGGAGAAAGCAGTACGATGATACATTCATCATTCCGGATCGTGTAATAATAATAACCGGAAGTCCCGGAAAAGTTATTTCGGGTGTATCCTGTGAATTTTAAATCTGTCAGTGTGGTATGCATGTTGGCAGCGTCATTCCGGTAGGCAGATTCCAGCGTAACATCATCCGTCAGCTGCACCGGAAATAAAAGATCCGTCAGTGAAAATACATGCCATAGTACGATCACGATGATCAGATATACAATTGGTGAAAAAAGTCGCCGTTTATATAATGCTTTTATATTTTTTGTGATATAATGGTCGTAATTCTCGGGCATAAAAAACCTCGCTTTATACTATCGGGATATCAAAAGGAAAAAACCTTAAGAATATTGGATCTTGCTTCTCTAGTAGTATAAAGGTTCGTGAAAAAATAATCAAGGAGAGAAAACATTGGAAGCATACAGCAGTTTTGCACAGGTATATGATCTTTTTATGGATAATGTACCTTATGAGGAGTGGAGCAGATATCTTATCAGTCTGTTAAAGGAGTATCAGGTGACAGATGGCACCGTGGTGGAACTCGGCTGTGGTACTGGAAAAATGACAAGGCTTTTGGCAGATGCAGGCTATGATATGGTGGGAGTGGACAATTCTGCCGAAATGTTAGAGATCGCAGGAGAGCGCCAGGAGGAAGAAGAGCGGAATGATATTTTATATCTTCTTCAGGATATGCGGGAGCTGGAATTGTTTGGAAATATCCGGGCAATTGTAAGTGTCTGCGATTCGATGAACTATATTTTGGAACCGGAAGATCTGAAAAAAGTATTTGAACTGGTAAAAGAATATCTCGCAGAGGACGGTGTGTTTATTTTTGATTTGAACACCGTGCATAAATACCGGGATCTGATGGGAGAATGCACCATCAGTGAAAACCGGGAAGAGAGCAGTTTCATCTGGGAAAACTATTTTTATGAGGATGAGATGGTCAATGAGTATGACCTGACGCTTTTTATCCGGGAGGAAAGTGACCTCTATCGGAAATACGAGGAACTTCATTATCAGAAAGCCTACGAATTAGAGCAGGTGAAAGAGCTGCTTTTGCAGGCAGGCATGGAGTTTGTGGCAGCGTATGACGCGTTTACCCATGATCCGGTGACGGCAGAGAGTGAGCGCATGTATATCATTGCAAGACCGAAGGTGATTTAAGGAATATGATATAACAGAACAGGCACTTGCCTAATATAAAATAACAGGAAAAGAGGAAAAACATGAACGATTATATTGTAAGAGCAACTGCGGCAGATCATTCCATCCGCGCATTTGCAATCACATCCAAAAACATTGTGGAAGAGGCAAGAAAAGACCATAACACAAGCCCGGTGATCACAGCAGCTCTGGGTAGATTATTATCTGGTGCGGCCATGATGGGAACCATGATGAAGGGTGAGAAGGATCTTCTCACAGTACAGATCCAGTGTCAGGGACCGGCGCAGGGACTGACCGTGACAGCAGATTCCGCAGGACATGTCAAGGGATTTCCGAGAGTGGCAGATGTGGAACTGCCGCCAAATGCATTGGGAAAATTAGACGTAGGCGGGGCACTTGGACTTGGCGTCATGAGTGTGATCAAGGATATGGGCTTAAAAGAGCCTTATGTAGGACAAATCGCACTTCAGACCGGAGAGATCGCAGAGGATTTAACCTATTATTTTGCAACTTCAGAACAGGTTCCTTCCGCAGTAGGACTGGGTGTTTTAGTAGATGTGGACGGTTCTGTAAAGCAGGCAGGTGGATTTATCATTCAGCTGATGCCATTTACCCCGGATGAAGTTGTGGATGCACTGGAGAAAAAAATCAGCGAGATTGCATCTGTGACTGAGATGTTGGAAGAGGGCAATACGCCGGAACAGATTTTAGAGATCATTCTGGGTGATTTTGGACTAGAGATCACGGATACACTCCCGGCAGCATTCCAGTGTGACTGCTCCAAAGAGCGCGTTTCCCGTGCAATCTCAACCTTGAGCAAAAAAGATTTGGACGATATTATCAACGATGGTGAAGCGATTGAAGTAAAATGCCAGTTCTGTAACAAGGCATATCATTTTGAAGTGGACGAACTGAAGGAGATGAGAAAGTAGTGAAACAGGGATTTGTCAAGGTGGCAGCCGTCACCCCGAAAATTGTAGTTGCGGATACAAAAGAGAACACCGCATTAATCTGCGCAGAGATTAAAAAGGCAGAGAAGGAAGGGGCAAAGATCATTGTACTCCCGGAACTTTGTATTACGGGTTATACATGCAGTGATCTGTTTTTACAGGAAAAAATGCTGCGTGAAGCAAGACAGTCGCTCCTTGAGATCGCTGCGTTTACCTTTGCATTGGACTGCATCGTGTTTGTGGGACTTCCACTCGAATACAACGGAAAGCTTTATAATGTGGCTGCCGCTGTGAGCAATGGAAAAGTGCTTGGTTTTGTGCCGAAAACATATCTGCCAAATTACAATGAATTTTATGAGGCAAGACATTATACAAGAGGAATGGAAGAAACGGTGCAGGTAAGCCTCGGAGAAGAAGTGGTTCCAATGGGCAAAAAGTTATTATTTACCTGCCAGACCATGCCGGAACTGAAAATCGGCGTGGAACTCTGCGAGGATCTCTGGACGCCGGAACCACCGAGTATCCGTCATGCGTTAAACGGTGCGAATGTCATTGTCAATCTGTCAGCATCGGATGAGACGACCGGAAAAGACATTTACCGCGAGGAGCTGGTTGGCGGACAGTCTGCAAGGCTACTGTGCGGCTATATTTATGCGAGTGCCGGAGATGGGGAATCCACGCAGGATGTCGTCTATTCCGCGCATAATATCATTGCGGAAAATGGAAGGATTTTAAAGAAAGCGAAACGTTTTGCGAATGAAACAGTTTATTCGGAGATCGATGTTCTGCGTCTGAACGCAGAGCGCCGCAGAATGACTACATTTGAAACCAGAATGGACGGTTACACGGAAATTCCATTTGCATTGAAAATAGAAGAGACGGAACTGACCAGATACATTGATCCAATGCCGTTTGTTCCGGGCAGTAAGACAGACAGAGAGCGCCGTTGTGATGAGATTTTATCCATTCAGGCGATGGGACTGAAAAAACGTCTGGAGCACACACACTGCAAATCTGCCGTGATCGGTATCTCCGGTGGATTGGATTCTACACTGGCATTGCTTGTGACGGTGCGTGCATTTGATCTGCTCGGCATGGATCATAAAAATATTAAGGCTGTGACAATGCCGGGATTCGGAACAACGGATCGTACTTACGATAATGCGGTGAGCCTCATCAAATGTCTCAATGCGGATTTTATGGAAGTCAGTATCAAGGATGCGGTCAATATCCATTTCCGGGATATCGGACAGGATCCGAAAGTGCACGATGTGACTTACGAGAATGGACAGGCACGTGAGAGAACCCAGATTCTTATGGACATTGCAAATAAGACCGGTGGTATGGTCATCGGCACAGGCGATCTGTCGGAGCTGGCACTCGGCTGGGCGACTTACAACGGAGATCATATGTCCATGTATGCGGTGAATGCGTCTGTGCCAAAGACACTGGTCCGCCATCTTGTCCGGTATTACGCGGATACCTGTGGCGATGAAGCGTTAGAAGCGGTTCTTCTCGATGTTTTGGATACACCGGTTTCACCGGAACTTTTACCGCCGGAGGATGGGAAGATTTCCCAGAAGACGGAAGATCTGGTCGGACCATACGAATTACATGATTTTTATCTGTATCATATGCTTCGTCTTGGCTATGCGCCGGCAAAGATTTACCGTCTGGCGAAAGTTGCTTTTGTGGGAACTTATGATGATGAAACCATTTTGAAATGGTTAAAAACTTTTTACCGCAGATTTTTTGCACAGCAGTTCAAACGTTCCTGCCTGCCGGATGGACCAAAAGTCGGAAGCGTTGCTGTCTCTCCGCGTGGAGATCTGCGTATGCCTTCGGATGCGTCTGCACGGATCTGGATGGAAGAACTGGAGGCATTAAACACCGAGAGGAGATAGCAGCATGCAATATCGGAAAGATAAATATGGAAACGATATTTCTGCGCTTGGCTACGGCTGTATGCGTTTTACGAAAAAGGGGAACAGCGCAGACCTTGACAAAGCAGAAAAAGAAGTGATGGCGGCAATTGAGGCGGGGGTCAATTATTTTGACACTGCCTACGTGTATGCTGGAAATGAAGTGGCAGTGGGAGAAATTTTACACCGGAATCATTGCAGGGAGAAAATCAACCTTGCCACAAAGCTTCCGCATTATCTGATCAAGTCGATCGATGGCGTGGAAAAAATGTTTCAGGAGGAACTGCGCCGCCTGCAGACCGATTACATTGATTATTACCTCATGCATATGCTGACGGACATTCCAACCTGGGAGAAATTGAAAAAACTGGGGATGGAAGAGTGGATCAGGGAGAAGAAAGCGTCCGGGCAGATTCGGCAGATCGGATTTTCCTATCACGGTAATTCCGCGATGTTCTGTCAGTTAGTAGATGCTTACGACTGGGATTTCTGTCAGATCCAGTACAATTATATGGATGAACATTCTCAGGCTGGTGTGGAAGGACTGCGCTATGCGAATAAGAAGGGACTTCCGGTCATCATTATGGAACCGTTACGAGGCGGTCGTCTGGTGAATCTGCTCCCAGAGCCGGCAAAAGAATTATTCCGTAAGGACGAACAACATCGTACCCCGGCAGAACTGGCACTGAAATGGCTGTATAACCAGCCGGAAGTTACCTGTGTGCTCTCCGGCATGAATTCCATGGAGATGGTAGAACAGAATGTAAAAACTGCCAGCGAGTCACTGGTGGGATGTCTTACAGAATCGGATCAGGAGCTGATCGAAAAAGTAAAAGCTGAGATTAAGAAAAATGTGAAGGTCGGCTGCACCGGATGTGGATATTGTATGCCATGTCCGCGTGGAGTGGATATTCCGGGAACTTTCCGCTGCTATAATGCGATGTATTCCGAAGGAAAAAAATCGGGAAGAAGAGATTACCTGCAGTGTACTGCATTTCGAAAAGATACGAGCAGTGCATCCCAGTGTATTTCCTGTGGAAAGTGTGAGAAGCATTGCCCGCAGCATATTGAAATCCGCAAGGAGCTGAAAAATGCCGCAGCAGAACTTGAGGATGTGAAGTATAAAGTTATGAAAACAGGAATCCAGCTACTGAAATTGTGGTAAAAACATAGTTAGATCTGTCCTGGCTTGCGCACCGGTTTTGCAACGGTGACAGCAGCCCAGTTGGTTGTGTATACAACGGAGTACATAAATACGGCAAGTACCATACCGGTGACAACGTCGAAAACGGAGTGCTGTTTCAAAAACATTGTGGATAAGATAATGAGTACCATCAAAACAGCGGAACCATAGCGTACAGCTTTGTTCTTTTTGAAATTGTCACTGTGCCATACGGCAATATTCACGGCGATGGAGTTAAAGACATGTACGCTTGGAAACAGGTTTGTCGGTGTATCCGTTGCATACAGCCATTTTACCATCTGGATAAAAATATTATTATGTTCAAAATAAGCTGGTCTCAGATAGTGACCATTCGGATAGATCGTTGAGATCACAAGGAAAACGGTCATTCCGGTAAAAAGCATTGCACAGAGTTTAAAATATTCATCTTTATTTTTAAAATAAAAATATCCGACTGCCCACGCGACATATCCAAACCATAAAAGATAAGGAACAATAAAGTATTCACAAAATGGGATCATGTCATCCAATGCAGTATGTATCACATGAAAATGCGTGGTCACGGTTCGTTCCAGATGATGAAACCATGGAAAATAGATACAAAAATAAAGAAGCAAAAAAGCATGTTTGTTTTTCTCGATAAAAGCATTGAGTCTGCTTTTCATATCTGTCTTCAAAATATCACCTTCCTAACAGATTTTTATATAAAAATAAATTCTTTTTCCTTACATTGTGCGATTATAACATAGTGATTTTTAGGAAACAATTCCCTTTCTCTTTTTTTAAGAAAGATTATTGAATATTTAAAGATTTCTTAAGGTAAATGTCTGGTTTTTGTGCAACCTTACAAACAATTTCAGAAGAAAAATTTTACCATCATTGTTACGAATTAAAACAAATTCATTACGCAAATATTACGATTGCCGCAAATTGTTGACAAAGCCCTTTTTCTACCTATAATAGAGTATGGTTTTGCTGAAAATAGGCGCATATTGATACGTCTTTTTGAATAAGCTACAAAAGAGTGAGAGGAAGAATTATGAAAAAAGAAAAAAAGGATCTGACACAGGCAAATACGGCAGTAAAATCCAGAGACAAAAAGAAGATTTTTATGACGATTGGAATTGTCGTGGCATGTCTGGCTGTTGTTTATGTTGGATTTGGAATCTTTTTCCAGAGCCATTTCTGCTTTGGTACGACCATCGATGGAATAAAAGCCGGTGGTAAGTCGGTAGAAAAGATGGAGCAGCTCATCACAGAGGAGATTGACAGCTATGTGCTGAATCTCGTGGAACGTGAGGAGGGACAGGAAAGCATTGCAGGAGATGCTATTCAAATTGCACCGGTGTTCAATGGCGAAGTGGAAGAATTATTGAATGGACAGAATGGTTTCGCATGGGTGGTTACACTGTTTAAACATGAGAATCTGGAACTGGCTAAGGTTGTGACATTTGATGAGAATGCATTGGACAGCGAGCTTCAGGCGTTAAACTGTATGCAGGCTGGTGCACAGCGTGAACCCGTGGATGCAACGGTTTCAGCGTACACAGCAGATGGATATTCTTTAGTTCCGGCAGATTATGGTACGACCATTGATAAAAGTGCATTCAAAAAAGCGGTGGAGGATTCCATTTTAGTTCTCGCAGATGAACTTGATCTGGATGAGGCAGACTGTTATGTGAAGCCGAAGGTTGAAGACGATAATGAAAAACTGTTGGCAGTCATTGATGAGATGAACAGCTATGTGGGAACTACGATCACTTATGATTTTGACGTTGCAAAAGAAGTGCTGGATGGGGAGCGTATTTCCGAGTGGCTTTCCGTGGACGATGATTTAAATCTTGTGGTGGACGAGGAAGGTGTTCTTTCCTTTGTAAAGGAGCTTGCAAGTAAATATAATACCTGTTATAAACCGAAAGAGTTGAAAACATCTTATGGTTCCACTGTGACGATCTCCAATGGACCTTATGGATGGAAAATCAACAATTCCGAGGAAGTGGCACAGATTTTAGATGATCTGAAAGCCGGAAAAAAAGTGGAACGTGAACCGGTTTATTCCCAGACTGCGAACAGCCATGGCGAAAATGATTACGGTAATTCCTATGTGGAGATTAACCTTACTGCACAGCATTTGTTCCTTTATAAAGATGGTGTGCTTGTGACAGAGTCTGATTTTGTATCCGGAAACGTGGCAAAAGGGCACGCAACACCAGGCGGAGCATTTATGCTTACCTATAAAACATTGAATGCTGTTTTACGTGGACCGGATTATGAAACTCCTGTTACATATTGGATGCCATTTAACGGCGACATCGGAATGCATGACCTGACTTCCAGAAAAGCTTTTGGAGGAGATATTTATAAGACCAGAGGTTCTCATGGATGTATCAACCTTCCATATTCGGCAGCCAAGAAAATCTATGAGACAATCGACAAGGGATACTGCGTCCTTGTTTATAACCTTCCGGGAACGGAAAGCGACAGTGTGAAACAGAAAGAGGCAGCTGCGGTTGTAAATACGATCAACAGTATCGGAACTGTTACATTAGAAAGCGAACCTGTTATCGTGGCTGCAAGAACAGCATACGATGCGTTATCGGATACAGCAAAAAGTTATGTTACCAATTATCAGACACTTGTGGATGATGAGGCAGCGCTGGCAGCCTTAAAGAGTGGCGCTGCAGCGGCTGCACAGCAGCCTGCGGCAGACCAAACAGCCCCTGCAGATGGCTCAACAGTTGCTCCTGCAGATCCTGCAGCGCAGACGCCGGATGGAACTGTGGCACAGTAGAAAATAATATTTTCGAAAAAACAGAACCAGAATTCAGAGAAAACTTTGAATTCTGGTTCTGTTTTTTTTAGCCTGAAAATGGAATACTGTGCAATTTTGCACTTTAATTGGTTAAAATTCACAAAAATTTGGACGAGATTTCGGGATTTATTACGTATAGAATAATACAATATTTTAGAATACAATAGAAATGCGAAAAAAAACGAAAACATGTGAAGAGGGGGATTGTTATAGAATCACATGTAAGTAGGGGAGAAAAAGGAGAAGGAAGAATGAGAAAGTTAACGAAAAGCTTTCAAAAGAGGCAAAGCATTGCAAGCAGAGTACTGTGTTTTCTGCTAGTGCTTGCAATGGTAGTAACAATGGTTCCGGCGCTTGGCGGCGGAAACAGTACGGTTCAGGCAGCGGAGACAGAAAAGAATCCAACGATCCGTATGTATTTTGAAAAACCGGATGGTTGGAATATCCCAGCATTTAACTATTGGAATGAATCCGATGTTGAAGTAGACAATAGGGATGCAGGAGAGGTGGAAGTCTGGACGAGTCAATCAAGACCTGCTATGTTGAAAGATGAATCAACAGGTTATTATTATATTGATATCCGGACGAACAGCATCAGTGGATTTCAGATTGTAAACGGTGGAACTGGTGTAGGAAACCCGGCAGAAAAGAAATTTGAAAACTGTGCCATTATTGATGCGATTAATTCGGCAACATCAGATACATCATTTTATCTTTTAAAAAATGATAATGGAATGTCATGGTACTTAGACAAAGATAAAAATCAGGTGTTACCAGAGAAAGAAAAAGCAGCTGCACATAAAGTTATAATTTATTTCGAAAAACCAGAAAATTGGAAAACGCCTGTTATCAATCTATGGGGCGGCGATTTTGTATTGGACAATCAAGGAGCTGGGGATGCGTCTATTGCTGCGTGGGGAAATCAGGACAAACCAAAGCTGGCTGTTTCAGAAGCTGAAAATATTTATACTGTTACATTAACCGGAACAACAATATCAGGTTTTCAGTTGGTAGATGCTGACACAGGAGCAGAGACACAGTTTGATGGTCAGAGCGAAGAAGTGAAAGCCATCAATGCCATCACCACAGACACCTCCATCTATTATTTAAGAGATGGAAAGGGTGGCATGAAATGGTACAAAGATGCTGACAAATCCGAAACTCTGATCGAATACAAAGAAGCAGGATATGTAAGCCCGGAGGTAAATGGACGCGAGGTAACTTTCCGTGTCCCGGTTGAAAAAACAGGGGATGCAGCATCTGTTACGGTTCCGGGAGGAATGAATGGTTGGAAACAGGATTCATCTGATTGGGAACTTAAAAAAGATGAGACAGCAGGTATGTGGTCTGGAACATTTACCATTGCACCCGGAAAATATGAATACAAATTTGCATTAAATAAAACCTGGGATGTATCGTTTTCAGATCCGGCAAATAACAGGGTAAGTGGAACAAACAGTGTTTTGATCGTCCCGGGCTTGGCTGACGGAAAAGCAGATGCCATGAAGGGAATTGAGACAGCACTTCCAGAAAAACTGACATTGTGGTCTGAAGACGGAACAAGCAGTGAAGCTCCGGTTACTTACAGTTTAAAAACTGCAAATAAAGATATTACATTAAATGGAAATAGCATTATAATCGGAAAATCTTATACAGGACAGATCGTAGAACTGACGGCAAAAGCAGAGAACGGACAGACCTCTGACTTTGTGGTCAATGTGACAGAAAAATTATATACATATACCATTTATTATTATGATTTTGATAAGACACATATGTCAGAAAATGCATCTGACTTATGGATCTGGGAGAAAAATGGTGCTGGAGCGACAGAGGGAACACCTTTTACCGCAACCGAGACACTTTCTGATGGGAATGAGTGGCTGCGCGCAGAAATAAAACTTCCATATACAGACCTTCAGATCATCCCAAGATCAAAAGACGAGTGGAAATGGGAGAAGGACACGATTTCTTATAGCAACAGCGCAGGAACAGAAAATGTAACACTTTATATTGTATCCAATAGTAAACAGGCATACACAGAGATTCCAGAGCTGGTAGCACCGAGATCCCGCTACGTCATGATCGAGTACGACAGACCGGCGAAGGACTACACAGGCTGGAACATTTACACCTGGAACAGTGGATTTGGCTCTGATGTATCTGTAGCATTTGCAGACATCAATGGAAAAATGGTTGCAAAAATTCCGGTAAAAGATTCGCAGGCAGATCTGATGTTATCTTTCTGTATGAGACAAAGTACTGCTGACAATGAGTGGGCAAACAAAGACGGCGGAGACCATTATGTGACGATCCCGGCAGACCAGTCAGTGGTGAAAGCAGTGTTCACACAGGGAGAAGGAATCACAAGAGTATTGCCATACAACACAGGCTTTGAGCGGGATGGAGCAAATAATGCAATCCATTTTTACTACAGAAATGATGAACTGGCAGCAGAGAATAACCTTGCTTCTTTAGAAGGAAATGTAAGTATTGTGATCAACGGACAGACTTATGCAATGGCTTATGACGCAGAAAACGATCGTTTTGTATACAATCTTACAGATGTTTCCACGGGTGATTACTATTATTACTATGTGGTAAATGGAAAAGAGGAATTAGATGCATTTAATGATGTAACTGCAAACGACAGCAATGGAAAAGAATGCAGCGTATGCCACTTCAAAAAAGCAAATGTGAGCGTAACGGCTTCTTTATCACAGTATGCAATGGATTACAATGACAACAATGTGTTATCCGTAGAATTGACTGCAAAAGACGGAGAAGGTCTTGAAACGTCTGAAATTGCTGCGATCACAGCCGATCTGAGTGAGCTTGGACTGGGAAAAGAGTTTGCGATCGAGCCGGAACTTATGGAAGGAACAATCTCCTGCCTGAATACAGTTGCAGCAGGCGTGAAAAATATTCCGGTCACAGTGAAAGATATTTATGGAAATGTATACACAACAGCGACAAACGTTACCGTCACAGAGCGCAAAAAAAGTGCCGGAGATTTTGACTGGGATGAGGCAGTGATTTATTTTGCAGTGACAGACCGTTTCTTTGACGGAGATGCAGAAAATAATAACGCATATGGCGTGGGCGATTACAATATTGGAGAAAAAGGCGGTTCCAGCTATCACGGTGGAGATTTTGCCGGATTAAACCAGAAACTGGATTATTTAAAAGATCTGGGTGTGAACACGATCTGGATCACTCCGATCGTAGAAAATATCACAGAGGATCAGCATGATAATGAGACAGATACCGCTACCTATGGCTATCATGGTTACTGGGCAAGTGATTTCACAAAGTTAAACAAACATCTTGGAACAGAGCAGCAGTTCAAAGCATTATTGGATGCTGCCCACAGCAAGGGAATGAAAATCATGGTGGACGTAGTATTAAACCATGCAGGATACGGTACAGAAGATTACTTCAACCGTATTTTAACAGATGCAGATGGAAACAGTATTTCCATGATCCGTGACTCCAGCAACACGATCAGTGGTGATGATAAATATGATTCATTGTCAGATCTGCCTGATTTTGTGACGGAAAACAAAGCAGTGACAGACCAGCTTGTTACATGGCAGACCGGGTGGATGTCAAAATACAGCATTGACTATTATCGTGTGGATACTGTAAAACATGTAGAGACAACGACATGGGCAGCATTTAAAAATTCCCTGACCAAAGTAAATCCTGATTTTAAAATGATAGGAGAGTATTCCGGCGCAGGATATGCCAATAATGCAGGAGAATTAGGAACCGGAACGATGGATGCACTTCTTGATTTTGATTTCAACGATTTTGCACAGAACTTTGTGACAGGTAATATTTCCAGCGTGGAAAATTCACTGCAGAAGAGAAACAGTGCGATCAACAACACCTCTGTCATGGGAAGCTTTTTGAGCAGCCATGACGAGGACACTCTGCAGTATAAACTTGTAAACGAGAGCAAAATCAGCGAAGACGAAGCTTACAACCTGATGAAAGTGGCAGCAACACTTCAGATTACCGCAAAAGGCCAGCCGGTGCTCTATTATGGAGAGGAGATTGGACAGGGTGGAGCCAACAACTGGCCATACCAGACAAACCGCCGCGACTTTGACTGGACAGAGCTGGAAAAACAGAAAGCAGACAGCAACAGTATTTACAACCATTACAAGACAATGCTTGCAATCCGCAATGCGTACACTGATGTATTTGCAAGAGGAAACAGAAGCACAGTTGCAGTTTCCGACGCAGATGGCTATGAAGTGATCAGCAGAAGTTATGGAAATAGCACTTTATATGTAGGAATGAATGTGAAAGAGGCAGAGAAAGAAGTAGTGATCCCGGTAGCAGAGAGTGCCGGAACAGTTCTTAAAAACCTTTATGATGGAAAAACTTACACTGTTTCTGCTGACCAGAACGTTTCTGTTACCATTCCGGCAGTAAAAGATGGTGGAACGATTGTTTTGACTGCGGAGACAAAAACAGAACCGGCTCCGGATAATACAACATATGATAAAAAGCCAGATGGAAAAACAACAGAGGATCATAACGGAAATCAGCAGACATCAGGAAACAATTCCAGTCAGGTCAATTCTACAGTCCAGACAACTCCAAAACAGGAAGAACAGGCTGTAGCAGAAGTAACCGTGCAGGAGGAGAGTTTTGCAAATGTGATCGAGGCAGTGAATAAGGCAAAAACCGGAAGTAAAATCCGTGTAAACCTGTTAAAGACAACAAAAATTCCAGCAAATGTGTTCGAGAGTATCAAAGGAAAAGATATGAACGTAACCTTCCAGGTGAGTGACCAGGCCAGCTGGATCATTAATGGAAAAGATATCACCGGTAATGTGACAGCACCAATCGATCTTGGTCTGGTTGTGGGAACAAGTGATATTCCAAAACAGAAAGTGACAGCGCTGGCAGACGGAAATGAAACCATCCAGCTCTCCTTAAATTATGACGGAGTATTTGGCTTTGAGGGAATATTGAGACTTTCCGTTGGCAAGGACTACAGTGGAAAAATAGCAAATCTTTATTACTATAACGAGACAACCGGTAAGTTTGAGTATTATCAGGCAGTACAGGTAAAAGAAGATGGTACTGTAGACTTTAAGTTCTCACATGCATCCGATTATGTCATCGTCTTAAATGACACAGATATGAGCCAGACAACAGGCAGTGTGATCGCAAGTCCGAAGACATCGGATAACACACCGATCGCAGCAGCAGTGATATTATTACTGTTTGGCTGTGCGCTGATGGGAACCGCATACAGAAAAAATAAAAACTTCTAAATGAAATTCATAAGATGTCACTAAAAAAATATGCCACACGAAAAAATACCTTTTCGTGCGGCATATTTTGTGTATGTGAAGGAAAAATTAATTTTCTTCCACGATCACCACGCCCCATGGTTCCAGCGGAAGCGTTTCCTGTTCCATTATTTTTCTGCCGGACAATAATTCCGTGCCAGAGATCCCTTTGCAGATGGCGGTCTGTTTTTCACCGGAATAATTGAAGTAAAATCGTACCCGTTTTCCAAAATCATTGATACCTTCCCGGATAATCAAAGGAAAGTGGCATTCCGGATGTGCTAAAAGTGTTTCCGGAAGCGAGGCAAAGTAATGAACCAGAACTTTTTCCAGAAGAGCACCGTCAAACATGCTGGAGAGATACAGTGCCGAACCTTTTCCAAACTGGTTGACTGTGGCAGCTGCATATTTTTTCCAGACCGGGTGATCGTAGAAAAAGAGCGGTGTGGCGGTATCGCAGGTCACAAGGTCCATCCAGTGCAGACATTTGCTGCTGTTTGTGCAGGATTCATCGGAACATGACGAGCCGGCATCGGAAGCCGCATTTTCATGACCGGAGCAGGATGGATGAGCCATAAAATCAGGCAGTGTTACCGAAACATCCACCGGGTAGGTATATTGGTCATAGTGGATACCAAGACATTCCTGTAAAATGTGAGGCTGTGTATCCGCATAAATTTTTAACTGTTCATCTGAAAAACCGGAACGGAACGTCGTGATCAGATGTCCGCCGTTTTTTACATAATCAGAAATTGCGGTGAGCAGATCTTCGGAAGCACTGTAAAGTGCAGGCACGATCAGGCACTCGTAGGAAGAAAAATCACGTTCCGCAGAGGAGATCATGTCGTACTCGATATTTAAATGGTACAGAGCATCGCCAAGCCAGCGGGCAACGGTGTTATAGCTGTAATTGCCGAGGTCTTTCAATGGGAAAAGACGCAGTCCGGTCAGGGAGTTATTGTCAAGCAGGATGGCAGCACGGTTTTTCTTTTGCAGGTTACTAAGGTGGGTGCCGATCCGCTTCCAGTCTGCGCCGATGGATGCAGCTTCCCGGTAAGTCTCATTTTCGGAAAAATCGTGTGACAGGATGCCCTTCCAATAGCTCTCAATCGCATTGTGGATTGAGTGCCAGTGCCAGTACATGACACTGTTGGAGCCGTTTGCAATGTGGCTGTAGGCCTGAAGCCTGAGCTGCCCCGGATATGGAAGCCATGCGATATTTCCCTGAGCCTGTGTCTCTAAAACAAGATAATTGTCTTTCTTTAAGCTGCGCGAGATGTTGCCGCAGAAGGTGATCTCCTCTCCGGTAAGAAGTGACTGGGAAGGATGATAAATGTCACATCCGGCAACGGTCATGCATCTGGCAGCTTCGTACTGGTTGACCTCCGGCTGATAGCCGATGGAATGGTCTGTCCAGTCGTAGTCAAAGTTCTGCGTGATGAACTGATCCGGGCGCTTGTATCCGGAAACGATCGCAGCCTGCCATGCTAAAAATCTGGTCACAAGCAGACGCTGGAATTTGGCAAATTCAGCGGCAAGGCTTTCATTGATCGTGCCACGGATATCCGGGAAATCTTCCCATGTGTTGACGCAGTTGCTCCAGTAGTCCAGCCCGAACTCGCGATTGAATTCATTGATATCCGGGTATTTTTCCTTTAAATAATCGACAAACATTGCCTGGACACGCGGACCGGCAGTGCCGTAGCTTTTGGTCTCATTGTCCAGCTGAAACCCGATGATATGCGGAACATCTTTGATATGTTCCATCATTGCGCGGATAACCCGCTCGCAGTGGAACAGATAGCCTGCGTGTGTGATATCCATATTCTGTCTTGCACCATAAATGTTCTGACCGTTATTGGTCAAAGCCAGAATATCCGGGTATTTTTTTGCTAGCCATGCCGGGATGGCGTAGGTCGGTGTCCCGACAATGACAGAAATATGGTGGCGTGCAGCCGCCTCAAGCATTTTATCGAGATGTGTGAAATCAAAGATACCGTCTTTTGGCTCGATGGTGCTCTAGGTCGATTCTGCGATACGGATCGTGTTCATGCCTGCTTTTTCCATCATTTCCATGTCTTTTTCCACGCGGTCATATGGAAGGTATTCCGAGTAATAAGCTGCCCCGAAAAGTAAATGGTCTGTTTTCATATTGTCCCCCAAAAAAATATTTTCATGTTGACAATCAGTGTGATCTTCTATATTATCATCTGATAACGCAACCGATTGCGCAAACATATTATAACATCAGGAAAAACAAATGTAAATCCGATGTTGATGCGAAAAACAGAATTGTTACCGGAACAAGGCATAAGTGAACAGAAACAAAAAGATTGTTTGGAAAATATATAAAAATGTCATTGCTTTTTTTTGAAAATAGGATGATAATAATATTGTTGCGCAAAGGATGCGCAGCAACATCAGGGCAGGACAAAGTAACATTGTGGCAGGATCGCAAGCGATACAGGAAGCCACAGCACAATTCAGGGGAAGTAACTGCTTTGAGGAAAGAAGGGGTTTTATGGGGAATGAAGAGAAGAAAAATATAACGATCGCAGATGTGGCAGAAGCGCTTGGTGTTTCAAAAACCACTGTCTCAAGAGCCATTTCAGGGAAGGGACGGATCGGGCAGGAGACGAGAGACCGTGTATTAAAATATATTGAGGAGCATGATTATAAGCCAAACGTTATCGCCAAAGGGCTGGCGCAGTCAAAAACATATAATCTTTGTGTGGTCATGCCGGGAGATTATGATGTTGTGGATCTCACATTCTTTCAGGAATGCTTATTTGGGATTCAGGAGATCGCCGGAATTATGGAGTATGATATTCTGCTTTCCATCTGTAAAAATAACGATATCTCATCGTTAGAGCGCATTATCTCAAACCGTAAAGTAGATGGTGTGATCCTGATGAGGACGTTTGTGGAGGACCGGCAGATAGAGTATCTTCAGGAAAAAAAAGTACCGTTTGTGACGATCGGTTCCTCCAATTATACAGGTGTGATCCAGATCGACCACAATCACAAAAGTGCGTGTAAAGAACTTACGTCCATTATTTTAATGAAAGGAATGAGGCGTATTGCACTGATCGGTGGAGATGAGAACCATGTGGTCACACAGAGCCGTCTGCGGGGATTCCGGGAAGCTTATGAAAAAATGGGTGAGGTCATTGATCCGACAATGCTTTTTTTAAATCTTGATAATCATGTGGTGATCGACAAGATCGTGGAAGAGGTACTCGAGCGAAAGGCAGAATGTATTTTGTGTATGGACGATGCGGTGTGCAGCCGGGTATTGAAAAAGCTGCGTGAAAAGCATGTAAAGGTTCCAAAAGACATCCGTGTGGCATCTTTTTATAACAGTTCCGTACTGGAAAATAATGTGCCGTCCATTACATCACTTTCTTTTGATGCGAAAGAGCTTGGCATGGTTGCATGTAAAACGGTATTGGATGTGATCGAGGGTGCGGAAGTGGAGACAAGAACATTGCTTCCATACGAAGTTGTCCTTAAGGAGTCTACAAAATAAAATAGGAGAGAGAAAGCAGGTTTATTTTGCGTGAAAGAAAGCGCAGATTCTGTAGTGTTTTTACAGGTTGCGAAGGGCAGATATCAGCGCCCTCTCACAAGTCGTGATTTTATAGGTTTATGAAAAGAAAAACGGTACAGACGAA
>ERZ832973.1485-NODE-1485-length-17927-cov-3.576824_pt1 | contig 17927 bp, 12 predicted proteins | sample MGYA00519950_ERZ832973 | MGnify/ENA primary metagenome ERZ832973 (study PRJEB31850, sample SAMEA3708734) | human gut metagenome | biome: human gut; feature: human-associated habitat; material: faeces | place: China | collected 2014 ... | reverse complement strand
CAGTCTTTAATATCACTTTGATTATCGGTGCAATTGCTACCTCAGCAGTCTGCATTCCGATGTACGAAATTTGCAAAGTCTTTGCAGAACTGTAGCATATACTAAAACGCTTATAATGTGCGTATTACACAACGATATTGAACTTAGTGAAAAGAAAAAGATATTTATTAAAACGCTTATTATCAAAACACTACAAATCTTCTATTTTATTGAGAAGCTCAAAATGAAACACTTCATATATCTTACAATAATCAGATAATACATTGATTATCAGTATAAATAAGATTCTGCATTCTATTTCCTATTCTACTACATTTTTCCTTTGTACTAATTGACTATTTGCTTTATATAGATATTTTATTCACCTATCAATAGTCGAAATTTAGAGTAGTGTCACATTCACAGATCGCATATAAGATAAATATTTTTTAATGTGTCTTTCATTTGTATCTTGAAATAAACGACATTTTTCTATTGAAAAACAGTTTGAGTTACTTTTGGCTAATATACAACAAATGTCATAATGAAACTCAATAGGAAGTTCCATTATTGTGAAATAAAAAAGGCCACTCCCTTTAAAGAAAGCAGCCTTTTAATTACATGATTAATCCACTATTAATATCCGGGATTTTGTTGAGCTCTCAAGTTTGGATTTACATTTGTTTCATCAACAGGAATCGGAAGTATAGCTCTAAAGTAAGTTCGGTCAAAGCTTTGCGATTCTTTAATTAGTGAATAATGATACCCCTTATCTGCTTCATCTTTATAGCGAACGATTGTTTCATTATTGCGTAATGCATCGAAGTAACGTTGACCTTCACCAATCATTTCTTTTCTTCTTTCAAGAATGATTCTTTCTACTGTAGCATCTGCTTCCGAAACAGCCTTAGCTTCCGGATTCGCTCTCAGAACAATTTCATTCAGGTATTTAGCAGCTTTATCCTGGTGTCCCCCAAGCTTAGCCGCCGCTTCTGCAGCGCTCAAATATACTTCCGAAAGACGAAGTAAAGGCAGATTATTTAAACGCATTTCACCTACGTCGTCCTTATCAGCCGGGAATTTATTAATGAAGATTTTTGCATCGCCATATTCTTCTTTAAGATCCTTATCATACTGAGCCGGCAATACCATACCTATACGAACATCTTTAGGATCCTGACTCAGCATAGCCATAAAGTTTTTTGTAACTATTGCATCCGCATATCCGTTCTCGTTCAGCAAATAAGCAATACCATTACGGTCAGTCCAGTCATCATTACTTGCATTTATAACTTCGAAAATCATTTCGTTCGTATGTGCTCCATTGTTTTTATACCATGCATCTACATATTCTTCATTAGTCCAAAGTTTATATGGAGAGTTGGTTATAATATCTTCAGCAACTTTAAGTGCATTCTCGTTATCACCTTTAGTCAGATAGACTCTGGTAAGCAAGGCTTTTGCTGCCCATTCATTGATATATCCCTGAGTCTTATCTTTAGCAAGATATCCAGAATTAATAGCGTCAGTCAAGTCTCTGATGACTTGTGTATAAACTTCTGCTACTGTATTTCTGGAAGGCAAATCATTTCGTTCCAAAGGTTTCAAGATAACCGGGACACCCAAAGAAGCTCCGTTATCGGCTGTATAAGGCATACCATAGATTCTCACTAAGTCAAAATGAACCAATGCCCTGACAACCAATGCTTCTGAATATATTTTACCTATTTGTGCTTCTGTTGCGTCAGTCACCTTTTTTTCGTTAATTGCTTGAATCAGACGATTGGCACGGCGAACTACATTATAAGGTATATTCCACATATTAGGAGCATCATCCACAGTATAGCGCATCTCATAGCATGATGACGAACGCATACCCTGAGTTCTGGCTTGCATATCCTCAGCACGGACATCTCCATAATAAAACATACGGGCACCGTAATAGCTGGTGCTATTAGAGTTTCCCTGAATACCATCATACATACCTGTACGTGCAGTCAGAGCATCATTATAGTTTGTAATTGCATCTTCTGATGGAATTCCGTCAGCAGGTTTTCTATCCAGCCAATCATTCCCGCAGGAAGACAAACTTAGGATAGTAGCAACCAGTGTTATTGATTTATATATCTTTTTCATAAATTCTTTTTTCATAAATTGTTTCTACTTGATTAAAAACCGATTTCAATACCAAATGTAACAGTTCGAAGAGCCGGAGTCTCGAATGTACACAATCCGTCAACCGGAACTTCCGGGTCAACATACAAACTCTTTTTCTTCCAAGTTAGCAGGTTGTTTCCTGAAACATAAGCTCTTAATTTACTGATACCTGCTTTAGACGACCAGTTTTGTGGTAAAGTGAATCCCAAAGTCATATTCTTCACACGTAAATGATCTGTAGACATCAGCCAACGCGAAGAGGCTTTATTAGTGTTACCGTATGCAAATTGTGGCAATTTGGCATTATCACCTGTTTTCTGCCAGGTATCTTCCATCTTGTAATAAGCAGGAACATTACCCACATAATTATAAGTACCTCCATTGGATTGTAGCCAGGTAGCATAATCATAAGCATGTCCGCCCAAAGAGTAAGTCAGGGTTAAATTGAAATCAATAAACTTCCAACTGATATAATTGGTCAAACCACCTTGTACTTTAGGTTCGATAGAACCGATAATCGTTTTATTAGCAGCAGCAGAATTTGTTGTTGTTTCACGGCTACCATCTTCACCGTTTATATAATACAGTTCTTTACCTGTTTGAGGATCAACACCTGCATATTCATAGGCATAGATAGAATAATATGGTTCACCCACACGGTGGATAGAAACCCCATCAATGATTTCCTGTTGTTCGCCATCCAACTTGGTCAGCTTATTCTTATTATGTCCTAAGTTCAAGGAAGTAGTCCAGAAAAGGTCCTTGTTCTGGATGTTGGTAGACTTCAATTCCAATTCAAAACCACGATTTCTCATTGAGCCAACATTCACGAGCATATTAGCAGTACCCGCACTATTGATTACACCGACTGCAGCAGAAATCGGTTTATCCATTAAGAGATCTTTTGTCTCACGGTTATACCACTCAGCAGAAATAGTCAACCTATTGAGTAGTGTAAGGTCAATACCGATATTTGTGGCATAATTCTTTTCCCATTTCAGATTCGGATTATAGAAACGAGCTTCTGACGAACCACCATTTCCATTATAATTATATCCAAATTCATATACCCCCATATATCCGTAATAGTCTTTGGGCTGTGTACCATTTACACCGTAAGAAGCACGGATCTTAGCATCAGTAATAACATTGGATAATGATTCCATAAATGCTTCCTGTGAAAGTCTCCATGAACCTGATACAGACCAGAAATTGCCCCAACGACTATCTCTTGATAAACGCGAACTTCCATCACGACGGAAACTACCACTTACATAATATCTTCCGGCATAATCATAATTCAAACGTCCTAAATAGGAAGTCATTCGATAACTATTAATGTTACTGGCACCTCTTGAAACACCTGCATTTGTAATCTCCGGTAAGTAGGATGGATAAGTATTACCATTAGTATAGGTATAATCGTATTTGTAATCCTCCGTTTCAAATCCCAACAGTACATCGATATTATGGTGTTCTGCAAATGTCTTGTTGTAAGTTAACTGAGTTTGAGTATTCAACTTGCTTCTGTTCATCATATAGCGTTGAAATACCCCTTTTGAAGAACGACCATCATTGGAACGAGGATCCCACCATACACGATTGTTTGTCTGGTTAAAATCATAACCCAAAGTTTCTTTTATATTCAAATTATCCCAGATATTCCATGTTGCAGCCAATGTATTCAAAGTACGCACAATTGTACTACGATCATAATTATACGTTGCAGTCTGAAGAGGATTGGCACCATTCAAAGCAGGGAAACTCGTACTAAATGTACCATCTTCATTATATGGGAATGTAGAGGGAGAAGCTGTCATAGCCAGACACATGATGGGGCTTGAGAAACTAGTCCCTTCCGAGTTTACTTTTTGATTTGAATTTGTAAACATCGTACTTGCCTCAATTGTAACGCGGTCTGCCGTATGACTCATATTTGCACGTCCGGTGATACGCTCGTATCCAGACTGTAGTGTAATACCTTCCTGTTTGGTGTATCCAAAAGAGGTATAGAATTTAGTCCGCTCATTTCCTCCTTGAGCATTTACTTCATAATTTTGGTGAGAACCGTTTCTGAAAAGAATATCTTCCCAATCAGTATATCCGCTCCAAGGTTTTGCAGCATATTTATCAATATTATTATCTGCATAGTTCGTGGCATAAGCTTCATCCTTTCCAGAATTTAAAGCATAGTTTTTAAGACCCATATATAGGATATCGCGTCTATCTTCACCATTCAGAATGGGACGATAATCAATAGCTTTGTTGGAGAATCCCCAGTCTGCCCTCACATTGAGTTTCAATTTTCCTGAAGCTCCCTTTTTAGTAGTAATTACAATAACACCGTTTGCTGCGCGTGAACCGTAAAGTGAGGCAGCCGCTGCATCTTTAATTACCGTCATTGATTCGATATCATTACTGTTGATGGTGGACAATAAGCTATTACCTGACTGAGAATAAGTGAATTGACTTGCGTCACCAGTCATTACAGGTACTCCATCAATGACGTATAACGGATCATTGCCGGCATTAATTGACCCCATTCCACGAATACGTACAGATTCAACAGCACCCGGTTGTCCGGAAGTAGACGTAATCTGTACACCGGCAACAGAACCGGCTAATTTATCTTGTACACTTAAAGAAGGAACATCCTGAAGTTTCTCCGTCGTAATACTTGATGCCGCTCCCGTAAAAGATGATTTTTTAAATGTACCATATCCTGTTACAACGACTTCGTCCAACACTTCTGTATCAGGTTTTAGCGTAATCTTCATAACAGGCTTAATTGCCACCTCAACAGTCTGCATACCGATATACGAAATCTGCAAAGTCTTTGCAGAACTATAATTGTACTATAAACTGTTTATTATCAGCATTTTATAAAAGACACAGAGAACTTGTGCTTATACGACAATATCAATGGATATATGTTTGAATATCAAACCCATATGATAACAGTACTAACAATAAAAGCTGAATGATTCCTATATCGATCTCCCACTATTGTACACGTAATCCGCTTATTGTAAGTGAAATATAGATTAAAAAGTATACGATTGAAAAAAGAATGTTATACTCAATAGTTCCAAACGAAAAAAAAAGTCATAAAGCAGTCTATTATTATTTTACATAAATGGTTTAGAAATGAAAAAGGATAATTACTAATTTGATATTTATATAAAAACAGAGAATGCCAACCTAAATTTCCTTATAATAGGATTAATAAACTTATGTATTTAATAAACAGCCAATTAAACCGTTCACATTTTGCATGTAGGAAGTTAGTTTTAACATGATGTTAAAACTAACTTCCTACATGCAAAGAATTAGTGATTTTCAATCAGAAAACAAGTTCTTTATAGAAGCGGTACTTGCGAACTGTGATTCGTGTTAACAATGTTAATAGCCAATACATCTACGTAAGGCACAAATCTCTGTTACATGTAAGATACTTTGCGATTATTTTTAGACTTTTCTAAGTCTCGTACAATAGTTATGTCCATTATATTAGTATAAACTTGAGTTGTCTTCACGCTTTTATGTCCCAATAGCTTTTGTACAGTAGTAATATTGACTCCACTGTATATTAATAATGTAGCATTGGTATGGCGAGCGGTATGGAACGAAATACGTTTATTCAACCCTGATAATTTTGCTATGATCAATAATTCCTTATTCACATTTGAATTATCTCTAAGCTTAAAAAAATCAGCAAGATTATCCTGATATTTATTCAAGACTTCTATTCCTTTTCCCTCAAATAAAAGATAAAGCGGAAGGCGTACTTCCGTATTCGTTTTCACAGATTTATAAATAAGCCAGGTTTCCTGATGCATTTTCACTATGTTTTCAGGGGATAAGTTGGTGAAGTCAGAATATCGTAATCCTGCATAACAACAAAAGAGGAAAGCATCTTTTGTCTTTTCCAGTTTCATAAACCGACCATCCAATTCCAAACTTTCAATCTTTCCTAATTCTTCTGGAGAAAGGTGAGTATGGCTGTTTTCGATACTTTTAATTTTATATTTTCTAAAGGCATATTTCTGTATCTCCATATATTCTTTATTTACATTGATATGTCTTTTCAAATGTTTCATGTGCTTCGCAATGGTATTGGTGTGATACCCTTTTTGCTGGAGGTAATGATCAAATGAGGATATAAATTCAAATGTCAGATCTGAGAATGACACATCTTTCTTATAGCCTCTCAATAACTCCAAAGTTGATAAATGGTTACGTTTGGTACTCTCCTTCAATGAAGATTTGGCTATTTCGTTGCGGAAGAACGCAATAAACGAAGTTCCATCATCCTGACTTTCCATTGAATTTTTTAGTGAATCCAATGAAATTTGTTTTCCCTGTTGCCACAATCCCAGTTCTTTCTTCTCTATTTCTGCCATGAACTCATAGAGCATGTGATTGATAGCATCCGCATTAGGGTGGTTTTTAACCATCCTTTTCTTGAAATCCCATTGGTCAGGACTCAAGTAAACCTTGGTAGAAAAATATTTCTTCTTCCTGTTTAAGTAAGCCTCAACCTGTACCAACGCCATCCCTTTTTTGTTCAGGCTCTTTTTTCTATTATACACTAAACTGTAAATAATTTTATCCATTTCCTTTATTTTTAATTAATACTATGGACAAATAAGACGTGCATAGACTCAATATTAGAATTGAATAAGATTTAATATCTGCTAAAACCTGCTATTTTTTATATAGAAATAACTAATTTGTATTTTTAAAAAGTGGCTAATTTATATTTATAAAAACTTCCTTAACAGAAAAACGAGCACTATTTTTGCTCATATTAAGCCTTGAATATACAAAAATGGACCAAAATACATATTATTAGCACCTGCAACATGTTAGCAATACAAACCTCGTTTACGTTTTTTAAGGCGTATTTCTATGTTATTAGACATAAAATTGCGCATTTAGATAACGATTTGTTATATTTGCAAGGTTTTTTTATAGAAATAATTGTTCGTTTCATATTTCTTAATATATTTGCATTTTGTTAGAGTAAAGAAACAATTAATGTAAAGTTAAACTTTAAGAGAGAATTTATGAAAAGAAAATTAATGCTGTTATTGACTTGCCTTTTTATAGGTATAGGTCTAGTAACCGCCCAAACTCAGAAGGCAACAGGTGTTGTTATTTCTGAAGAAGATGGGCAACCAGTTGTTGGAGCCTCTGTATTAGCTAAGGGCACCACTGTAGGTGTTATTACTGATCTAAATGGTAAATTTACGTTATCTGGTATACCAAGTTCTGCAAAGACTTTGCAGATTTCGTATATCGGTATGCAGACTGCTGAGGTAGCAATTGCACCGATAATCAAAGTGATATTAAAGACTGATGCTAAGGCACTTGACGAAGTCGTAGTAACAGCAATGGGTATCTCAAAAGAGAAAAAAGCGTTAGGGTATGCCGTACAAGATGTGAAAGGAGATAAGCTGACTCAAGCATCAAGTAGTAACCTTTCCAGCGCTTTACAAGGTAAAGTTTCAGGAGTGGAGATCTCACCGTCATCAGGTATGCCGGGTGCCTCTTCCAAAATGACTATTCGCGGATCACGCTCGTTTACAGGAGATAACACTCCCCTGTATGTTGTGGATGGTATGCCTATCTCATCATCTACAGACTTGGATACTTTCAACTCTGTCACAGGCTCTGACTATGCAAACCGTGCGGTAGATATCGACCCGAATGACATTGAAAGCATCAACATCCTGAAAGGTCAAGCTGCTTCTGCTCTGTATGGTATGCGCGCATCAAATGGTGTGGTAGTAATCACTACCAAGAGCGGTAAAGGTGCACGTAAAGGTAAACCGGAAGTTACCATCAACACTGGTTTATCATTCGATAAGGTTTCTACTATGCCGGATTTCCAAAAAGAATTCGCACAAGGATTTAATGGTGCTTTTAGCCCATCAGATTCTCGTTCTTGGGGTCCTTTGATCTCAGAACTGGCTAACGATCCCAAATATGGTGGCAATACGGATAATACCTATACCCAGAAATACGGTAAACATCAGGGGCAATACTATGTAGACCAGCGTGCCAAAGCAGGACTGGACCCATGGGCTACTCCTCGTGCATATGACAATGCTAAAGATTTCTTTAATACAGGTGTAACGTGGAACAGCAGTGCAAACGTGGCACAAAGCCTCGATAAAGGAAGTTACTCTTTGTCTTTAGGAAGTACTACTGCAAACGGTATTGTACCTTCTACAGGTATGGATCGTTATAATGCAAAACTAACTGCACAAGCTCAATTGAACAAGAATTGGTCTACCGGTTTCAATGGAAACTTCGTTTATTCTAAAATCAAAAAGCAAACCGGTGCCAACAATGGTATCCTGGCAACTGTATATGGTGCACCGTCCAGCTACGATTTAGCCGGTATCCCATCACACATTGATGGAGATCCTTATACACAAAACACGTATCGTTCAACAGGCGGTTTTGATGGTGCTTATTGGGCCGTTGAAAATAACTCTTTTAAAGAACGTACTCAACGTTTTTTTGGAAATGCATTTGCTAAATATTCTACTGATTTCGGTACAGAAAATCATAAACTGGATGTAAAATACCAGTTAGGTACCGATGCTTATACCACTAACTATACCGATACATGGGGATATGGACACTCCAACGGAACAGGTAGCATTGAAGAGCAGAGCGTTACAAACAATGAAATAAATTCATTGTTAACTGTTACTTATGACTGGAAAATCACTCCGGAACTTGACTTAAATGTATTATATGGTAATGAATTAGTCGATAATTCTTCAAAATACAAATACAACCTCGGAAATAACTTCAATTTCCCAGGATGGAACCATATAGCTAACGCATCAATCTATTCGTCTACAGGAACCTACCATCGCGAGCGTACCGTTGGTAACTTCGGTAACATTTCATTAGCATATCGTAGCATGTTGTATTTGAATGCTACTGTTCGTAATGACATTGTTTCATCCATGCCACGCAACAACCGTTCATTCACTTACCCTTCCGTTTCTCTTGGTTTCATCTTTACCGAATTGGAAGCACTGAAGAATGATGTTCTGACTTATGGTAAAATTCGCGCTTCTTATGCAGAAGTAGGGCAGGCAGGTACTTACTATCCTTCTTACTATAAAACTCCGGTCTATGGTGGCGGATTCTCTTCAGGAACTCCTATCCAGTATCCTATTGGATCGATCAGCTCATATATTCCATATTACAAAATTTATGATCCTAATCTGAAACCTCAGAACACCAAATCATACGAAATCGGTGCAGACTTCAGTTTCTGGAACGGTTTAGTTTCATTGAACTATACATATTCACGCCAGAATGTAAAGGATCAGATATTCGAGGTACCTTTGGCTACTTCTACCGGATATAGCGAATTGATCACAAATGGTGGATCGGTACATACAAACTCACACGAAATCACTTTGAGTGTAAATCCGATCCAAACTAAGAACTTCAACTGGGATTTTGCATTCAATTTCTCTAAAATCGACAACTATGTCGATAAATTAGCTCCGGGTGTATCAAGCATCATGTTAGGAGGTTTTGTTGATCCGCAAGTACGTCTGAGTGCCGGTGATAAATTCCCGGTTATCTATGGTACAAGCTATCAAAGAAACGAGGAAGGCCAGATTGTTGTAGATGAAAACGGTATGCCGACATTAGGTGAAAACAGAGTGTTGGGAAGTGTATCTCCTGACTTCAGACTGGGCTTCAATACTACTTTTGAATTTTATAAGTTCCGCCTCTCTGCAGTACTTGACTGGAAGCAAGGTGGATGTATGTATGCCGGTACTGTGTCAACACTCGACTATTATGGTGTAACCCAGAAATCAGCAGACTATCGTAAAGCTGATTACTTCTACTTCAATAAACCGGCTGTAAAACAGTTGGCAGATGGTTCTTACGCACCTAATGACATCAAAATCAGCGGTGAGAACGCTTATAATTACTTCGACAGATTGAGTACGATCTCTGAAGCCGGAGTATACGGTTCTTCATTCCTGAAATTACGCGAAATCGCTTTAAGTTATCCGGTACTGGATAAGTCGTACTTAGGCGTAACAGTAAACGTCTTTGCACGTAACTTATTGCTTTGGTCAGAAATGGATAATGGTATTGACCCTGAATCATCACAGGGAAATAACAACATGGCTGGTGCTTTCGAACGCTTCTCGCTCCCGGGAACATCAAGCTATGGTTTTGGTATTACAGTTAAATTCTAAAAAGGACAAAAATGAAATCAATATTTAATTTATCAAAAGGCATATTGTCTGTGGCATTGATTTCCGTTGCATTTGCTTCCTGTTCGGAAGATACAATGGATCGTATTAATGAAGACAAAGACCACACAACCAGTGTACCTGCCAAATTCATCTTGGCTGACGTAATCACTGCAACTGCATTTAGCAATATCGGAGGCGACTTTAATACATATTATTCTACCTACGTAGAGCATATGGTTGGAGTAGACAATCAATTGGCAAATGCGGAGAAACGTAACGGAGAGCCCTCGGCATCCTCTACTTTTAACAATGTATGGCGCAATTTATACTCTACACTGAAAAACGCACGTATCGCCATTAATATCAGCTCTAATGAATTGAAAGGCAACTATACAACTAAAGGTATCGCCGAAGTATTGGCGGCAATCAATGCAGGACTTATTGCAGACTCTTTTGGAGATGCACCTTTCAGTCAGGCTGCTCTTCCGGAATTAGTCAATGGACAACCCCAATTTATGACTCCGGAATTAGATAAGCAAGAAGCTATTTATACTACCATTATGGAATATTTGGATGCAGCAATCACTGATCTTCCCAAAGGTGACAAAAGCGATGAAATTGGTGAGTATGACTTCATATATAAAGGTGACGGAGAAGCATGGTTAAAACTAGCATACGGCTTGAAAGCTCGTTATACAATGCGTCTGTTAGCTCGTTCTTCTTCAAAAGAAGCTGATTTACAAAATATTTTAGAGTACATAGAGAAATCATATACATCTATTCAGGATCAAGCTGCTTTCTCTATTTATAGTGCAACAAACTTAAACCCGTTATTTGACTTCCAGTGGAGCCGTGACGGATTGGCTGCAAGTAAAAGCTACGCTGATAAACTAATAGAACGTAAGGATCCGAGATTACGCCGTATCTTTTGCATTGGACAAGGTAAGGTAACTGAAGGAGAAAAAGCTGTGTCCATCCAAGTAACCGGTGCAGATGATCCAAGATTCCTAATGGCCGATAATGGTACGGCAGAGTCTGTTAAATATGAATATAATACTCCTATATTCGTATATTCGCAAACATGTCCAACCTTATTAATGAGCTATCATGAATTACTTTTCCTGAAAGCTGAAGCATTGGCTCGCTTGAATAAGACCAATGATGCGGCAGATGCTCTGAAAGATGCTATTGTTGCAGCCATTGCAAATGCAGAAACAGGTGTAACAGCTGCACTTAACGCTCCTACAGTAAAAAGTTACGGAGGCGTTAAAGAGACTACTAAAGCTATCACAACTGCTGAAGCAGAAGAGTATTTCACCAACAACGTAAAACCATTATTCGATGCCAATCCTGTAAAAGAGGTAATGGTACAGAAATATATTGCATTCCTTGGAGCCTTCGGTGAGACAACAGAATGCTATAACGATGTACGCCGCCTCAAAGCAATGGGTGAGGAATATATCAAACTGGACAACCCTTACAAGTTCCCACTTCGCGCACCTTATGGAGCAGATGATGTAAGTGCAAACCCGAACGTAGAATCTGCATTCGGAAACGGCCAGTATGTATATACCGATCCGGTTTGGTGGGCCGGTGGCAGCCGCTAATCAGCATAATGCTTTCTAAAGTATTTATCAAACAATAAAGAGAATGCCCGGATTTACATATAAAACGTATCCGGGCATTCTTCTTTTTCTGAACGAATCAGTATCTGATTTATAGCAACCCTTCTTTCAAGATACCTACCAATATCGGATGCAATCCACTAACAAAACATTCAACAGCAATCACCATCAAAATAAGTCCCATCAAACGCATCATCACGTTATTTCCGGTCTCCCCCAACACTTTAACTAATCGGGTAGACGCACGCAGAATCAAGAAGGTAATAAAATAGATCAAAGCAATAATGCCAATTAACGTTCCTTTCATTTCAATGGTATGGGCATCCTCCATCAAAACAATGGCATTAGCTATCGCCCCCGGACCACAAAGCATGGGTATGGCAAGTGGAGTGATCGAAATATCGTCAGCATAGGTTTTAATCTCTTCATCTTTCAATTTCATCGGAGTGTACCGTGCCTGCAACATATCAAAGCCTATCTTGAAAATAATCACTCCACCTGCAATACGAAATCCGTTGGTCGAAATACCGAAGAATTTAAAAAGGAATTGCCCTGCAAAAACAAATACCATTAAAGTGATAAACGAAACGAAAGTGGCACGGCGAACAACCGCTTGCCGCTCTTTATCAGTCATACCATGAGTCATGGTCAGAAAAACGGGCATTGTACCCAACGGATTAGTCAATGTAAAGAAAGAAGTGAAACAGAGTAAAGCAAAAGGCAAGAGAGTGTCCATTGTTGTATTTTTATGCGTTCTATATTGAACGCAAAAATACAATATATCTATAAATGTTACAACAGTTCCACCAACTCTTTCAAATCAGTCATTGAATAAGTAGGACGGAAAGGAAAATCAGTGCGTCCGGACACATTATAATAAGCCTGATGCATTCCCACTCCATGGGCACCAACAATATCAGCGTCCCAACTATCCCCAATCATTAATGATTCACGTAGTTCGGATTGTGTAGCCGACAAAGCAAAATGAAAAATTTCCGGCCAAGGCTTCATCACTCCCAAATCTTCCGAAAGAATTATTTTATCAAAATATGTATCAATGCCTGCCGAACGCATTTTACAGGATTGTAATTCCCTGAAACCATTCGAAAGAATATACAAATTATATTTAGGTGCCAAATACGAAAGTACCTCTTCCGCATACGGCATTAGCCGCCTTTTAGTAGGAACTATCAAAAAGAAATCGTCAGAATAACGTTTTGCAAGCATTTCATCGTCAACGCCAACAGCTTTCAAAGGATATAAAAAACGCTGTCGATTCAACTCTTCTTTAGTCACCTCCCCGTTTCCATATTCTACCCACAACTCCGCATTCCTCTTTTGGTAAAGAGAATAAAAATGGGAAAACGAATCGAAATACCTTCCCAATCCATATTTATCGTAAACTTCTTCAAACGTATCATACGCATTTTGGGAAAAGGCCCAGAGAGTATCATCTAAATCAAAAAACAGGTTTCTATATTTCATATTAATATATCAGGTACATTTCAAAAAAGAGAGCACGGATTACATACTGTGTAGTCCGTGCCCTTATCAGTTACGTTTGTTTTATACTACTTATTTGACCTGGATTACCAGATATTTAGATACACTCCAGAATTCTTTCGGATTCGTGATCTTCAAAGTCAGCTGACCTTTATCATCTTTAACCAACTCGTAAGATTTAGCCGGATGAGTAGTGAGCAAATCAGCACGTTTAGAATATAATTTAATTTCTTTAGTAGTACGAATATCGATCTGAGTAAAATAATCCTTGTTGAAATCTGCACTCTTCAGCACATCCCCTTTTTCAAGAATCTTCTGAGATTTAAGTTCCGATTTAGTACCAAACACAAACCATGCACTGTTGATGGCCTTATCCTGTTCTGCTACGGTCTTTGCCTTGGCTTCATTTTCAGCAGCCAATGACTCTTTATCGGCAGTCAGTCCGGTTACCGCAGCATCCAACTCCTGAATACGGATATTCTTAGAAGCTAATTCAGCCTGAAGCTCTTCGATACGCTGAGTTTTAGCAACCAACTCCTGGGTCAAAGATTCAACGGCTTTTTTCAATTGTGCCGAATTATTCTTACTATTCTTCAGCATAGCCTGCAACTTAGCGATCTGTGCCTTGTTTTCTTCCATCTGTTTCGTGATGAATTCAATATCAGATGCTATTTGTTGTTTTGCGGTTGCAGAATTCTCAGAGATAGTGCCACGGGTCAAGTCAACACGGCTTTCAGCTGCGTTTATTCTACGAAATCCTTCCTGAACTTCGTTGAAAGTACCCATCATTTCGTCCAATTCGGCATTGCGCTGGGTCAACTCCATCAAAAGAGAATCATTTTCTGCCTTCAGGTCCTTACTTCCACCACCCAGGCCGTTACACGAAGCCAACATAGCTGCGCATACTAATAAAACTACTAACTTTTTCATACGATCACGTTTTACGTTTTTAAATGAAGTTATTATTAATCGTCTATTCCTGCAAGTACAATCACAATCTCGCCCCGGGGTTCGGTAACGGTAAAGTGTTCTATCAATTCACTCAAAGTCCCGCGAACCGTTTCCTCATGAATCTTTGAAATTTCACGGGACACAGATACCTGACGTCCGGGACCGAAATATTCGGCAAACTGTGTCAATGTTTTCAGCAAACGATGTGGGGATTCATAAAACACCATTGTTCTGTGTTCATCCACCAACGATTTCAATTTTGTCATACGCCCCTTTTTCTGAGGGAGAAAACCTTCGAAACAAAACTTTTCGTTAGGCAATCCCGATGCTACCAACGCCGGAACAAAAGCTGTCGCTCCGGGCAGACATTGTACTTCGATACCATTGCGCACACATTCACGAACTACCAGAAAACCCGGATCAGAAATTCCCGGTGTTCCGGCATCCGAAATCAAAGCAATGGTTTCTCCTGCCTTTATTCTATTAACAACACTCTCCACCGTTTTATGTTCATTAAACTTATGGTGGGATTGCATCACGTTTTTAATCTCAAAATGTTTCAGCAAGATTCCGGAAGTACGGGTATCCTCCGCCAGAATCAAGTCGACCTCCTTCAGGACTTTAATAGCCCTAAATGTCATGTCCTCCAAATTCCCGACCGGCGTCGGTACCACATATAGTTTTCCCATATCCTAATAATCACGTTTTTATATAAAGTACTTTTTGAGAAGTTCCACTAAATCAGCTTTAGCTTCATTTTCCTCTTCCACCTTTATTTTAGAAGATAAGAAAACAAGAGCTGCATCCAGTGAATGCATCTCCCCAATCTGTTGCAACACATGATTCATTTGCTCCATGCTTCCCCCAAACAGTTCACGGGAAAAGCGAAACGAATCATTCAGACTGATTGAACGGCGTAAATCTCCAGCTGTTTTAATCCGCTCGGCCAAAATAGGTGTAGAAGCCGTATTGGTTTCAATCTTCATAGATACTTCAGCCGATTGTGCCGGTTCTACGGTCACTTCAGGCAATTCCAATTGTTCAGATTCCGGCATCTCCGGAGCCTCCGGAACTATTACAGGCTCTTCATCTTTCTCCGGGTTACCCACAACTATTTCTTCTTCTTCTTCTTCTTCTTCTTCTTCTTCTTCTTCTTCTGCTGCTGCTGCTGCTGCTGACACAGGTTCCGGCATTGGATTTATAATCCGGTCAGGAAGTTCGTTTTCCGGTAGTGCTCCCCGGTCCAACTGTTCCAGTAAGATGTCCAACCGGCCACGCATTTGCACAATATTTCTCTTTGCCACTTCACGCAAAGCAGAGTCCGGTTTACGCGAAACGGCCTCCATCAGGCATTTAAGTTCCTGAATATCCAATTCTATATCGTTCAACAATGCTTGCATATCTACATCTGAATTTCTTCTTGAATGACTTCGCAAATGTAGAAATAAATAATGAAAAAACACCGAGAAGCCAATAAAACTATTACTTTTGCAACCAATTATAACATACATCAGCATGGTATTATTTTCAGAAGATCATATACAAGAGACGAGAAGAAGAGGAAGAATTGAAGTAATTTGCGGTTCCATGTTTTCAGGAAAAACCGAAGAACTGATCCGTCGCATGAAGCGGGCCAAGTTTGCCCGCCAACGCGTAGAGATATTCAAACCTGCCATTGACACGCGCTATTCTGAGGGGGACGTTGTTTCACATGACAGTAATACCATTTCCTCCACCCCCATCGACTCTTCAGCCAGCATACTGCTTTTCACATCCGAAATTGATGTGGTAGGCATTGACGAGGCACAGTTCTTCGACAGTGGATTAATAGATGTATGCAATCAATTGGCAAACAACGGGGTACGTGTCATCATAGCCGGATTGGACATGGACTTCAAAGGCATACCGTTTGGTCCGATGCCGGCTTTGTGTGCCATTGCCGACGAAGTATCCAAGGTACATGCCATTTGTGTAAAATGTGGACAATTAGCCTCTTTTTCACACCGTACGGTGAAAAACGACAAACAGGTGCTATTGGGTGAAACAGCCGAATACGAACCTTTATGTCGGGAGTGTTACCAGAAAGCCCTGCAAGAGGACAAAGAAAAATCATAATGACCTCACGGTAGCAAAGCCCGGACATTTCCGGTGAGGTCGCACATCAAACGTCAGATTATTATGGAAAGGAAAAAGATTACATTTGATAGTTTCATACGTGGTTCTATCTGCTGTGCGCTCATTGTGGGATTACTGATACTTTTTAAAAGGCTCAGCGGCGTACTGCTACCTTTTTTTGTGGCATGGCTTATCGCTTATATGATTTATCCGCTCGTCAAATTTTTCCAGTATAAATTACGCTTTAAAAGCAGGATCATTTCTATTTTCTGCGCATTGTTCAGCATTACCATAGTAGGAATTGCCATTTTTTACCTTTTAGTGCCCCCAATGCTTGCCGAAATAGGACGAATGAACGATCTGTTGGTTACTTATCTGACTAATGGTGCTTATCGTTCCGGAACAGTGCCTCCTACTCTTTCGGAATTTATCCACAGACATATCGACCTTCAGGCACTGAACCGAATCTTAAGTGAAGAAAATATAATGAATACCATTAAAGAGACTGTTCCTAAACTTTGGGCACTCGTTGCGGAATCTATTAATATTCTGTTTAGCGTATTCGCTTCATTCATCATTTTATTATATGTGGTATTCATCTTGCTCGACTATGAATCCATCGCAGAAGGATGGCTTCACCTATTACCAGGCAAATACCGTACCTTTGCATCCAATCTGGTCAATGACATACAGGATGGAATGAATCGCTATTTCCGCGGCCAGGCACTTGTTGCCTTCTGTGTCGGCATCTTGTTCAGCATTGGGTTCCTGATCATCGACTTTCCGATGGCTATTGCCTTGGGACTTTTCATCGGTGCCCTCAATATGGTTCCATATCTGCAGATTATCGGTTTCTTGCCTACCGTCATATTAGCAATCCTAAAAGCTGCTGATACCGGTGAGAATTTCTGGGTAATCCTGGCAGGTGCCCTCGTTGTTTTTATTGTTGTTCAAGCCATCCAAGATGGTTTCCTTGTCCCAAGAATCATGGGAAAGATCACAGGGCTCAACCCTGCCATCATTCTTTTATCTCTTTCCATCTGGGGATCCTTGCTCGGAATGTTAGGTATGATCATAGCACTTCCGCTCACCACCCTAATGCTCTCCTATTATCAACGTTTCATCATCAACAAAGAGAGAATAAAATACGACACACATGAAACATCTGATAATCAGAAGATAGAGGGAGATGACGAAAAATAAATAAAACTTTTTTCACCCAAAAGCTTGCAGATATAAAAAAAGTCACTACCTTTGCACCCGCAATCAGGAAATAACTGATACGCAAATAAGGATTGATTCGCTAGCTCAGCAGGTAGAGCACAACACTTTTAATGTTGGGGTC
>ERZ832973.1474-NODE-1474-length-18084-cov-6.513506_pt1 | contig 18084 bp, 16 predicted proteins | sample MGYA00519950_ERZ832973 | MGnify/ENA primary metagenome ERZ832973 (study PRJEB31850, sample SAMEA3708734) | human gut metagenome | biome: human gut; feature: human-associated habitat; material: faeces | place: China | collected 2014 ... | reverse complement strand
TTAACGCTTTATTTATTTTTGATGATCAGCCGTTACTTTTTTCGCTTTTCTAAATCTAAATTCGCGCTATAATCAATATTGTGAATACCCAAACAATTGGAAGGTGAAATCATGTCAGAAAAAGTTTTTGTTGCTCATGTCACGCTCAGCTGGGGTGAAAAGCGCGACTACCTAATTGCTAATGATGTTGAACCCGGTCTGCAGCATCGCTTGGATACTTATGGCAACAGTTGGAATGAAGTAATGCAAAATGCCTTGATGAACGTGCCAGTAGCACCATACCTGCCAAGCAACTCGGTTCAGCCGCCAATTGCTACGGCCAAGGTCAGCGATGTCGAAGCTCGTGATTTCGGTCCAACTGAAGAAAAACTGCAACGGACGCGCAGCCGGTTTATCATGGCTGCAATGTGGGAAAAACAGTCTGCCGAGACCACTGCCAACTTTTTGCACCACGACTACGACCAAGCCAGCCAAGCCGAAATTTTTGCTGATGTCGACTATTGGGTCAACGGTACCAAGCACCCTAATGTCTGGGCCCATACCAAGCAGCTGATCGCAGACCAGGAAAAGCGTTTAAGCGAAGAAACTGCTAATTAAAAGGTATCAATACGAAATCATCCCGATCACGGTTAAAAGCTGTGACCGGGATTTTTTAGCTGATGAAAGTTTGGGACTGTTGGCATTCAGAAATGTTTCGCTGATTTGATTGATTCCGCAGCAGTCGTGACTCAATGATGCTTAGGTTGGCAGTTTCTACAGCTGACATGACTCAATAATGCTTCGGTTGGTCGTTTTCGCGGTCAATGTGGCTAAATGATGCTTCAGTTAGTTGCTACGGGAGTGTAAAATTGTTTGTGCAAATTTAAAGGAGGTATTGAAAAAGGGAAAGCCCTCCCCGTATGATTGAAATTCCCCCATTTTTAACCAGCCTAAACAACATGCAGATTGGTTTCGTTAACATATTGATTGTTTATTTAGAATACTAACTTTTCACTATAATCAAATTATATTACATAATTGGATCCGCTTGCATTGTTTTAGAACCTTAAATCAAGGTCGGCTGTTTAAAATTAATGACAACATTTATGACAATTTAAGTTCTTATATATATAATTAAAAATATTATAATGATGAAACTAGGGGATGAATGCATGAACGAGCTGACAAATAGACATCTGCTGATCATTGGACAGACCGGCAGCGGTAAGACAACCTCGACGTTAACGCTGCTGGATCAATTGCAGAGCAGCGGTCAAGCCAACATTGTTCTGGATCCTACCGGTGAATACGCGCAGCTGCCAAATGCCATCGTTTATCACTTGGGAGAAAATACCTACCTGGAACCTGGTGAATTTTCGGCTGCTCAGTTGATTGAGGCGCTGGGACTGCATTTTGACGAACGTCTCAGCACAGCCGCCGCTTCAGCAGTCAATGATCTGCGCATTCAAAACAATCTGCGGAATCAGTCCGGCTGCTATCAGCGCATCAGCCAGCCAATCGCTACTCACCAGCAGGAACTTGAAAAACTTGGTCGCTGGTCAAAATCATATGCCGTTCAACTGCTGCCCGACCAGTTAATTGAAGAATTGGTGATCCCATATGACGATCAGCGCGCCGACTATCAGCTGCTTGGCCAGACCTATGACCGGCAGCTGATCGCGGCAGCATGGCCCAAAATCATTCAGCTAAGAGAATTGCTGGCCAGCTTGGCAGTGCGGAAATTGTTCGGTACGATTCATCAGCCTCAGCAGGTTAAAACCGAGCTCAATTTCGTGCTGCAGATGTTTTTAAATCAGCGCAGCGCCCACAAAACGCTGGTAATCGACCTTTCCGCGCTGAAGACGCTCGCAATTGGTCAACGGGCCGTCATCTCGCTTTTAATGAAACGAATTCTGGAGCACCGTCTGCAGCATAACGCGGCTTTTTCCGTCAATATTATAATTGATGAGGCCCACCGCTATCTCCCAACTGATGAAACCAAGCTGGCTGAAAACGGAATTTTTCAAGTTCTGCGTGAAGGTCGCAAGGTTGGACTAAACATGATTCTAACCACGCAATCACCATTGGACCTGCCAGCCAAACTGCGCTCTCAGTTTCCTAATCTGCTGGTTCACCATCTGGCCAGTCCCGAAGAAATCAGCAGTCTCAATCTGGATGCACAATTAGTCGCCACCGTCAGCGGACTGGGGATCGGTCAAGCTGTTGCCTGTCAATTAAATCAGCCGCCACGCGTAATCGACGTACCGCTGCCTGGCTGGTTAAACAACAAGGGGGATTTTTAAATGTGCCTGTTCATCGTTTTGATGGTTTTATTTTTAATCGCCGCGGGAATCGTAATGGCAATGGCCACGACGTTTATGTGGGCCATTATTTTTGCCGTGGTCTGTGGAATTCTGGTCTATAGCATGCTGGCCTGGCTGTTTCGTTGGTATCGCAGCGCGGCCATGGTCGATCATCCTTCCAGTCGTTCGGCCCTGCTATATACGATCGTCATTATCTTGATTCTGATCGGGATCGTAAAATGGCACGACCACCGTACTGACCATCGTTTCGACTACGCGCAGCCGCAAATTGTTCAGGTCGAATCGGCAGTTACCCAAAAATCCTGATTAAAAAGAGCCGGCAGTTTCTGCCGACTCTTTTTTATTCCATTACTTAATTTTTCACCAGATGCAGCTGGTCGTTTGACTGGTCAATAACCATGGCTTGTCCAAAACCGCTGCGTGTTATTTTTAATTATCACGTTTATCAAGAGCCGACTGAGTTAAGTTTCAGGCCCTGATCGCTTAATTTAGCCAGTTTATCAGCAAAATAGGTTTGCAAATGATCATTCAGCAGCTATTATTTAATGTAAATCCAATCTTCACATCATTATATAATCTAAGTGGTGAAATGCATGCCTGCTTTTGATATTCAACCCTATATCCAACAAGCGCCCGCCCAGGTTCGACAAAGGATTCGCACGGGCATCATTGATTTTCCTACAGCCGGCATGGCAGCGGGCTATGCACAGGCTAATCTGGTAATCTTGCCGCAAATGTATGCGCATGACTTTCGTGAATGGATTCGGCAAAATCCGCAAGCCTGTCCACTGTTGGAAACCGTCAAACAAACACCCTTGACCAAGACGATCGCGCGGCACGCCAACATCTGTACGGATATTCCGCGTTACCGTCTCTATGAAAACGGCCATTTTACTAAAGAGGTTACCGATGCCACTCCGTATTGGCAGGCTGATATGGTTGGCTTTCTGATTGGCTGCTCTTTTTCGTTTGAAGAAGCCCTGCTCAAAGCCGGCATTGAGATTCGTCATCTGACTGAAAAGCACAACGTTCCCATGTATAAAACCAATATTATGACCAGCCCAGTTGGCCGCTTTAAAGGCCCAACGGTGGTTTCCATGCGGCCAATGTCGCCGGCTAAAGCTCATCTGGCCCGCCAGATTACGGCCCAGATGCCTAACGTTCATGGGGCGCCGATCCAAATTGGTGATCCAGCTGCAATTGGCATCTCTGACCTTGATCATCCCGATTATGGCGATGCTGACACGATCAAGCCAGGCGAAGTGCCAGTCTTTTGGCCATGTGGCGTAACTCCACAGGCAGCAATCGAAAACGCCAAGCTGCCTTTGGTAATCACTCACGCGCCAGGGCACATGTTTATTACAGATATTCAAAACGCCGAACTAAACGACTACCTAGACGCCCACCAGCCTGAATGATCGCAGCTTAATCACTTGCTTGCCCAATTGGCTGTACCAGACGACTGATTCTATTATCTAATTACACCCAAAAATCGCACCGCTTCATTAATTGAGCAGTGCGATTTTAATTTATTTTAGTCAATCAACGAATGATAGCGCGTGTAAGAAACTAGTTGATCAAGCTCCAGATTCATCGAAACGATCGGTTTGCCATCATGCTGCTCTTGTCGGGCCGATCCCTGCATGTAGCGACACGTGCCTAGATAATAAAAGGTCTTGTCGTCATCAGCATCTGATTTTTTGACAAAGAGTGCCAGCTGCCGCTTGCCATCCATAAACTTCTTGACATCAGGACTGTCCAGGCGCCGTTTGCCTTTAGAAAAGTAGTGCATAACGTGATCATTCAAAAATTGATCCTCATATTGAATCGAGCGGCTGATGTTTTTAGCTTTATGGTAAGTGACAAAAATGACGCCATCATGCTCATTAAAAAAGTAGCCGCCAATATTTTGCGCGGTCGTATTAACCACATTGTTGATCAGGCGCATGACGTCTTTACGCGTATACTTCTCGCCCAGCGTAAACCGCTGATCTGCTTGGTAGCGTTTGGCCCGCAAAAGCCCGGTCTTGATGCCATCTTGCCAGAGGCGACTAAACCACGCATCGTTTTTTAATGAATTGCGCAGCTCATCATTTAGCCGATAGGTCCGCGCTGCCTGATCAAAAATCACAACTGGGCGACCGCCATAATCAGCACGAGACGGCGCCGCTTTCTTGTTATAAAAAGTTAGGTCCAAAACACGCCGCATCGAAGCTAGCGTTGCCTCATCAACCAGACAGCCGGCCGCTTTTAGCTGCTGCTTGAGTTCTTTTTCCGTAACCGTTGCCCGATTCAACAGATCATCCAATAAGATCAGTTCATGACGCCGCTTGCCATTTAACAGTTCCGCGTCCAAAAAAGTCAATAGGCGATTTTCATAATCATTGATCTCAACTGGTTCTTTTTCGCCAATCAAAAACTGCGCGTAATTCTTCTTTTTATTGGCTAAAATCTCAGGATCAATTGAATCGGCAGCCATAAAGTCAGCCAGCAGCGGCACGCGTCCTACTCGCTGCTTCATATTTTGGTAAACCATCCGCAACTTGCGCATGTCATCCAGCTTAACCTGGCGCAGCGACTGGTAGATCCGCTCCTTAGCAATCTCATCAAACGCAATCGTTGACAGCCCAATCGTTGGCTCAATCTCAACGGTTTCCCGCGCGCTGTCTTTGGAATACGAGGCATCTCCCGTCAAGGCAATTGGGATCATGTAGCTGTTCTTGTAGTTGCCGATAAAATCCAACACCTCAACATAGTCTTTGTTTTGGGCTTTGCGCAGACCCCGACCGAGCTGCTGAACGTAGACGATGCTGGAATTGGTGCTGCGCAGAAAAACCACTTGATTGACGCATGGAATATCAATCCCTTCATTGAACAGATCAACTGTCACAATATATTCGATTACACCATCTTCCAGTTCCTTGACCACCTGCTGCCGAACGTTCATTGAGTCTGCACCCGCCAGAGCCTTAGCTGGGTGATGCTGCCTGGTCAATTCCGCTGCCAGCTGGCCTCCTGCACCGTCGCACAAAAGATCAAGCCATGCAGTTTGGGACCCGAATAGCCATAGTATTCCGTCTGCTGCAGAATATAGTGCACGCGCTCCGTACTGGTCAGATGCTCAATGGCTTGAACTTCTTTTTTATGATGGCTGGCGGCATTTTGATAGCTGGCAATTGTTTCATTGACCTTGGCATCGGCAAACTGATAATCGCTGATGCCCACATAATGAAACGGACATAGCATATCAGCTTCAAGAGCCTGCTGCAGTCTGATTTCGTAGGCAACATGATAGTCGAACAGCTCAAAAATGCTGAAATCGTCATTCCGCTCTGGAGTCGCCGTCATCCCTAAATAAAATTTAGGCTTAAAATACTGCATGATTTTTTGATATGAGCTGGCCCCAGCATGATGAACCTCATCAACCAGGATGTAGTCAAATTCAGTTGGCGAAAATGCTTGTAAATGCGCATCATCTTGTAAGGTCTGCACTGTAGCAAATAAATACTTGGCATCTTTTTCATGTACGTTTCTCGTATACAGGCCATAATTTTCCTTAGGACCGCCAATGACTTTTTGAAAGCTGCGGGCTGATTTGCGCAAAATTTCTTCTCGATGCGCTAAAAACAGCATCCGCTTTGGCTTGGCATTACGAACGTCAAACGCTCCCAGATAGGTCTTGCCCGTCCCCGTTGCTGAAATCACCAAGCCCCGATCATGCCCCGCCTGTCGCAACTGTGCAATCTGTGCCAACGCATCTTTTTGCATCTGATTAGGCTCAATTAGTTCACCCTCAATTACCGGTTGGCCGTTTTTAACCATTTTGGCCACCGCATGACCCACTTGATGATTCTTTTGATAGATCAGCTGATATTGCGCAATCCACTGGCTGGTTAACGGCTGAGCCTGCTGCCATTCATTCTCGATGTTTTCACTGACTTGCCGCGTAATATCACCATTGTTCAGTGAGTTGACCTGCAGACTCCATTCATAGTTACGCATCAGAGCATTTTCGGTCAGGTTGGCACTGCCAATGATAATGGTTTGATAGCCATGATGCTGAAAGATATATCCCTTTTGGTGAAAACCGTCAACTTTGGCAATTTTCACCTCCAGATTAGGAATTTTGAGCAGCTCGGCAAATGCCTTGGGCTGATTGAAATACAGATAATCAGACGTTAATAGTCGCCCTTGAATGCCATGGTTGGCCAGCTGCTTAAAAATCGGTTTGAGGCTGGAGATCATCGCATCAGTTACAAACGCCACGGCAAAGATATAGCTTTGGCAGGTCTGCAGCTCATGGTGCAATTGATTCCAAATCTGGTTACCCGACTGATTGGTCAATAGCTTAGGTCCCAAATCGCCAACCGTGGCAAATTCATCTTGATCAACATAGCCATTTAAAAGCGAGCCATGTAATTCTCTGACCAGTTGATCGCCATCTTTTGACTCCAAGCGCTTTAAGATTTTTCCGTAGTCAACGCCGGTCATGCTTAAAACACCGCCTTTTTTAGATCCGCCTGTGCAATTGCCCGAGCAATCGGCAAATCGGCATCAGCCCAGTTTAACTGCATCAAATTGGCTTGGTCGCACCATTTAACCTGGCTGTGGGCGATCAAATCAAAATGATGCGTATCCAGTTTGGCATAATAAACCGTCAGATGGATCTCGCCAAAATCATATTTTTTAACGGCAGTTGGTGCAGCTTGACTGCCGACCTCGATTTGATCGTTGAATTCTTCTCTTAACTCGCGCTTTAAAGCTGCCTTAGGATCTTCACCCGGCTCGATTTTGCCACCCGGAAATTCCCACAAGGCCCCTAGGATGCGATCATCGCTGCGTTTGCTTGCTAAAATCTGGTACTGCTCATTTAAGATGGCAGCCCCCACTACATTTATTTTTTTGGTCATATTTACTGATTCCTTTTTGCTTAGGATATTTTTATTATAAAGCGCGCTAATTCAATGATCCAGCCACTTTTCAGCTCATTATGCGAAAACGCTTTTATTAAAATGAAATTAAAGAATTATCAGAAATCAACTTGCCATTCTTTTTTTTCAGTGATATATTAATGCCAATGAAATTTACGAGTGGTCGTCAAGTAGAACTGCACCTCAGCGCTCAGAAAACCGGTGGATGATGCGAACCGGACAGGGTGACAGCTCCGAAATACCCGACATAATAAGCCCGTACGGATTGGGCCGGTACCGTTAGCAACTGGCAAGAGTGAAAGGCAGCCCATGCACTGGCTCTTTTCAGTTGGGTGGTACCACGTTGAGGCGTCCCGATTAGACATTGTCTAGTCGGAACGCCTTTTTGTCTGCTCGAGGGGGAGAAATTATGAAACGATATTATAGTCATTATCTACAAACCAAACGCTGTTAAATTTATAAATCAATTCATGAGGTATCGATAATATGACTAAAAAAATTGAATTTAAAGAATCTGTTGCTATTTTATTGATTATGCTGATTGTCTTAGGATGCGGCGTGATTGGCTTTGGTCTTTCACCCCAGGTTCCTGTTTTAACCGTCATTGCCTTTTTGGTTTTCTGGCTGGCCATTCGTCGTGTTTCCTGGGATGACATCATGAAGGGCATTACTGAAGGGATCTCAACTGCTATCATCCCCATCTTCATCTTTATTCTGATTGGGACTTTAATTGCCGTTTGGATTCAAGCCGGCATTATTCCTTCATTGATGGTCTTGGGCTTTCATTTGATCAGTGCCCGCTTCTTCGTGCCATCGGTCTTCATTGTCTGCTCATTGGTCGGGCTGGCAATCGGTTCTGGTTTTACAACCGTTTCAACCGTTGGGATTGCCTTGTTTGGGATGGGCTCAACCTTAGGCGTCAATCCAGCTTTGACGGCTGGTGCCATTATCTCCGGGGCTGTTTTCGGTGATAAGATGTCGCCACTGTCTGATTCGACCAACCTGGCATCAGCCGTAGCCGAAGATGATCTGTTTGATCACATCAAAAACATGATGTGGTCGACCATCCCCGCCTTTTTGGTCTCATTGGTTGTCTTTTTCTTCCTTGGCCAAAGCAACAAAGGTACCTCACTTGCCAGCATCGCCAGCGTTAATGCGGTATTGACCAAATACTTTGCCGTTTCTTGGTGGGCCGCTCTGCCGATTATCTTGATGTTTGTCTGTGCCTGGAAAAAAGTCCCAGCCATTCCAACTCTATTTTTAAACATTGTTTTGTCGACGATTATGATCTTTATCAACAATCCGCACTTGGCCATTGCCAAATTCGCCATACTGATTGAAAGCGGCTTTGTTTCCAAAACCGGCAACAAAGCTGTTGATGCACTGCTGACGCGGGGCGGTATCTCCAGCATGATGGGAACCGTTTCATTGATCATCATGACCTTGGCACTGGGTGGAATCTTGATGCACATGGGAATCATCGAAAGTGCCATGAAGCCGCTGGTTGCCAGACTAAGCAAACCTGGTCGTTTGATTACTGCAACAATCTGTGCCGGTATTGGTGTCAACCTGTTCGTCGGTGAACAGTACCTTTCAGTAATTCTGCCAGGGAATGCCTTTAAGCCAGCCTTTAAGCGGATCGGCCTCTCACCATTGGCTTTAAGTCGGACGCTTGAAGACGGTGGGAGCGTCATCAACTACTTGATTCCTTGGGGCGTGGCAGGATCGTTTGTTGCCTCTACGTTAGGCGTACCAGTACTTGAATTCTTGCCATTTACCCTGTTTAGTTTAATGTCGCCAGTCTTCTCTATTTTGAGCGGTTTTACTGGCATTGGTCTCAAATGGCAGCCTGGTCACGGACCAAAAACCCAAAAAGCCTAAGCAATATTTTGCAAGTCTGCTGAGCATTTGTTCGGCAGATTTTTTTAATTATGCCTAGCATGAAATCCCGTGACTTTAGTCGATGATGGTTGACTACAGATAAAAAGGCACCAGACTAGCGCCTGATGCCTTTTCGTTATTAGAGGATTCTCTCTATTCCATCTTTTATCATCTAATGGCTGAATCGACTTATTTCAGACGAAACCGCCAATCGTGTGGTTAAGGTCAATCTTGTCATATGGATTACGCATAATCATCTGTTCGTTGGCAAAGGCTAAAATCCCGGCACGGCCTAATTTACGCCCATAACCAGAGTTCTTGACCCCACCAAACTGCAATTCTGGGATTAAACCCCGGAAGTTATTGCAGTAAACAGCACCGGTTTCAATCTTGGATGCCACTTCAGCCGCGTGCTTGGAGTGCCCAGCAAAGACCTGCCCACCAAGACCATAGTGCGAATCGTTGGCCAGCTTGATAGCTTCTTGTTCATCAGTGACCTTGTAGACAACGCCAACCGGACCAAAGAATTCTTGATAGTAGGCCGGATTATCACGGGTTACATCAGTCAAAATTACCGCTGGCATCCAGAAGCCATTAGGAGTTGGGGTTGGTGCATCTAGATCACCATAGGCCAGTGTTGCCCCGTGTGCAATGGCATCCTTAACCTGCTGGTGCAGATCGTCAGCTGCACTCTTAGAGCTCAATGGTGCCAGCGTAGTCTTAGGATCTATTGGGTCACCCATCTTGGCCTTAGCAAATTCTTCTTTCAGCATTTCCAAGAAGCGATCGTAGTTCTTGGCTGTAACAATGAACCGCTTAGCAGACGTGCATTCTTGACCGGCATTAAACAACCGGGCCATGTAAAGAATCTTCTTGATGTCGTCCAGATCGGCATCATCCAAAACAATAAATGGATCCGAGCCGCCCAGCTCCATCGTGCTCTTCTTAAGATACTTGCCGGCTTCAGCAGCAATCTTTTGTCCAGCCCGTTCAGAACCAGTCAAAGCGACGCCGCTGACTCGTGGATCGGCAATGATTTTTTCAATCTGATCATAGGTTACAAACAGGTTAACCAGTGATCCTTCTGGGGCACCAGCTTCCAAAGTATACTTTTCCAAAAGCGTAGCCGTGGTTGGCACGGAGCTGGCCTGCTTAAACAGAACCGGGTTGCCCAGCATAAAGTTTGGCGCAAAGACCCGCATTACTTGGTAATATGGGAAGTTCCAAGGTTCAACGGCCATAATGACGCCGGTTGAGTGGTACTCATAGTGCGCGTCGCCCATGATCGTGTAGACACGCTGTGGCCGCAGCAGGTCCTTAGCATTGTCAGCATACCAGTTGGCAATCATTGCCGACAGTGCTACCTCAGCCTTGGCCTCGCCATAAAGCTTCCCCATGTCTTGAACCATTGCCTTAGCCAGTTCATCTTGGTGCTTCATCAAATTGTCCGCAACTGCGTGAAGGATCTTGGCCCGGCCATCGAGTGGTTGATTGCGCCATTCATGGTACAGAGCATCTGCTTTTTGTAGTTTGTCTTCCACGTATTGATCACTCTGATTTTCATAAGTCTTTTTCAATTCGCCCGTGTACGGGTAGATTGATTGATAAGCCATTATCGAAAATACCCCTTTCCTTAGCAGTATTGAACTTGATAAACGATTATACATTATCTTGAAATCGTTTACGACTCTATTTTAGTCATAAAATTAAAAATGTCACGTATTAGCCAAAAATTTATTAATTTTCGGCTTTTAATCCGTTAGTTACAAGCGCCAAAACCATTGACAGAAAAGAGATCCAACGATATTAAAAATATTTTTTAATTAAATGATCACTTGTTTATTAATTCACATTGTTTTGGAATATGCTGAAATCTGCTCAATCAACCAAGCTGATTTTGGCGGCATAATTCTGTATCCGATAACGATCAATCAGGCAACCACTAGAATTAATGGCTTTCTCATTTTAACCCATTATGTTCTCATTTAAATTGATACTTTTTTAATAAAAAACCGAAACTCAGTAAGGAAATCCCTTTTGAGTTTCGGTTTTATGGTTTCGCCATTTACAGCTCAACAATCATTGACTGGAATTCTCGATCAGGCCGGGCTGCCCTGCTGACTCTGAGAAAGTGATACTGAGGTTAGGAAGTTCGTCCGCAAGCAAACACAGACTCAATCGTTATCCTAGTGTTTGATCATTGGCTGTTGCCCACATCGCCAAACCACTGTTTTTAATTAGGTATTGAACCAGGCATAGCATTCATTATCGCTTGATTCAACGCATCTTGACTACAGCAGCTGAATGCCGGCCTTTTCACACTTTTCACGCATGTCTTCAGGCCAGATGCTTGCCTGAACCTCACCAACGTGGGCCTTGCCAAGCAGCAGCATGCACAGCCGTGATTGACCGATCCCACCACCGATCGTGTATGGCAGTTCATGGTTCAAAAGCATCTTGTGGAATGGCAGTTCGGCACGGGCTTCTTCGCCGGCTTCTTTCAGCTGGTAGCGCATTGCATCTTCATCAACCCGAATCCCCATGCTGGAGACTTCAAGCTTGCAGTCCAATGGTTCGTACCAGAAGATAATATCGCCGTTCAAAGACCAGTCATCGTAGTCAGGTGCGCGGCCATCATGAGGCTTGCCGGAACAACGCAGCTTGTCACCGATCTTCATAACAAAGACACAGCCGAGTTCCTTGGCAATCATATCTTCTCGTTCCATTGGCGTCAGATCTGGCCAGCGGTCTTCCAGTTCTTGCGTGGTAACGAAGTGAATCTCGTCTGGCAAATGGTGAACTGCTTGTGGGAACTTGTACCAAACCTCATGTTCCATGTGCTTGATAACCTTAAAGATCTTTTTGACCGTTGCCTTCAAGGTTTCTTCAGTCCGTTCTTCTTTGGCGATCACCTTTTCCCAGTCCCACTGGTCAACGTAGATGGAGTGGAAGTTGTCCAAGTCTTCATCTTTACGAATGGCGTTCATGTTGGTGTAAAGACCTTCATGCATGCCAAAGCCATACTTCTTTAATGCGTAACGCTTCCACTTAGCCAGTGAGTGAACAACTTCGATCGTTTCACCAGGCAGATCCTTCATGGTGAATGAAACTGGCTGTTCAACCCCGTTTAAGTTGTCGTTCAAACCAGTTTTCTTTTCGACGAACATTGGCGCACTCATCCGCTGCAGGTTCAATTCACGACCAATTTCATCTTGGAAGGTTTCACGAATGTAGCGAATAGCGGCTTCTGTCTCACGGACGGACAGCTTTGGATCGTAGTGTTCTGGAATAATCAGACTCATAATAAAAAATCTCCTTGAAACTTAGACTTGAGGGCAAAATAAAAAGCCTTTTGTCCCCGTAGTTTCATGGGACGAAAGACTTTATTCCGCGGTGCCACCCAAGTTGTCCAGAGATATCCAGACCGCTTTGATCGGAGCACAAACATGCTCCATCGACTGTAACGTGTCGAAAACGTCTGAGCCTACTTTGGACGAAACCATTTGGGTCAGCAACGCGGGGAAGTGTTTTTCACTGCATCAGGGTCGGCCGAGTTCCCATTATCCCCGGCTCACTTTACGAATGCACACAGCTACTCGTCTTTCTCATGGTTTTTCAAAACTGTTTGATTGATTTTTATTTTAATCCATTCTCAGCATTTTGCAAGCAATTTTTTAATTTTTTTTGCGAATTTAATTAAAAATACTATTCTGATCAAGATTGAACTATTTCCAAAACATCATGATGATCATCAGCAAGACCGCAATAATCACCACCAGATTCATAAAAAATCTAGCCACTCCCGAATGATGGTGCCCCTTTTCATATGCCTGCGCCCGTTCTTCTTGAATCTTTTTAAGCCGCTTGTTGGCATGCTGTTCAACCACATTGTCCAAAGTATCGTCATTGCTATGATGATCGATTCTGTGCGTTGCCATCCAAAAACACTCCCTAATCATTTATTAAACAAAGTATACGACAACCTCGCCATCCTCATTCAGGTCAATCGTACTCAGCAGCAGGTTGCGAATCGTCTCTTTAGCAATGTCATTGATCATCTGTTTAAAACGATTATATGCCTTGTCATGATAAACCGCCATCGGATTGCGCTGTAAAAGCGTCCAAGGCTGCACCAGCGTTTTTAGATAGCCAAGATAGGCAACCTGATCAACCCAAGCGTCATCCATTGCCTTTAGCAGCCCCGAGCGATAAAACTGATCAATCTGCTTAGGATCAGCAATCGAACTTTCAATCTGATCCAAAATCTGACTGGTACGATGCATTAAAAAGTCTTTTAAGGCACTTTTATCCTGATAGTTTAAATCAGTTGGAATCTGCGCGTCATCATAGGTAACCCAGTGATTGACCGCGGCTTTAAAATGACCATAATCCCAATTGGAACGCTGTTTTAAAATCACGTCAAAGCCATGACTCATCCAATTCAGCGCCGTCATGCGATAGTCTTTGGCGTTCATGATGGCATCCCGCAATTCATAAAAGACCATCCGCTCCAATCGCATACTGTTCTCATAGCTGTACATTCGCGCGCGTTTGTCGTTGGCTGACCATGACCTTATCGCGCAACAGCAAAAGTGAGATCAAAATTCGTGGGTTGTACAGACGATGCGACTTGGCCTTGTGATTAAAATGCTTGATATGGCGGCGATAATAGCGACGAATCACCGGACTGCTGTTTTGAGAGATAAAATTATCCTCCAATGAAATGAAAAACCAGCTGTCACCTGGATCGCCTTGCCGACCAGCCCGTCCCTGCAGCTGCTCGGCAACGCGTGGATCAAGCATTTCGGTACCAATTACCGCTAAACCGCCTTTATGCTGACCCATAATTTAGAAGTCATGGGAATGTTACAAACTAGCAACTAACGTAGCTTCTATACCTTTATAGCTTAATGTTTGTCGATTATTAAGTCAATGCTTTTCTTAACATTTGTGCCAATCACTTAAAAAAATTTTTGCAATCTTTAACAATTCATAACTCCTGAGTTATGAAGCACCCCACCTCAACGCATCAACGCAGTTTAAGCCGCTAAATTTCCATTTTTGTGGTGACATAGCAAAGATGCCGTTGCCCGACATAAATTACCAAGTTTGACTTTTTTCATTTACTCGTTCGCGGCGACGAGACTTGGTTCCCTTGAAATCCCAGGTGAAACGAGACATTCTTGCCCCGTCTCACCTTTTTTATTTTTAATAAATTTTCAAAATGAGTAAAAGGTTAAACTATATGCATTTTAAATTTGTAAAAAATCATTTCGCTATGAACACCACATTGTGCATATAGTAATTAATCTGTTTCATTGAAAACGAAAACATGCCGAATAGCAGTTGCCACTCGACATGTAAACGTTTTAAATTAAACCAAAAACAAAACGGAGCATTCCTGTTTTCTAAATGCTCCGTTTTTTAATGATTAATAATGACGACGTTTCTTCAGACCAAACATTGCCATCATTGTGACTAAACTGGTTAAGCCCAGTCCCATGGCAACTTTTGCTTGATTATTATCGTTACCGGTTTGTGGCAGCGTTGAATTGCTTGGTACAGCAAGGTTCTTAGGATGATCCGGAATAACTGACAGAACCGGCTTTTGAGAAATTTTACCATTTGCAACAATCATGGTGACAGTATTTACATATAATACTAATAAATATATTAAGTGTTTACCAAAGTGATTTCATTATTGCGATAAATTTTTGATAAACGCTTTGCCATTCTTTCGAAATATCCGTCAAAAACTAGTATCTGTAGTCTTAAGCCAAATACTATCTTACCGTGCTCTTCAAAATCTTATCGCTTCCAGAATTTACTCAAAAATAATTAATTATTCAACTGATAAATTAAAAATCTTCTATTTTCAAGCCATACATAAAAAGCCTGAGCCGTTTCTTTGCTGCGACTCAGGCTTTTTAATAAAATTTGATTTGCTAGTCGAATCTTTGCCCCATAATCACTAAATCGCGTTTCTGACCATCAAGTTCCGCGACAGCTGGCAACCATCCCCACTGCTCAAAACCGAACTTTTTAAACAAGCCAAGGCTCGGCTGGTTATGCCCAAAAATATATGCTGCCAACGCAGTCACGTTTAAACTTGGCAGCTGGGCAATCACAAACTCGAGTGCCTGCGATCCCAACCCCTGATGCCGCGCGTTTTGATCGATATAAATGCTAACCTCGGCTGTGTGTTCATAAGCCGGCCGCCCATAAAACGGCTCCAGTCCTACCCACCCCAAAATCTCATCGGTATCGCTTCTGATGACCCATAATGGATGGGTTGGCGTAAAATTATGAAACCACGCCTCGCGATCTGAAGTCATTAACGGCTCCAGATCAGCTGTCGCCAGACGTGAAGGAATGATTTGATTATAAATTTCGACAATTCGGCGCAGATCTTCATGTCTGGCCGTCTCAAAACGAAGACTCAATTTGCTGCTCACCTCATTATTATTTTTGTCAAATTATAGAAAAGCTTTCTTTTTTTAGCAAATTCGTCCTTAATCAGCCGATGGAAAGGTTTCCAGATTAAAGTTCGCTTAGAAGTCGCTTTTGGCCGTTGATTTTGCCACTTTAACATGTTAATGTAGCAATACGCCGAATTTTATAAAGTTTAATTTTATTAATGTTCGTGTTTAAAAATAAGGGAGAGAGAATACTATGACTAAGACAAGGAATCGTTATGGCGTCGCCTTCGCTGGTGTCGTCTTGCACTTAATGATTGGCGGCGTCTATGCCTGGAGCGTTTTTACCAAGCCAATCGCTCAACAAACCGGCTGGCGGGAAGCCTTGGTATCATTTGCATTTAGCCTGGCCATCTTCTGTCTGGGGATGTCAGCTGCCTTCATGGGACGTCTGGTAGAAAAATTTGGTCCAACCGTTACTGGTACTATTTCCGCTGTTTTATACGGATCAGGGATCATGCTGACCGGGGTCGCCATTCACACGCACCAACTTTGGCTACTGTATCTGGCATACGGCGTTATCGGTGGCTTGGGCCTCGGATCTGGCTACGTGACGCCGGTTTCCACGATTATCCGCTGGTTCCCCAATAAGCGTGGCTTGGCAACTGGCCTGGCCATCATGGGCTTTGGCTTTGCCGCGCTGCTGACGGGTCCAATTGCTCAGCATCTGATGGCTGGCATCGGTCTTTCCGCTACCTTCTACGTCTTAGGCGCCTTCTACCTGGTTGTAATGCTGATTGCCGCTCAGTTCATCAAGAAGCCACAGCCAAACGAACTGCCAACCGCGATTGCCCAAAAAGCCTCTCGAGTCAGCTTGACGAACGGTCAACAGCTGACTGCCAACCAAGCCGTTAAAACCCGAACTTTTGCTTTCCTGTGGCTAATGTTCTTTATCAACATTACGACTGGAATCGGCTTGGTTTCCGCCGCTTCACCAATGGCCCAAGAAATGACCAAAATGAGCGCGGCCACAGCAGCCGTAATGGTTGGCATCTTGGGTCTGTTCAACGGTTTTGGTTGCCTCGCCTGGGCCACGCTTTCTGACTGGATCGGTCGTCCGCTGACCTACAGCCTGATTTTCATCATCGACATTATTATGCTGATCATCTTAATCTTCTGTCAGGTACCCGCAATTTTTGCCATCGCTCTATGCCTGCTGCTTTCTTGCTACGGCGCTGGCTTCTCCGTCATCCCAGCCTACCTGGGCGACGTTTTTGGCACCAAAGAACTGGGCGCGATCCATGGTTACGTGCTGACTGCCTGGGCGGTTGCCGGCATGGTCGGTCCCGTACTGCTTTCCCTCACGCACCAAGTTCTGCATAACTACTACGTTACGCTGTTGGCCTTTATCGTGATCGACGTAATCGCCATGCTGATCTCACTTTGGATTCAACGTGATTTCGTATCACCAAAGGAAACGGCAGCCGCAAAATAGTCGTTTTATCAAAATCAACAAAATAATTTTTTAATTTTACTATCTAAGCTGCTGATATACGATTAAGCCAAGGATTGTGCAAGTTGTCGTTTTGTACAATCCTTGGTATTTTCTAATTTTTACGGTTGACAATTGTCACTAATAACCGATATGCTGTTTGCAACGATTTTCGAAAGGAGGATTCAAACGCCATGACTAAACCAGCTTCAATGATGTGTTGTCAATCCATGTGCTGTACTGTAATGTAATGTACCGCGCACTATTTGGCATACCATCATTGAATCAGACTGGACACAGGTAGGTAGGCGTTGATTCCCAACAAAAGGCTTGCCGGATCCAAGCAGGCACTAGGCCGTGATTCCTTTGATGGAGTCACGGCTTTTTTGTTGGTTTGCTATTATTCAATAATTCAATTTTTAAGGGGTTTTTACAGATGAAATTTACAAAAGTCAAATTGCTGATTGCCGCTCTTGCCTTAGGCGAACCGTTGCAGCTGCACCAGTTGCTCATGCCGAGACCTTAACAGTCGGCACCACTGCTCAAACCTATCCAACCTCCTACAAAAAAGGCGACAAACTGACTGGCTTTGACATTGCCGTCACCAGAGCAGTTGCCAAGGAGGTGGGTGATAAGGTCAAATTCAAGGTTGTTGGTGACATCCCAAGTCTATTCGGTGAACTGGACAAGGGCAGCATCGACACGATCGCCAATTCCGTCACGGTGCTTCCTGAACGGCAAAAGAAATACAACTTCTCACCAGTCTACTCATATTACGCCGCTCAGATCACCGTTAAAAAAGATTCCAAGTATAAAACGATCAAGGATCTGGAAGGCAAAACCGTTTCGGCCACGGTTGGGTCATCCAATATCGATTTGCTGAAAAAATATGACTCTAAGACCAAGATCAAAAAATACGATGATCGCAATGCTGTCTTTACTGATGCCAACAATGGTACGGTTGCTGGGGTCGTCAACCACCATCGGCTAAAGTCGATGGCTTGTAGGCAAACACCACCGATATTGAGTGTCTGAACCACAATTTGCATAGATACGGACGA
>ERZ832973.1462-NODE-1462-length-18241-cov-6.647036_pt1 | contig 18241 bp, 24 predicted proteins | sample MGYA00519950_ERZ832973 | MGnify/ENA primary metagenome ERZ832973 (study PRJEB31850, sample SAMEA3708734) | human gut metagenome | biome: human gut; feature: human-associated habitat; material: faeces | place: China | collected 2014 ... | reverse complement strand
ACGCAAAATTTACTCGCAAATCACTCTTGTTCAATTATGCGGTATTGCCCTAAGTTTATCATCCGCAACATACATAGAAATCTCTACTCTGTAACACATTGGGAGGCCTCATTATGGAATTTGACCGTGAAGTATTTGATCTTATACCATCTGGAAACAAAACCTTCAACCTGATTGGCCTAAAAATGCCGAGCGATAAGGATATACAGCCTGTCGAAAAAGGTCACCTACGGGTGGCCTTTTTCTGGTAAAATGGTTCAAAAAATGGTATAATAAGTACGAGTGATAAACGTGCTAACGAATGGGTATTAAAGGCAGCTGCGGACGAGGGATATTTGGACACAGAAGCCATATTTGTAGACGGTACGCACATAAAGGCAAGTGCAAATCTGAACAAGCAGGCCCGCAAAGCTGTACCCAAAGAAGCAAAGCGCTATGCACACGAATTGTTTGATGAGATAGACAAGGACAGAGAAGCGCACGGAAAGAAGCCCTTCGACGAAAACAACAACGGGAATGATTCTGGCAGTGGAGATAACTCCGGTGAATCGGAAATGGTAGAAAAGACTGTTTCTACTACAGACCCGGAATGCGGCGTATTCCACAAGGGCGAACACAAGAAAGTCTTTGCCTATGAAGCGCACACCGCTTGTGACAAACACAACTTTATTTTAGGTGTACAGTTACGCCAGGAAATATTCACGACAGCGTAGCATTTGATTCTCTGTATGATGATATCTGCCAGCACTACCCTGAACACAAAATCGTTGCAGCCGACAGCGCCTACAAAACCCCTTGGATCTGCAAAAGAATCTTTGAAAGTGGCAGAGTTCTGACTTCTGCCTATATGCGCCCCAAAACCAAAGACGGCAACCATCCTTGGTATATGTATGTTTACGATGAATACTTTGACGATGTGATTTGTCCGGAATACAAGGCGCTGCATTATTCTACCACGAACCGCGATGGCTACCGCGAATATAAAAGCCGCTCTTATCTGTGTGCAGACTGCCCAACAAAAGCGATGTGTACACAAAATGCCAAGTGCGAAAAAACCGTTACAAGGCATATCTGGCAGCGTTTTGTAGATATGGCTGAGGATGTACGACACACACCTTTGTACAGGGATATCTACAAGCTAAGACAACAAAAAATTGAGCGTGTGTTTGCGATGCAAAAGAAAAGCACGGTATGCGCTATACGCAGTACAGAGGCTTGGCTCAGGTTACCAACTGAGTGAAGCTTAAATTTGCTGCCATGAATTTGAAAAAACTGACCACTTGGAAATGGAAACGCAAAAATCCTTCTCCAGGGAAGAAGCAGAGAAGGATTTTGGCGGCCGATTATTTTTCTTGGCTGCTATTTTCCCTTTTCAAACGAAAAAGCCTGCCTTGGCGTGATTGCTAAGACAGACTTTTTCTACAGGCTGAGGCCGGAGAAGACCTCTCCGGCCTTATTTTTTACAACAGGAGGATCGTTCACATGGACACCCAAAACACAAGCCGTCAGCTCCGCTACCTTGAAGAAGTCCGTATTTCTCTGCACCGTGCTGGTTTTGGAACCCTGCCGGTGGAGGGGGAGCAGTTGCCCGTCCTTTGGAACGGCACACCCCTCTGCCGCATTACCGGCAAGGGCAGCGTGTTCTATCGGCGAGAGGATGTAGACACGCCCTAGGCAGAGGATGCCCTATATCGCGTCGAGGACATCGCCGCGAAGACGCTGGAGTATATGACTGCTATGGAAGCCGCCCCGCAGCTCAAAGCCAGCGGACTGGATGGAGACTACCGCATCCTCGCTGACTTTGGCGGCACGGTGCTGGCGGGTACTCCAAGCAAATACGGCGTTCAATTCGTCACATGGGATTGGGACTATGACCGCACGGGCGTGGTACACGGGCACTATTTCATGGAGAACTACGATGCTGCCAAGCAGGACTTCGCCACACGCTCTGGGCTTATCCCAAAGGAACAGCTTTTCACCACAGAGCAGATGATCGAGATTTATCGCTGCTGTGCCGACTCCATGGACAGCGATTTTTTTGAACTCACTGAAGCGCAGGAAGATCTGATTTGTAGCATCCAGCAACAGATTGAGATATGCGTGCCAGATCTGGACGAGCGCGTCCGGAGACAAGAGAAAGCGCTGGAACACTCCTCGCAGGAGCAGACAATGTAATACGACATGGTAGCGGCTGGAGTTTTAGTAATAAGACTCCGGCCACTTTTTATATTGGAGGAAATGAAATGCCACAGATCAACCGAAAAAGCTCATTGGGCCATTGGTATGCCCCAGTCTTTGCTCCAGATTATCCCCGCGATCCGCCGGAGATTCACGCTTGCACACTTTTTGAGCGATGCACCGGCTGCCCCTATCCAGGGCATGGCTTCATCTGTTGGCAGAGTGAAGATACCTGCCTGCGGACCAGAATGAACAAAATCACGGATCGGAGGAAAACAAAAATGATGATTCAAGTGGTTCTCAGTAATCCCAGCCACCCGGAATACGGCGTGGTGACCCTCCCGTTCTCCATCCCCCGCGACCAGTACGCGCACTGCATGGAGCTGCTGGCGGCGTTGGAGATTGGCGACGCGCTCAAGACGGACTGCAAGGTGGAGAAGATCGACAGCTTCTACGCTGTCCTCAAGCGCGCAGAGATGCTCACGGTCAATGTGGAGGAGCTGAATTACCTCGCCAAGCGGCTGGAGGATAGCCAGCTCCCCAATGAGGTGGATGTCCTTCTCGATATGGAGTACGAAACTTTCTCCGACCTCAATGAACTGGCAGAGGCAACGGATGGGTTATCAAAAGCGGATGTGGGAAAGTTGGGCGCTGTGGTCATGCTGGCAGAGCCAAAGTCCGCGGCACAGATCAAAAACCTTGCAGAACACCTCGACCTCTTTGACTTCGCCCCCGGTGCGCATACGCCGCAGGAGTACGGCAAGTATATGATCCGGCAGTCCGGTCGCTTTGACTATGACGAAAACCTGGATGATTTTTATGACTATGAAAAGTGCGGCACGGAGCGCATAAACGCGGAGGACGGGATGTTCACCGACCGGGGTTACATCGCCTATAAGGGATGTTACAGTATGGAGGAAGTGATGAACAGTGGTCAGAGCAGCCGCATGGAGATGGGAGGGATGATGTGATCATTCAAGCAGAACTGAAGTGTAAGCAGACAGGATGCGAGGCAGAATCCTGTGCCGTGGATAAGGTCATCGAGCTGCCAAGCCCGCGGTTCAGGCAGTTCAGCCGCGCACTGCTGGCTGACTATGATTTCATCGCAGAGAACAAAAACGCTGTCCAGCGTGATGAGGACGCCAGGCACTGCCTGCTCATCTTCGACGCGGAGGGAACGGACGGTTTCCTTATTGACCCGCAGGGGCACAACTACGCTCGGTACAGTGCCTTTATTCCCAACGTCCGCAGCTTGCTGACGCCGGATATGGCAATCGACCGCAGCTATCTTTCGCCGGCAGAGCCTTGGCGGGATGAAAATCGGGATGAAATGCTCCGCATGACGCTGCGTGTCGAGGGAAAGCCCGATTACACCCTCGTCCTCCCCGCTGACGAGGAATATCTCGATGCTGTGAGGGCTTACCTTGATATTGATGTTTTCGCGGATGCCATGCTCTGTGATATTCACTTTAAGGTATAATAAAAACAGCTATAACTGGGAGTTCAAGCTGGATCGAGGAGGGGTTCAATATGACCCCACCAGAACCTCCCACTCTATCGGAGGATTAAGACAGAGAAAGAACAAGCATGGAGCAGAAACTCATGTTTTTGTGCTTGCGGGGGCGGGCAAATTCAGCACCATAATGGATTGAAACGAACACCCATCGGTCGGCTACCGGGTGGGTGTTCATTGTATAACACAGGCGCTGTGACGAATTTGTGACACTTTCCCCGCACTTTCGCGGGAGAATTTCAATGCAGCTTCTGGTATGATACAGACAAGGTTGATACACAACCACAAATACTTCAAAAAAGGAGCGTAACATACCATGAAAAAGAAAATGATTTGGAGATTTGCACTGGCACTGGCGTTGGTGGTATCGACTGTCGGCACGGCAACTTCCGCCTTTGCCGCCACATCCGTACCAATGGAGCCTGTTACTAAAATTGCTACCGAGAACGAGGATGCCATCTGGGAGCAGATTGAGGCGGTGGAAGAGAAGAGCGACGCCATCTTCCAGAGAAACGCAGCGCTATGGGAAAAGCTGGACGAAATCTGCAACGCCCTGCCTGACGACTATGACTTCACAGACTTTGACGAGGCGGCGTTTATCCGCAGCACCAATGCCCTGACCGAAGCGGAGAAGAAAACGCTTCTGGCAGACATCAAGGAGCTGAACGAGCTGGACGCCCAAATGGAGGCGCTGTATGAGAAGCTGCCCGACTGCGACAATATGCCGCTCTACGAGAAGGCACTGGAAAAAGCCGATCCCAAGGTACTGGATGAGATCGACACCCTGGAGCAGGAGTATGACCGCGTCTGCGAAAAGCACGCCGACCTGTGGGACAAGGTAGATGAAGCGTACTTCAATCTGCCGGACGACTACGACTTCGACAACTACGATGAAGCCGCTTTCATCCGCAGTTTGACCTTCCTGACCGACACGGAAAAGGACGCGCTGATCGCCGACTACAACCGTCTTGCGGAGATCGACAGCCGGCTGTGCGAGCTGTACAATTCCATCTGGGGCAACACCGGCTGCGAAAGCGGCATCTGCCCCTTTTGACAGAAAGACGATATTCTGATAGTATAAAATCAACATCATGCCGATGCTGCGCCTGCGCGCAGCATTTGGCGCTGCTTTCAAGGAGGACGCATGGGACATTCCATCTATTTGGCGGACGATGAAAAGAGCATCCGGGAGCTGCTCCATAGCTTCCTCGCAAGCGACGGATATACCGTGCGCTCCTTTGAAAGCGGCGATGCGCTGCTGGAGGCGTTTCGTCAGGAGCCTGCGGAGCTTGTAATACTGGACATTATGATGCCCGGCACGGACGGACTTACCGTGTGCCGGGAGCTACGCTCGGTTTCCGATATCCCCATTATCCTGCTTACGGCCAAGGACAGCGAGCTGGATTACGTCATGGGCATCAGTCAGGGCAGCGATGATTACCTCACCAAGCCCTTCCGCCCCACCATACTGCTCATGAAGGTGAGAGCCCTGCTGCGCCGGGTGGAGATGGACAGGGGGAAAACCGCGGCGGCAGTAGATGAATTGCGCTATGGGGATCTCCGCTATTCCGCTACGGAAAATGCTGTCTTTTGCGGAAGCACGATCGTGGCACTGACCCAGACCGAGCTGCGGCTGCTCAGCTATATGATGAAGCAGCCGGAAAAGGCCTATTCCCGCGAGGAGCTGCTCAGCGCGGTGTGGGGCTTTGATTCGGAGGTGGAGACCCGTGTGACCGACGAAACCCTGCGCCGTATCCGAAAAAAGCTGACGCAATCGGGCAGCACCGTCAGCGTGAGCACCATATGGGGCTTTGGCTATAAGCTGAAAGGGGCAGAGCGCACATGAAAAACATCAAGCTGCGGATTGTGTATCTGATCCTTTGCTCGGCTCTGCTGCTCTTTGCACTGTTCATGCTGGCGGTGAACCTCATCATACCTGCACACTTTGTGCGTGAGGCAAAAAAGGCGCTCATCAGCGAGGCACAGTACCAGAACCGCACTATCCCCTATACCGACGATGGATCCTTTTTTGACGATGAATGGAATGACACGGAGGAGCACTTCCTTACGCCAAGCATCGTATTTTTAGAGCTGGATAATGCCAATCAATCAAGCGGTTGGAACAGGGACGCATATCGTCTGGAGAAAAAACTGCTGGAATACTGTAAGGGGCGGGATCTATCGCTCAACCAATGCTATACCTTCAAAACGGACAAGCATCACCTGATATTCATGTCCGTGCAGGAGGAGCAGGACGATTGGGAAAAGCCGTACGCCTATATCATGTACATAGACATCGGGCCCATCACCCGCTATATCGTGACGCTGAACTGGGCGTTCTTTGCGGTGCTGCTGGCGATCTCCTCCGTCATGTGCCTGCTGGGGTTTCGGTTTGGCAGGGATATTGAGAAGGAGGCGGAGCGGCAGCAGACCTTCTTCCAGAATGCCTCCCACGAGCTGAAAACGCCGCTGATGGCGATACAGGGCTATGCGGAGGGCATACAGGCGGGCGTGATGGACACAGGCAGCGCGGCGGAGGTGATCCTGGAGGAGAGCGACCGCATGACAGAGCTGGTGGAGGAGCTCCTGGACATCTCGAAAATCGATATGGGGCGGCAGCAGCTTGCCCTTTCCGAGATGGATATTCGGGAGCTGCTCTACGACAGCATACGCGCCGTGGAATCGGCAGCCGCTGCCAGCGGCATTACCATCGCGCCGGACTTCTCTGAAGAACCCATCATGGTCAAATGCGATGACACGCAGATGCGCAGGGCGGTCACGAATATCCTGACCAACGGATTGCGATATGCCCGCAGCGAGCTGCGCCTGACCTGCCGCGCAGACAGGCGGCAGGTGACGATACGCATACAGGACGATGGGGACGGCATCGCCGAAGCGGACCTGCCGCACATCTTCGACCGCTTCTATATGGGGCGGAGCGGAAAATCCGGCATCGGCCTTGCGCTGACCCGGGAGATCATCCACCTGCACAAGGGAACCATCCGCGCCCGCAACGGGGACACCGGTGCCGTTTTCGAGATCTCCATTCCGGTGAGCAGATAAGAAGATCACCGCGCCGCCTTTGAGCGTCCCTCTTGTAAAAAGGACGGGCCTGGAAAGAATCTTTGCTGGTGCCGGGCGGAGAGTTTCCCGTGATTTCCTCTTGTGCCCACATTGTCAGAATGGAGTACATCTATGGACTGCAAAGCAAAAAAATATCTGCATATTTATGACTGGAACTACTGGTGGGGCTATTACCGCTGCTGTAAGGACTGGGAACCTTTCCATGCGGCGGAGTTTTCTCTTTCCGAGGACGAGGCAGGAAAGGCGCCCTTTTTCCACTTTGATTTCCATAACCTCCCTGCCCTTCACCAGACCATTCTGGACGGTGAGTTTGTGGAGCCGGATAATCCGGATCATCCGCACTTTCTGGAGCAGGCAAGGCGGCTCAGAAGCGGTGAACAGGACTGGTTCGTCGGGGCGCTGTACTATCCGCTTTTTTCACCGGAGATGCATTTCTGCAACGCCTCCGTCCGGAGCGGCGTCCCGCTGACACAGCTGCTTTCCCCGTCTGTACCGCCCTATTACGGGGTGATCTTTCTCCGGGAGGAGCGCCCCCTCACTCCGGAGGTGCTGACGCATTGGGCGGAGACTCTGTCCCAGCCCCTGTTCGGCCAGCCGTTTTCCTGCACGCTTGCACAAGTTCCCAGCCGGCAGGAGGCGATGGAGCAGTTTGAGAATGAGATGCGGCTGATGCGATGAACGAGCGCCCGCCGCGATGTCCGGCGGCAGCTGCAAGGCCCCCAACGCCCTGCGGTTGCAGAATTACTTACAACGGAGAAGATGTATGACATTTGAAATTCACAGCGACATCACAAATCGATCTATGACCATAGCTGCCCGCGCGATGCGCAGGGTGCTGCGGCGAAAGAGAAGCATTGTTTGGACCATCTTCGGCTGGAGCGTCTTTGTATTCAACGCATTGCTGCTGATCCCATTCGATGGAGAGCCTTTTGCGCTTGATGTCAGGACGGTGACTTCCCTGCTGACAGAGGTGATGCTGCTGTCCGTTCTGCTGTTTCAGGACCGATTCAATGGCATGATCGCCCGCAAAAACGCGCTGGCGGGCACAAAGGAATATCATGTCGCATTCGGTGAGGATTCCTATACCGTCGTTACGGCGGTCACCACCTCCACGTTCCACTATGAGCTGATCGACGCACTGGCTGAGTCGCAGGACTACATCATCCTTCTGATGAAGAAACGCTATGCGCAGCCTCTGGACAAGCGTACTCTTACCGGCGGGACGGTGGAGGAATTCAAACGATTCCTTGAGGAGAAGACCGGAAAGACGTTCCGGCGTGTGAAATGAACGAATTTTCTATTACGCCCTTTCGCGGGCCGCATTTGCTTCTGCTTTTGCTTACGGCAACGGCGGTGCTGCTCATATTCTTGCTGCTGCGCGGAAAACCGGAAGCACGGCGCTCCCGGTATCTGATCGGCGTTTGCTTTTTTAATCTCGCGCTGTTTGCCGGCTACAAGCTCTCGCTGTCCATTGACGCAGCGTATATCCGTGCGTACTATCCCAATGGCTTCAGCATTTTCAATGAGCTGCCGCTGCACCTGTGCAACATCAATCTGTTTCTGATCCCGCTGGGCATGTGGAAGAGAAACTGCTCGATCATGGGCTTTTCCTTCTTTGTAGCGCCCCTTGGCGCACTGATGGCGCTGCTCTTCCCGGAGCCTCTGTTCTCCGGCTTTTCGCTGTTAATGCCGCGAATTTTCGGCTACTATGTGACCCACGCAATCCTTGTTGTCTGCGGCCTGAGTCTGGCGACGCTGGGCTTTTACCGCCCCGACCCCAAGAATATCCCGCGGATCCTCAAGACCTTTGGTTTGCTTGCCGTAGGCGCGCACCTTATCAATCTCCTTTTACGCCTCACGCTCTGCCCAGAGGCGAACTACTTCTTCACCTACGGCGCGGAGATCGGTGTGCTCAAGCTGTTTTGGCGTATCATCCCGGCGCCGCTGCTTTACGGGCTGCCGGCACCGCTGATTCTTGCAGGCTATATGTACGCAGTCTGTGCGTTGTCCCGCCTGACGCAAAGGGCGGAAGAAGTGCCTTTTTCATAGATTGGATAAGTTCCGCAGCAAAAAACAGCAGATAAGGGAGCGCGTGGTCGAGTATCTGCAAAGGTGTGGTTTTGATCCGCCGACGTGGCTTCTGCTTTTTGCCGTCATAATGGATATTCGTCCTGGATATGTTGACCACAGGGGGGTGTTCCTCATACACAAGCCCTGTGGTCATTGAATATCTTTGTAGGCTTGGGGACGGTCGTTTCAACCGTGTGTACCCGCTTCCTTGGCCGGCGACCATGGAACTGGACCAGATTACTGTGGAAATACCTGGACAGATAAGATGGGCTGCCGTGGCTTTGGCGTTGCTTACTGTGCCCCGGTTCCTGTTTCCATGCTGATTCTATTACGAAGATAAAAAAACAGCGGCACAGAGAGTTGCTCTGTGCCGCTGTATGCTTTATACATTATATAAAAACCTTACATGCTATCTGCTCTGTTGTTCTGTCGGAGTGAGCGGCAGACGACATACCCTGCCGGAGCGATCATGATCAGAATAAAAATGCTGATCAGTTCATTCACTTCGGATGGCGCAAAGCCCTGCAGCATAGTAATGAGGTTGTTTGCGAAATGCACGAGGATGGGAAACAGCAGGTTCTTTTTCTTCTCGTAAAGGATTCCTGCGGCAATACCCATGAAGGTGGCATAGGCAGCCTGCACGATATTCAGGTGATAAACGCCGAAGAGTACAGATGATATTAGAATCGCGGCCCAAACGGGGATGAATTTCCGCATGGAGCGAAGTACAATGCCGCGGAATAGAATTTCTTCTACAACAGGTGCAGCAATCACCGCAATCATAAATGTTCCAAATGCATTTCCGCCGGCAATATTTTCAGCACCGGCGTTTATTGCCTCAACGCTTTTCTGCAGCGAGGGAAGCTGTTCTGCCAGCATGATCCAAAGACCGGAGATCCCGCAAATGCCAAATCCTACGACCAGACTGCCGAGCACATCTTTAAAATTTGTCGCTGTGCGCGGTTCGCTTATATCTTTCCTCCAAAGCAGTTTATAGAGCGTAAAGAATACGAGGATAAGAACAGCGTAGATCAAAATCTCGCCCCAATATGAGTGTTTCATAAATTGCTGCGGGGGGATATGAAAAATATCCAAAACGAGCCTTTCCACAAGGAAATATAATAGATTGGATAGCAAAAAATGCAGTGCGATTGCAAGAATGGGAATAGCGAGATATCTTTTTTTCATCATACGGTCAATTTTTTCTCCTGTCTGTATTTTTGAGGGGACTGCAGCAGTATAACAGATTTAACTTAAAGTCTTCGTTAAGGGGCGAAGCCGCAATCTTTCGGAAGCGGCATCGCAAAAGGACACTGTTCATCTTCCCTGTCGAACCTTTTGACCTTCCTCTAAAAGATGTTTTCCTCATAGTTGGTGACATGCTGAATTTGGCATTAGGCTCCTTGTGTTCTGCAAAGCTTTTGAAGTTCAAACAGAAAATACCCACAGCCAAAGCGGCTGTGGGCATTTTCAAATCAGATTGTACGAGCTGACGCTGTCCTGCCAATCTCTACAGACCGTAGCTGCTTCTTACGCCTGCAAAAGCCCAACGTCCTGCCCGGTGTATCCGCACTTGCCGATACACTCGAAAGAGGGCTCCTTATCGCGTAGAAGGAAGAAGGCTGTCCGACTCCGGCGTTTTGAGAAGAAAATGGCTTTTGTGAAAGTCAAGTAGCCCCTCATCCCGCATTTTTCCAAGCTCCAGCGACAGTCCGCTGCGCTCCACGCCGAGATAATCCGCAAGCTGCTGGCGGGAGAATGGAATGTCGAATTCATAGCCACCCCGGCGCTGCGCCTCGGCGGAAAAATAGGACATCAGCTTTGCCCGCGTTGTGCGCTGGCCCATGTGGGTGAGCTTTTCGTTGAGCCGCAGGTTCTTCTCCGCCAGCTCACCCAGCAGATTGCGAATGATCCGGCTGTGGTGGGAGCAGGCGGAGGGGCACATGCTCAAAACGCGTCTTATATGCAGAAACATCACCGTCACCGTGCTCTCCGCCTCCACGCTCACATTCAGCACTGCCCCCGGCGCGCAGGCGAACACCTCCGCGAAGGTCTGCCCCGGCCCGGTCTTGGAGAGGATGTTGCGGTTTCCCCAGATATCCTCCTGCACGATGAGGGCGCTGCCTGCCAGCACAAGACCCACCTCCTCCACCGCCTCCCCGGCGCGGAGCAGGCGGGAGCCTTTGGGAAAGGTGTCGATTCTTGCCCCAAGGCAAGAGAGCATGGCGGCAAGCTCCTCGTCGGAAATACCGGAGAAAAGCGCCGCCGTATGGAGTACCGGGAAAAATTCTTTCATAAAAAATCCTCTTTCGTTGAAAATTCAACCGACTTGTTGATTTAATTCTATTATACTCAAACCACAAAAGCAAGGAGGTCTTGCGATGAAACGGAGAATCATTGAAATTGATCAAGATAAATGCAACGGCTGCGGCGCCTGCGCCGCCGCCTGCCACGAGGGCGCCATCGCCATGGTGGACGGCAAGGCGCGGCTCATGCGGGACGATTACTGCGACGGGCTGGAGAACGCAGCAAAAACAGCGCTCCAGCAGAGCGGAAAATTCATTCCGTGGCAGGTGGTCACCGTAACAGTGGACGGCCGGCTGGTGGAAGAATAACAAAATCATTAGAAAAAGGAAGGAAGAAGCACAATGAAGTATATATGCAGTCTTTGCGGTTGATAATATGACGAGAGCGCAGGTTATCCAGAGGGCGGCATCGCCCCCGGAACGCCTTGGAGTGAGGTGTCGGAGGATTTTGAGTGCCACCTGTGCAATGTGGACAAGGAGTTCTTCGAGGAGGCGTGAGCTTCTGATAAAAGGACATAATTTGAACCGAAATAGGAGGAAAACGATAATGGATCATAAAATGTTTTGCTTTCAGTGCGAGCAGACAGCGGGTTGTACCGGCTGTACCGGTAAGGCCGGTGTCTGCGGCAAGACCGCCGATGTAGCGGAACTTCAGGACGAGCTGACGGGCGCGCTCATTGGGCTGGCAAGAGCCACGGACGCCGATACACCGGTCAATGCCGATACATGGCGGCTGATGATCGAGGGACTGTTCACCACCGTCACTAATGTGAACTTCAACGAAAAGACCATTCGCGAGTTGATCGAACAGGTGCACGCGGAAAGGGAACGACTGGCACCAAACTGCTCTGGCTGCGGCTCTCGCTGTGGGCGGGATGATGATTATGATATGAATTTGCTCTGGAACGCGCAGGAGGATATTCGCAGCCTCAAATCTCTCATCCTTTTCGGTGTGCGTGGTATGTCGGCGTATGCCCATCACGCCATGGTACTGGGCTATACCGACGAGGAAGTGAACCGCTTTTTCGCCAAGGCACTCTTTGCTGTGGGTGAGGACTGGGGCATGGATGCGCTGCTGCCCATCGTCATGGAGGTGGGCGAGAAAAACCTCAAGTGTATGGCGTTGCTGGATAAGGCCAACACCGAAAGCTACGGTACGCCTGCGCCTGCCACTGTCCCGCTGACGGTGGAGAAGGGGCCGTTCATCGTCATCACAGGCCACGACCTCCACGACCTGAAGCTGCTGCTGGAGCAGACCGAGGGCAAAGGCGTCAACATCTACACCCATGGCGAAATGCTGCCTGCCCACGGCTATCCTGAACTGAAAAAATATGCCCATCTCAAGGGCAATTTCGGCACGGCGTGGCAGAATCAGCAAAGAGAATTGGCCGACATCCCTGCACCGGTGCTGTTTACCACCAACTGCCTGATGCCGCCGAAAGCAAGCTACGCCGACCGCGTGTTCACCACAGCGGTGGTATCCTACCCGGAAATGACGCACATCGGCGAGGATAAGGACTTCACCCCTGTCATCGAAAAGGCATTGGAACTTGGCGGCTACAACGAGGACAAGCCGTTCACCGGCATCAACGGCGGCAGCACGGTCATGACCGGCTTCGGACACGGCGCGGTGCTTGGTGTGGCGGATCAGGTGATCGATGCGGTAAAGAGCGGCGCTATCCGGCACTTTTTCCTGGTAGGCGGCTGTGACGGAGCCCGCCCCGGACGGAACTACTATACTGAGTTTGTCAAGCAGACGCCCGCCGACACTGTGGTGCTGACGCTGGCCTGCGGCAAATTCCGCTTCAATGACCTTGATCTCGGAACCATTGGCGGCCTGCCTCGACTCATGGATGTAGGCCAGTGCAACGACGCTTACGGTGCTGTCAAAATCGCGCTGGCCTTGGCGGATGCCTTTGGCTGCGGGGTCAACGACCTGCCTCTGTCTCTGGTGCTTTCGTGGTATGAGCAGAAGGCAGTGTGTATCCTGCTGACGCTGCTGTATCTGGGCATTAAGAATATTCGCCTTGGCCCCACGCTGCCGGCGTTTGTCTCGCCCAATGTGCTGAACTACCTTGTAGAGAATTTCGGTATTGCTCCCATCACCACCCCGGAAGAGGATCTGAAGGTGCTGCTGAAGCGCTGACAAACCGTAATGCGGCTGCGGAGAGGAACATCTCCGCAGCCGCACTTTATTGAAAGCAATCATTGAAGGCATGGCCATTTATCCTCGCCACTCATGATTGTCTGTTTACTTTTTTGTTCTTTGCTTCGATACTCCTACACACCGCCTGCACCAGATAATGCTTCTCATAGCAGAACACCTGGAGATGTGAGGAAAGTTGCTTGCTGCAAAAGCCGCAACACTTTGTATATCTTAACATAGGTTTTATGATCCGGTGCTATAATAACCTTAGCAAATCGAGCAATCGCCAAAGAAAGGACAGATTAGAACTATGAGATCACGATGGAAAATCACTTTTATTATATGTGTTGTGCTTATTGCCGCCGTACTTGCAGGCTGCGGCGCAGCCGAGCAGCGTCCGGCATTGGAAAAAATTGAATACACGAACCTGAACGACAGTGGTTCGAGGGAGCTTTTGCAGGAGCTGCTCTCCGACGCAGGCGTGTCAGATGGACGTATTCAGGGCTTTTTCCGCCGTGTGGATCACTTTAATGACATCGTGAAGCAGGAATGGCTTACGGATGGCTTTGAGGAAGCGGAGCTGCTGTATACGAAATATGACCCTTACGCAATGCAGGACGAATGGACGGCGAAGAACGGGACGTTTCCGGGCTATAACTGCCGGATCACCGCCATGAGCCTGTTTGGGGACTTCCTCTCCGTGAGCGCAGACTTTCAAATCAATGCCGATGAAGATGTGCTGTTTGTGGACGAGGAAGCGCTGAAAACAGATCCCGATGCGCTGGGCGGAAGCAGCCTTGCAGATTTCCGCGCACTGTATTCCTCCATGAAGGCGGAGGATACCACGGAGATCAAGCGTCATGTGCAAACCGTACAAGAGGAATGGGCTTCCCGCGGCGTTGCCTTTCGGGAGAATGAAAGAATCCGTCTCATCACGGTATTCTTCCACGATAAGCCGACCGAGGAGGAATCTCTGCTGTTTGTCGGGCATGTTGGCGTTCTTTTGACGGCAGAGGACGGGACGCTGTACTTTGTAGAAAAGGTTGCCTTTCAGGAGCCGTACCGGATGCTGCGCTTTGCCGACCGAACGGCACTGAGCGATTATCTTATGGGAAAATATGATACCTCATGGGGACAGGATACGGCGAGTCCCTTTATCATGGAGAACGACAAGCTCATGGACGGCTGGCGTCCAAACCCGGATAGCGGAAGCCCCGCGATCAACTAAGGACTGCACGTTGCTGCCAATATAAGAAATCCCCGACCGGAGTCGGGGATTTCTTATATTATTCTCCGCTGAAGCTGTGGAGAAAACCAGATAAAGCACATCAACGCTGCAAAGTGACTTCAAATCATAGAATGTTAATTTGCGTTGCTTGCCGCAACGGCCCTGTTTCTGCTAAACTATGCATGAAGTCTTTAGAAGAATCATGCCGGAACGCTTATTTCTCTCTTTTCTGGAATCTGCTTAACTATTTCAGTATATTCTTATTACAAATCTTGCTGAATAAGGCGTAAAGCTATGAAAAAGGAGTGCCCATTGAGGCACTCCTTTGCTCTGTTGGAACCGTGCGAAGCTGTCATTTTAAGTCTGCTTCTTTATCATAAAGCATTGGCATTCAGTTTTTTAAATTCCACATAGGCTACGGCAAAGGCACAGACCTGCCGTGTGCAGCCGGGGGTATTCTTGAGACAGAAATGTGGTTATTTCTCTCGAAAGAGCGAAACAGAGTTTAATAGAATGGATATCCCTACACATACCCACAGAGCCTTGCTCATGGTTGGCATAATATCCATCAAGCCTCCCCAATCTTCATTTAGCACACGCATCGCTCCGTCTGAATAAAACGAACATACGGTCAATGCAGTGAACGATAGGGCTGCGAATCTAAACCATTTTTCATTCTTGTTTTTAAAAGAGTAGGTCAGATTGAATCCTGTAAAAATCATTGCAGAAATTCCTAAAAACAGCCACATATATATGATCTCCTTAATCTAACATGCCCTGCGCTCTTTTGAGACAAGGCTCGCAATCGTATCACTTACGGACAGGAACTGCCGTTGAGAGGATCGTTTGCAGCCCTTTACCGATTCTCCGCCAGATATTCCTCCGCGTAGTGGACGGCCACCGCGCCGTCCGATACGGCGGTGACCACCTGCCGCAGCGCCTTGGTGCGTACGTCGCCCACGGCGAACACGCCGGGAAGATTCGTGCGGGTGGATTCGTCTGCCACGATATAGCCGGACTTGTCCAGCGCCAGCTCATTTCGGAACAGCTCCGTGGCCGGAGCGCGTCCCACGCTGACGAACACGCCGTCACAGGCAAGGTCATGTTCCTCGCCCGTCAGGACATTCTTCAGCCGAAGCCCCATCAGGCGGCTTTCGTGCAGCAGCGCGGAAACGGTGCTGTTCCAGCGGAATTCTACGTTGGGCGCGTTCATCAGCGGCTCATGATAGACCTTCGTCGCCCGCAGGCTGTCGCGGCGGTGGATGAGATAGACCTTCTTTGCGATGCGGGACAGTGCGAGAGCGTCCGCTGCGGCGGAGTTGCCGCCGCCCACCACCGCCACGGTTTTGCCCCGATAGGGCGCGCCGTCACAGGCGGCACAGTAGTGGACGCCCTTGCCGATGAGCGTATCCTCGCCGGGAACGCCCAAGGAACGGGGCGACGCGCCGGTGGCGATGACCACCGTGCGGCCCTGAAAGACGCCCTCGCTGGTTTCCAGCGTCTTGATCTTCCCGGAAAGGCTTACTTTGTACACCTCCGCCAGCTCCGTCACCGCGCCGAAGCGCTCCGCGCTCTGCTGCATTTTTTCGCCCAGCGTAAAGCCGTCGATGCCGTCCTCGAAGCCGGGATAGTTGTCGATCTGCTCCGTCAGCGCCATTTGCCCGCCGGCGGAGAGCTTTTCTAGCACCAGCGTGGAAAGTCCGGCACGGGCGGCATACAGGGCGGCGGTGTAACCGGCGGGGCCGCCGCCGATGACGATCATATCATAGATCTGCTTCATAATCGTGTCCTCACTGCGCCAGCGTTTCCTTGATAAACGCTTCAATGGCCGCCTTGGAGGCGGGGGCGACAATGGAGCCGAGCACCTTGCCGTCCTTAAAGAGCAGCAGCGTGGGGATGGTGTCGATGCCGAAGCGCTCGATAAGCTTCGGCTCCTCGTCATAGTTGATCTTGCCGGTGATGAGCGTGTCGGCGTACTGCTCGCCCACCTTGTCAAAGGCCGGGGCAATGCGGCGGCAGTAGGGGCACCACTGCGCCCAGAAATCCACCAGCACGGGCTTGTCCGTGCGGAGAACGTCGTTTTCAAAGCTGTTGGTCGTAATGGTAAGCATCGTATATCCTCCTATTTCTGTGTAAAAAGCTGTGTTTCAATATCTGTGATCGTAATGTGCGAGAGATAGGCGGCGCATTCCTCGTTCATGTTCCGATACAGCGTGTCCATGACGCCCGCCATGCCGGAGCAGATGGCGCAGTCCCGGTCGATGTCGCCGCTGTGCCACGCACAGTCCACAAAGCGGGTATTTACCGCCTCCGCCACCTGCCGCAGAGTCAGGCTCGCAGGATCGGCCGTCAGGCGGTAGCCGCCATCCAAGCCCTCCCGGGTCTCCACCATTCCTGCCTTTTTCAGCCCCGCCAGCACCCGGCGGACGCGGGTGGGGTTGGTGCAGATGTTCTCCGCCAGCGCTTCGCTGCTGAGAGAGTGTCCGCTGTGGCTCAGGCAGACCAACGCGTGGACTGCCAGATTAAAGGAGCTGTTCACAATTATCCCTCCTTCACAAGCTCGTAGGGCCAGTCGATGACGCCTCCGAAGTCGTAGACACTCTGATACCCAAGCGCCAGCAGCTTTTGGGCGGCATCCTTGCTGCGGCGGCCGCTGCGGCAGTAGATCAGCAGCGTGGCTTCCTTGTCGGGCAGCGCCTCGGGCATTTCGCTCCCGATGCTTTCGTTGGGGACAAGGACAGCGTTTTCAATATGCCCGCCGTCGTATTCCTCCCGGGTGCGGACGTCTACCACCACGACCTCCTGTGAGGCCATCATCTCATAGGCTTCCTCGGCACTGATTTTATGATACGCCGCCTTGTCTGTTGCGTCCTCCGACGTATCCTTTTTTGTTTTGGACAGCGCGCAGCCAGCCAGCAGTGCCAGCAAAGCGGCAAGTGCCGCAAAAAGTAATATCTGACGCATAGATTCACCTCCGAAATAACTGTGTCTGTTTTGGTAACAGTTTATACTGTAACTATATCAGACACAGTTTGGGCTGTCAAGAGTTACTCGCAAAAAAATGACAAAACATATCCTGATAGACGGGAAAAAAGCAAGATCGGCAGTCCGGTGCAGGGAAATCTATTACTGCGGCAACGACATGTCAACGCAGTTTTTTACGGCAAGCGTGGCGGAGGAGCTGCTGCTGAATACCGGATTGACGGAAGAAAACAAAGACCGTACCAGACATTTGCTGAAAGAATTTGGGCTTTACGAGTACAGGGATGCGCACCCGTCAACCCTGTCCGGCGGGCAGAAGCAGCGCCTTGCCATCGCCTGCGCCATCTTTTCCGGCCGCAGGATACTGATCCTTGATGAGCCCACCAGCGGCCTCGACGGGCAGAATATGCGCCTCATCGCGGAAAGGCTGAAAAGCGAAGCGCGGCATGGCAGAACTATTCTCGTGCTCACCCACGACAGGGAGCTGATCGAGAGCTGCTGCGATAACGTTGCGGAGGCTGAAAAACGATCGCCATGAATCAGCCGAGGACTGTTATGTGATATCCGCGCCGGAGGGATCGCTTTCTGTCCCTGCCGGCAGCTCCACCGCGATGGTCGTGCCCTTGTCCGAGCTTTCCTCCACCCAAACGGAGCTGCCGTGGAGATCGGCGATATCCCACACCAGAGAAAGCCCCAGTCCCGCGCCACCTGCCGCAGATTGCTCATCTCCAGCA
>ERZ832973.1455-NODE-1455-length-18405-cov-49.597275_pt1 | contig 18405 bp, 20 predicted proteins | sample MGYA00519950_ERZ832973 | MGnify/ENA primary metagenome ERZ832973 (study PRJEB31850, sample SAMEA3708734) | human gut metagenome | biome: human gut; feature: human-associated habitat; material: faeces | place: China | collected 2014 ... | reverse complement strand
TGATCCCGACCGTGCTGATCATGGCCCTCGGCCTCAACGCCAAGCTGCCGTTCGGCGGCACCACGATCCTGATCATCGCGGGCGTCGGCCTCGACACCCTACGCCAGGCCAAGGCCCAGACCGAACAGTTCCAGTACACCGGCTTCCTGCTTGAGAACGTGGAGTCCGGAACTAAATCCTTACCGCCAACGGTAGGCGGCAGCCATGAGTGACTGGCGCAAATCCGCAGCATGCGCCGGCTATGATCCGGAACTCTGGTTTCCCGGCAATAGTCAGCTCATGCGCCGGGAAGCAATCCACATCTGTCACACCTGCCCCGTGATAGAGCAATGCCGCAAATATGCGGAAACAAACAATCAAATCTGCGGATACCCATTACAGGGCATTTGGGGCGGCAAGGAATTCACTCCACGCAAATACCGAAGGAGGGCTCCGAGGTGACATTGACTTCCTCCCGGTGCTAAAGCATCGGGATTCCGGCATCGGTGTGGTGCCGGTGGTTCGCGTTTCTCTGACTGTTGCTTCGTCCCGCCGTGGCGAGATGGAGTCTTACACTGTCTCCGCGCGCGTTTAGCGACTCGGCAAGCCCTGCCGCGTCGAGTATGTTCAGGGCCGCGTTGTAGTCGCGGTCGAGGATGGTGTGGCATTCCGCGCATTTCCATACGCGGATGTTCTCGGGTATTCCGCCTTTCACGTGGTGCCCGCATTGCGAGCAGAGGCGCGTGGATGGCTGGAATCTTCCGATATGCCGGATCTGCCTGCCGTACTGCTGCGCCTTATGTTCGAGTTTCATCACGAACCGTGACGGGGCGACGGTGAGCACGCTGCGCCCGTGTATCTGGCTCATGCCATGCACGTTGAGGGTTTCCAGGCCGATCGCTTGGGTTTCGCGTACGATCCGGAGCGCCTGCTTGTTCTGGTAGTCGTCGAGCTGGTGGCGTGCCTTGGCGTAGAGGCGGGCTATCCTCTGCTTCTGTTTCTGGTATCGTTTCGAGCCTTGTTGTTGGCGTGCTTCCTTCCGTTGGGCTTTCGCCAGCCGCCGCTGGGTCTGGTTGAGTGGTTTCGGCGCTGGTATTCTTCGACGGTTCCCGTCCGTGTCGATGAGGGAGCCGAGATGGGTGAATCCCAGGTCTATGGCGTTGCTGACCGGGATTTCGGGCAATGGTGTGGTTTCGCATCTGACCACGAAACTGACGTACCATGCTCCGTCTGGCTCCCGAATGATGGTGCAGCTTGACGGCGTGGACGGCAGGTCGCGTGACCATCTGACCTTCATGTCGCCGATCTTGGCGAGGTACAGTCTCCCGTTGTCCCGCAGACGGAACCCGTTGGCCGTGAATCTCGCGCTGTTGACGGGATTGCGTTTGAGCGAACGGTATCGGGCGCGACGCTGCCGCCGGGTCTTGCGCACACCGTTCCAACATGCCTGCAACGCATCGCGATGCATCTGCAGCAGGGGGACGTTGGCGACCTCGGCCAGCCATGCGCGCTCCTCGGTGCGTTTCGCGTCCGCGAGCACCTTCTTCTGCAAGGCCGAGGAGGAAGGCATTCTGCCGTTGGGGTCGAACAGTTCCCGGAACAGGTAAACGGTGTCGTTCCACACGACCCTGCAGCAGCCGAACAGTCGTTTCAGCGACTGCTCCTGTACTGCTGTGGGGTACGCGCGGTACCGGTATCGTACAGTCTGTTCCATACCTCCTATGATACCATTTGGTCTATGAAGTATTCGGATGAACTCAGACACGGCCGCACATGCGTTTACAATCTCCAAGCCCATTTGGTCTTTGTGACGAAATACCGTCGAGGAGTATTCACCAAGCCCATGCTCGAAGACATGAAACAGATCATGGACAAGATATGCCGAGACTTCGAAGGCGAACTCATCGAATTCAACGGGGAAGACGACCACGTGCACCTGCTCGTCTCCTACCCGCCCAAGGTCCCCCTGAGCGCGCTCATCAACAGCCTCAAAGGAGCATCCAGCCGGATACTGCGACGCAGATACGAGATACGAACCCACCGCAACCACCTATGGTCTCCCAGCTACTACGCCGCCAGCAGCGGCGGAGCACCACTGGAAACACTCAAACAATACATACGCAACCAGCAAACACCCGAATAGAATACGGCTAACCCGGCCCTGAAGAACCGGGCTTGCGCCGCAAAAAACTGGTCGAGAGGATTCGTCATCGTCCGGCTTCCTTCAGTAGTTTGATTGTGTGCGCGGCTTCGCTGAGCTTGTATCGGATCGTGCTGGTCGGCAGGATGAATGCCCCGACCAGCTCCTCGGCATGCCCGTTGAATCCCTGTTTGAATTCCAATACCCCACGGCCTTCGTCATCCGGGTCGTTGAATACGCCGGTGATGCCGTACATGTTGAAGCGTCGCGGTTGGGTACTGTTGACGCACAGGCGGAGCATTCCTTCGTGGACCAACAGGGCGGGAGCCTGGTATGCCCGGTATTCGGGGAGAGCGCCGGCTGTCAGGTACACGGTTTCACGCCGGTGTTCCACGAACAGGGCGCAGGCGGCTGGGATCACGCTACCATGTGTGGTCAAGGCGCGCGCCTCGTCGAGGCGACGTTCCAGGGCGGTCAGGTTGCGGGCCGTATCGTCAATCTGGCGTTTGAGCCGGGTCGTGGCATGCGCTTCGTATCTGGTTTTCAGCGAATCCAGCTGATCGGCGAGCCTGTCATGTTCGGCGGTCAGGCCGGCCAGAAGCTCATTGGCATGGATTTCGGCGAGCATGAAATGGGCTCGGCTTCCGAATGTTTCCTTGAACCGGCGATAGTAGTCTTCGTCGCGGGCCGTGAAGCCGCGTCGTCCTGCGGTCTTCCGTTCGATGTCCACGAACGTGCCAAGCTCATCCGCACCGAGTTCGCGTACTCGCACGCCTGATGTTCTCGCCCGGTTCGCGCTCCACCGGGTGCGCGGCTTACATGAAGCGAGCAGCGTCTTCTCATCCTTGATCCCGTCGAAGGTTCTGATCCAATTCCAACGGTTGATGACTTTCCCGTATCCGGTGTCGAATCCTTGATGCTTCCAGCCGCATGACCGGTAGGCGTCGAGGATCATCGTGTCGGGGACCCCGATCGGGTTCCCGACCGCATCATGCCTTTGGTATTCGATATTCGGCCAGCATGTGACGGACACGGCATGACGGCGTCGTGCGGCGAGACGAATTCCACGGGTCATGTGTTCGAGGAGTTTAGGATCATCGAGCGCGCACAACGGTCCGAGCCAGATGCTGCCTTCCAGGCCAAGCCGGCCTCGTGTCCACGCAATCAGGCAGCCGGCCGATAGAACGCCGTTGCGGGTCACGCCGATCAGATCCATGTCGTCCACGTCCGGTTCGGCAAGATGAGCCATGTGCCCGGTCTGCTGGAATCCGCCCTGTGGGTGTCCGGCTGACAGTAGATCCAGTTGGTTGAAGGTGATGGGTGTAATGTCGTAAATCAATTCAGTCCTTCCATTGCAGGTTCCGGCCCGGCCGGCCCCGTTTCGGGCAGGTAGCACCATGATTGGGGCGCGCGTTTCAGTCCGATGTCGGACAAAGTCTTCGGCTTCCCGTAGCGGATGGGGTTTTCCAGACGGTATGCGTACAGCCTGTCTGCGCCTTTCGCATACTCGTCGAACAGGTTTTTCGGGATGCGGGATTCGGTGCCGTATCCCCTCCAGATGGTCTCCGGCGGGGCGGCGTGCATGCCTTTCACCCGTGCCTCGCCGACGATGAGTCCGGTGCCGGTCCGGTAGATGAGCATGCGGTCGATCATTCGTTTCATGCGACTGCGTCGTATTTCGACCGTCTTCGTGCCGGAGAGTATGAGGTCCGCCCATTCGGGTTTCAGGGCGAATACCGCCGCCGAGACCCCGGTATCGTCATTCATCGTCGTCCTCCTCCCGTGCCATGCCGTATGCGGCCTTGACCGCGATGGTCGCGATGTCTTCCCGCTGACTCTTGGTCAGCCACGGGTATCGTTCCAATGCGCGGCGGACCCGTTTGGTCGCCTGCTTGTCCGCGCATCGCATGGCCCCGTCCATCCAGCCCAGCTGGTAGGCGTTCACGAGTCCGCAGGCCCGTAGCGTGGCATCCGGGGTGTTCTCGATCCACCGGGTCGCGGCCTCGGCGCTCACATCAAGAGGATTCGCCATCATTCCCCCTTTCCCCCTTCTTGCTCGTGATCGATTGGAGGATGGCCGCCAGGTCGCCGAGCTCGTTCCGGCTCAACCGGATGCGGCGGATGCTGCCGCCGTCATGGGTGGCCAGCACCCATGAGCGGGTGCCGTTTCGGCCGTCTCCGGGAATCCAACTCAGGGTCACATGCCCGCAGGAGGCACCGGTGACCATGCCGCACCGTCGTTCGATCTCCACGTCCATCCCCTCCGTCGCCTTCAACGCACGCCTCCCAGAATCAGCGGCACCGCGGCCCGCCAGTGGAACATTTGGCCCGGCGCGGCCGTGCAGTACGCATGATCGGGATGCAGTACGGTCACGCCCTTCGCAGCCATCGCCTCCAATGTGACGGGCCTGTCGTCGATGAGCACGTCCGGCGTGAGCAGCGTCTTGTCGCCGTTGTAGTAGCCGTCGAACTGGAAGCCGTTGCGGTGCAGCCAGCGTTGGCTTTCGCCGCGCCAGTCATCCGCGCGGCTGGTCGCCATGATGACGTTCCAGCCCGCATCGTGCAGCTGGTTCAAGGCTTCGGCGGCTCCCGCATACGGTTCTTCTCTGGAGTACAAGCCGTCGGCGACGGCGCGCGTATGCCACCACATGAACGCTTTCGAATCCCCGCTGAACGGCCATCCGTCGGTCAGTGTGAAATCGTAGGCCGTCGGCTCCGGGCATGGGCATTCGTCCTCGCCATGTCCGCATTCGCGGATGTAGTCGCGCAGACCGTTCGTATAGTCGGCGATCGTGTTGTCGATGTCCACCATGATTGTCTTGGTCAAGGCTGTCACCTCTTTTCAAGCTGGTCTGCCAGTTCGTCAAGCCAGGCATCGACGGCTTCGCTCTCATACCCGTAGGAGCCGCAGGGCAGATTCAGATGCCTGATCTCGTCGGCGGTAAGGCCTCCCGGCTCCCCGGGGTGGGCCAGGGTGAACGAGGCGAGGCGCTGTGCCAGGTCGACGGGGACCGGCATGTAGGATGCGGGAGCCGATACGAGCGGGAACATCGGGTATGCCATGCTTATAGTCCGTTCTTCGTCAGGTATTTGTTGTTGATGATTTTGAAGCATCGATTGGCTCCCAGTTCGTTCGCCAATCCTTCGGACAGTTGCTGGTCTTCGTGCAGATGCCAGACGATGCCCTCGTCCAGACGGTCTTTGGTGACGTTGCCACGCAACCCGTCTACTTTGGCGATCATGTCGTCCACGCTCCCTGTCAATGCCCACTCGTTTTCGTCGAGTTCGGGAACGGCAAGATTCGGCATTCCCGTCGGCCACTGGTTGCGGTCGATCTTGTGATGGTCTTTCCAGACGGCGAAGACGAACGGGCGTTGGGCCGGCAGTTTCAAACGGTTTGATTGGATACCGGGGCCACATAGCTCGAACTGGACGGCCATGCCGGGCCATAGCATCTTGTCCAACTGGAATCTTTTGGCGAGCTGCATGTTCGAGGACATGGAGTCAAGCTCCCAGTTGCGTGAATACACGTGGACTTGTCCGCGTTCGTCCATGCTGAGCGTGGTGCTGGTGCCATCGACCTTCACGGTCGGCACGGCTTTCAACGTCTTGATTTCATCCCAGTGGTCGGTGAGCGTCTGCAAACGTGGCGCGTCCGACTTGGAGCAGGGTGCGTCGAACCGGCCGATCTGAGCACCACCCATCGGCAGGGGCTCCTCGTATTTGAGCACGTTCGCCTTATCGGTGATGTCCGTGCCGACTGCCGGCGTGTACCGGAATCCGAGTTCGTCCAAACGCATGATGAGGCCCTGCGAGTAGACTCCGCGTAGTTTCATGGTGCGTAGCACATGGCCTGTGATTTCCTTGGCTCCGACGATCATGGTCTTCTGGCCGCGAGCCTGGAACGCCTTGTAACGCGGGTCATAGGCTGGCAGGAGACTGTCGGTCTCGAAATAGGCGACCCTGTCCCCCGGTTTCAATCCCATGTCCTTGCCGACGACCACACGCCAGCCCAATACGCGGGCGACTTCGATGCGATCGGCTCCCTCGATGGGGTCGATGCCGGTGATTTCTTGGACGCTGACGAGTTTTCTGCTGCTCATGCCGCTACTCCCATGCTGTATTGTTTCGGCGAGATGGTGATGACCATTTCGTTTTCGTCGTCGTAGATGCTTGCCTCATACCCGTTCGCATTGGCGATGTCACGTGCCATGGCGAGCATCTGTTTGAAGCTGTAGTCTGCGGGTACTGGTGTCGAATACTCGTATGCGCCGTAGGTTCCATCTTTGATGCTTTTAATCTCGTACATTCTGTTCCCCGTCTTCTACTCATCGACTGCGTTGAGCTTCGTCCAGTCGCTCATAAAATCAGCGACGCTCCAACCACGGACGAGGAGAACCACCTCATTCGGGAAGTCCTTGTCAACTGCGTATTCGCTGGGCTTGAACGTGGTGATGCCGTACAGGGAGCAGGCGTAACGATCCGAAATCATTTCGGTCGGGTCGGCCAGATCCTCACAGGAATGGATTTCCCCGCCATCGAGAATCCGATCTGCCGCTTCCTTCGGCAGCTCCTCGTATTCGCATCCGTCTGGGGTGTTACGGCGCATGGACACGTCGAGTTGTCCGTTGCGCCACTTGTCCCAGAGTTCGTGGCTCAGATGGGCGCGGAACATGATCCTGAAGTCTTCAACGTTCATCATGATTTCACGCCTCGATGCTTTCACGGTCGAAGCCAAGCGCTTGAATCGCGTTGTCAAGCGAGTCGGGGATGATGTCGCAGATGTCGCTCCCGAGCATGTCGTGGGCTTCCTCGGCCCAACAGGTCATGAGCTGGTCGAACTGGATGGCGTCCAGCTCGTCGGGGTCGATGCCATAGTCTTCGAGGGTTTGCTTGTCGAAGTAGGTGACGCCGTATTGGCCGAACGCATCGCCATAACCGTAGAAGTCCGGTTCCCTGACGTTCAGCCCTGTGGGCTTGTAGGTTGACAGGAATTTCAGGAAGGCGTGTGCGCCTTGCTTCTCCTCATCGGTGAGGGTGCTATGTTCGAGCGCGTTTTGCAGATAACGGGAGTATGCGATGTTCATTGGTTTTCCTCTTTCATTTTTTTTATGTGGACATATTCAGTATAACAAGTAAAAGAGAAAAGTCAAAAACACAATGAGAACACGCGAAAAAACAAAGAAAGACACCAAAAAAGAAGTGGAGCTGGCGGGAGTCGAACCCGCGACCTTTTCGTTGCGAACGAAACGCTCTACCAACTGAACTACAACCCCGAAGAACGGTGCGAGACCGTTCCTGTTGAGTCAGATTTCCGGCGGGTAGACGATGATGTCGTAGTCCACGAACTCAATCGTCTCTTCCGGTAGCCGGTTGACCTCATATCTGTATACGGTGTTCAGACGCGGATTGAATATTCCGAGATACCGAACGTTCTTGTATTCAGGGTGGATGGAATGCAGCCCCATACGCCAATACATGATTAGCTGCAAAGTATGGTCTTTTGTCGGCTTCTTTTTGGAAACTTTGAAATCCCATAGTGTGTCTGCGGTCATGAAGTCGCCGTCTCCGGCGTTGACCGTATGCGTGTATCCGCCCTCGAACGTCATCGTGTCCTGTGTTTTAGGACCGTATAGGTCGAAGAAATGCAGGGCCCGGTTGACCATGATGCGAATATTGCTGCAGGTATCCGTATCAGGATTGACCGAATTGACGGCGTTGCTGTCAAAGTATCCGTTCCGGTAGCAGGCGTCATAGGTTACGAGTTTCGCTGCGGCGATGATGGAATCATCATCCAAGCCTTTTATCCGGGAGAGAAGCTGATGGGCGGTATCGGTTCGCTTGGCGAGCTTGGAGCCTTTGAAGGAAATCTCGAAAGCCTCATCGACCGGACTGCCGGTCATGAAACGGGTCAGATAGTCGACAGCCAGTCCGACCAGCGAAGCGTGAATGTTTTCAACAGGGGCGAGATCATCAGGACTATCCAATACGGTTTCTTCGAACAGGTTCGGATTAAGGAAACCACCGCGAGGCTGTTTGACTGTTTTGATTCTCTGGGTGACGGAACATCCGGTGATGGTTTGCAATATCGCAAGTTGGTCCCGCTCATCCAATTTCGGTATGGGCATTTCATCCTCCTTGATGTTTTTTTCGAGCTGCCGGTCGGTTACGATCCGACGACCTGCCGCTTACAAGGCGGCTGCTCTGCCAGCTGAGCTACGGCAGCATTGCCGGATTCAATCCCCTCCGGCAGGGGGATTCCGTTAGAACCACGGGATGTCGCAAGTGGCCGAACCAACAGAACCAGAAGCGTTCTTCGAGTCTTTCTCCTGTCCGTTGACAATCACCTTGCAGGACACTTGCTGGTCGTCACCACCCATGATGTCGCCGGAAACACTAAACATTGACAAACCCTTAGCTTCATCTCCGGTGTAGGTTTTCGACCACTGACCTGAGAAGTGCTCGTTGCTGGTTGACCCATCTTTATAAATCATCACTGTGCCGTTGCCGGTGGCAGTCGCCTGAAGTTCGACGGTTTTCTCCGCTGGCTTCGCCGGTTCCGCTGGTTTCGCCGGTTCCGCTGGTTTCTCAGATTTCTCCGATTTCTCCGGTGTTGTGGTCTGACTGGTGCTGCTTTCGGTCGAAGCTGACGTCGCCGTGTCGCTGCCGGACTGGGTGGAACCGACAACCCCAAGGACAACCAGTACTACGATCAGCCAGAACCACCAACGCTTATACAAAGGCTTCTTACCCTGTTTATTGTCGTGTCGGCGGGGCTTCCCCTCATCTACCGGAACCTGTGCGGGGGGGGGGTAGGGGGAGTTACATTATTCGGTGCAGTCATAGGAATCTCCTTAATCTCTTGGAAACCTGAAATAGGTTTCCCTCCTGCGAGCCATCGACCGGATTCGGACCGGTGACCTGCGCATTACGAGGGCGCTGCTCTGCCAGCTGAGCTACGACGGCGGAACCGTTCCGGCATGAGGAACGGTGGATGGGCCATGCGAGCAAAGGAATGCTTGTCCTGCGACCGGTTCATGCCATCGGCCACAGACTGCTCCCATTCGGAACCCAGCGTTTCGCATGTGGCCACTGGGCCCATCGTGCTTCGACGGGATTCGAACCCGCATCACCCCAAAAACGGGGCATCCTGACCGATTGAACGACGAAGCCATGTTGCGGATACGATGCTGGAGAGGCGGTTCTGTTCAGACCACTGAGGTGCAAGGTCCGCGCCTTGACCATCGTTCCACTTCGCCCCAATATGGCAGCGGGCGGGTGGCGGCGTTGACATCGTATTCGCAAGTTAGGTGCGGAAGCGGACGCTGCATTGGTCATCGGCCCCGGTTGCGCGAAGGCCCGGCAATGCATCGTTCCCAAAACAGGCAAGCGTTCAAGACCCGTATGGGCGGCGTTGACGCCCGCGTTTCCGCCAGTGCTTTCGCCGGGATTCGAACCCGGACTGGATGCGTCCTTGGCGCATTGCCTCTACCGGTTGGGCTACGAAAGCATGCGCAGGCAATCCGCAGGGATATGCCCGCGCAGTCCACTGTGGATTCGACCACTCGTGTCGGATCCTTGCACTCATGCTTGCGGTGGACGCGCATACTGCAACACGAGGCATGACAGGGATCACGGGGGCTGAAACCCCATGCTCCTCGAGACCGTTTCCACATCCTGTGGTTCGGCTGACAAGAAACGCGGTCGCCCGCGTTCCAGGAAACCTTTCCCGCACTGGGCGGATAGGCTTTATCGGATTCGCACCAACCCTTCCGACAGAGAGCTGTTCGCATCATCCACTCATAGGATGATGGGCGCTGACGATGGTCCGCGTGTCCGCCGAACAAACGGAGACGTGGACCATCGGACACGACCCGCATGGTCATGACTGCCCGCCGGGAACTCCCAACGGGCATGGAATCGTATCGAGCGGTGTACGGGAATCGAACCCGCATCATCAGTTTGGAAGACTGAAGCACTGACCATTGTGCTAACACCGCAAACAGGAATCCGCACACCGTATCAGAAGCGGATTCCTTAGCGGACGCCACGGGATTCGAACCCGGATCTCCACCCACAGGGGTGGCGTGCTGTCCATTACACCAACGCCCCGCATGGTTGCGCGTCATGATCGTACGACCCATGCGTTTGCCTGACCGGGGATTTATCACGACGGAGGCCGGTCGGGACTCCAACGGTTCCGTTTTTACCGAGTGCGGGAACCGTCAAAATACGGCACTCGTGCATTGCGTTGGAATCGAACCGACGACCTCCCCGTTATGAGCAGGGTGCTCTAACCGACTGAGCTAGCAATGCAAAGTGCCCAAGGCCGGAGTCGGACCGGCTACGCCCGGTTTAGGAAACCGGCGCTCTATCCGTTGAGCTACAAGGGCGTTGCCTCGTAATGCACGAACCGTACGAGGCGCGACGGCGTGAGAGAGAAGAGAAGAGAGAATCCGTGCATTATGGTTGACGGAGTTTCGTGCGTGCCCTCAACGAGAATCGGACTCGTGGCCTTCCGCTCCGGAGGCGGACGCTCTATCCACTGAGCTACAAGGGCGTGGCGTCGTTTCGCGGCTTGGGTGACGCCTGACCCTGTATGTCCGGTACAACAAACATCGAATCGAGTGTAGAGGGAAAATCAATTCGACGTGCTGCCGCTAAGCTCCTCCTCCTGGTTTCGAACCAGGACCAAAGGTTCCAAAGACCCGTGTGCTGCCGTTACACCAAGGAGGAATGTGCGCGAACGCATCGGACACGTATGCCCGACTGCGTTCCGCCATGCCGATCCAACCCGTTTTTTGCTGACTGGATTCCAGGCCCTATCCCGTGGCCTATCACTGCAGATCGGCTAGCGGATGGTGCGAGAGTCGAACTCGCCAGGGACTTCCGCCCCAACAGTCTTAGCAGGACTGCGCCTTTGCCGCACGGCCCACCATCCATGCCAGTGTTTGCGATTCAGGGGCACACCGGCTAAGCCTCGATAGACCCCTCATGGGAACGATTTTCATGCGGGGTTCGCGGAGTAGGGAGGATTCGAACCTCCGGGGGCTTGCACCCCTGCTGCTTTCGGGACAGTCGCATTCGACCGCTCTGCCACCACTCCACTGATCCACACGAAGGAACAAACTGGTTGACGTATTCGTATGGATCTCGTGCTCCCGGTGGGATTCGAACCCACGACCATAAGGTTAGAACTCTTCTGCTCTGATCCACTGAGCTACAGGAGCAAGGTGGATGCCTACTTCGGTTCAAGAAAAGCGACAACCCTTTTCCAAAGGAATAATTCGTTTTTTTGGAATATTGTTGTTACTTAGGCATCCAAGTTTTCCGCCTTCTTTTCGCGCGTGGTCTGCGGATACCACCATATTTGCGATGTTGCGCTTACACATGGCCTTGTGCCATGCATCGTGTTCCCGGCAGGCTTCGAACCTGCGCTGAACGCCGTTTAGGGGCGTGCCTCTGCCGGTTGGGCTACGGAAACTTGGCCGGCTTTCCCTCACCACGGTCGACCTTCGTGGCTGACATCAACCTGAGCATCCCGAAAGAGAGAGGGAAGAATGGAATGCCGCTCATGGGGAAGAATGTGAGGGGATTGTTTTCTTCCGGCCGACAATCCCTAGAAACGGTGTCCCGCTACCGTGTCCGGCCAATGAATAGAAGAGGAAAAAGAAAACCGGATACGAGCTGGAAGCTGAAATGCCGTGAATATCATGCCCGGCTACTGAGAACATGTTATTCACGGCTCGTACCCCATGAGGGAATCGAACCCTCACTCCGTAGGGAACTCGGGTTTGAGCCGAGCGCGTCTACCAGTTCCGCCAACGGGGCATTGATACTGGACGGCCCCGAAAAGGAAATAAGGAAAATTTCGAAAAGCCGCCCAGAACCATTGGGACGGTATCGCTTGACTTGACTGAATCCGTGAGTGAGAAAGGAGCCAAGCAATACCGTCTTCGCGCGTCGGGCTGGTCTCGACCCAGCATCCCACGGTTTTGGAGACCGTGACTCTGCCGTTAAGCTACCGACGCATGAGGAGCAGGAAGCCGAAGATAAGTAGCGGAGTAGCTTCCTGTTCCGAGTGCCCTCGGCGGGGTTCGAACCCGCAACCTCTGGTTCCGTAGACCAACGCTCTGAATCCGATTGAGCTACAAGGGCGATGGCACATTTCGTTCCTTTAACGACGTACGCCTGTGCCGGGCCGTGTTCGGCATGGTCCTCATTGATGTCGCTCCGGAGACCATAGCTGCAAAAAGAGCGCCCTCCCCATCCGCCCTGAATGACAGATGGAGGGGAATCGGGAGACTGGATTGGGTTTTACCAGCAACGTCGAGGACAAACGAGATCATGTCAGATCCCCTCTGGACGTGCCGCCGGTTCGGTCGCAAACCACCCTGCCGGGCCCGGCTCATCTTATCGCCTCGTTTCCGATGCGATTGTTCGATCACTCCCTGAAAGCAGTCCATTGATCGGATGGATTGCTTCGTGCCTCCGTCTGGAATCGAACCAGCATCCACGGTGCTTCAGACCGTTGCTCTACCATTTAAGCTACAGAGGCGCTGTACGACGGACTGTTATGGGATCTGGGTTATAGGCCCTTCCCTGGCCCGTCGCACTGTGTGTTTTCCTTCCCTTGTTTCGCGCGCGGCCGGAAGAAGAAGTTGCCGCAGCCTATCCGATAATAGATTGATGCGCTTATGCTCGGCGATTTACCAAGCATCGTGCCCCGACGGAATTACGATATCCGGACCCAGTGCTTAAAAGGCACCTGCTCTTCCTCTGAGCTACCGGGGCGATGGCATGTTCCCGTCCTTGACGATGCGTGCCCATGCCGAGGCTGTTCGTCCATGTTTTCTCCGGAAGCGTCCACATGGAAAGGACGGTTACGAGTCTCATTGTTGGATCAGATCCATTGTTTTGGTTTTCCGGATAGAGCGGATGACGGGGTTCGAACCCGCGGTTTCCTGCTTGGGAAGCAGGCGTGCTACCACTGCACCACATCCGCATGGCCGTGCTTTTTTCGGATACGTCGCACGGCGGTGACGTATAGTCCGCCAGCCGAAAGAGGGATGGCTGGCTTCCGAGTGAACGTCCGGGGCTTGCACGCCGGATGGGGCTTGGATGCCTGCGTTCGCCAACGCTCTTCGACCCTTCTTGCCAGTGGTCACGGATGTGTTGATTCCGCCGGCCGGCGCTGCCGGTCGTACTGCCCGGGCATCCTCCCGCCCGGGTGAGATCCATGGGAAGCGATATTCCCATGCGAGTCGGATTGACAGGATTCGAACCTGCGACCCCATGCTCCCAAAGCACGTGCGCTACCAAACTGCGCCACAATCCGATATTTTTGACAGGACTCCGTGGCTTACCAGCTACGTACGTGCCCTATTAAACGCGATTTTCTCAGATTCTGGCACCGTCTTAAGCAGTACCACGATGCTTTCATCTTGATTCTTTCGCGTGTTTAGACTGTCTCCACCGGTTTTCCTAACCTCCTGCGAAACCTCCCCTTCCAAGCGTGCGACCTAGGATTTGCACGCTCTTCCAGTTTTTCTTCACAGTCCTCGACTCTCCGGTTGTAAGACCTGTCAAAAACGTGGCTCCGGGTGGATTCGAACCACCAACCATGCATGCTCCGCCGTTTGAGCTACGAAGCCGACCGGAACGCGTCGTCTCATGACTGCGTATCATTCTGGCTTTTACCGTTCGCTGTCAGTCTAATGAGACTGGCCTGACAGCGGATAAAATCCGTCTGTTGTTTAGATACTGTGTACAAACGAAAACCACAGCACGGCCTTGAAGGCGCCGCTACCTGTTAATCCGCCTGTTTGCAACCAGGCGGATAGTGGTGGCGGGAGGACTCGAACCTCCGGTGTTTCCTTGTCGCAGATTTACAGTCTGCTGCCGTCGCCGCTGGGCCACGCCACCGGTGCATCGCTTCTGTCGTCCGTCACGGTGCGATGCGTACCGTGCCCGATTCATCTGTCCCCGCAGACCGTGAGTCTGCACAAGCTCATGGGAGATGGATCAGGGTCGTGGAGCTGCCGAGAATCGAACTCGGGTCTGGCCTGCTGTCAGCCTTTGCTTGCTGTCACGTGCGTAGGGGTTTATCCCCACTTGCGTGGGGGAAGATCATCCGTGGACGGGTGCGTTCGGCGAACCCGCACGGCTTGTAGACGATGTTCATGTACTGGTCGGGCGAATCCATCGTCCGACTGTCCGACCAGTCCGATTCAAAGTTTTCCAGCTTTGACCCGTTAATCGGCAATGGGATCAAAGTCGGGTTTCACGCTACGAGGGTGAAACGGGAAGAAGAAACGGTGTTGGCGTCTATTCTTGTGGCAAGGTTGATGACGGTTGTCCTTGCCGGCCTCCGGCACGTAGCAAATGGTTTCCGGCAGGCTATCGAAAGCCTGTCAGCCCCATTGACTTCCTCCCGGTGCTTTAGCACCGGGATTCCCAGCGCGGAACGCGCAAGCGTTCCGCCTGTAGGGTTCGCACTTCCCTGACGGCTGCTGCGCTTGGCCGAAGCCAAGCGCAGTCTTATACCGTCTCCATGCGCGTTTAACGACTCGGCAAGCCCTGCCGCGTCGAGAATGTTCAGGGCCGCATTGTAGTCGCGGTACATCCGAAACCAGAACCGGCCGAACTGAACAGGTGATATGGGTTGAACGGCGTGAACTTCAGCCGTTCAACCCATGTCTTTACTGCTGCCACCTTGCAAGGGTGGCGTATGGTCCAAGGTCTTGTCCTCACGCCCATGCGGGCTAGAGTTGCCTTGGACAAGAATGTTTTTTGGTGTCTCTCTTCGGTTTTCAAGCGTCCGCATCACGTGCGTGGTGTAGTGGTTAGCTTCCTACGCAGGATGCTTCGCGACTGCCCCGGTCTTGCTCCGGGATGATCCGCTTTTGTCGGATTGCAGTCTTGAGAGAAGTTGAAGAAATGATCCGATTTGATGGATCCTTGAACCTCTTTCATTTCTATGTGGACACATTCAGTATAACAAGTATTTTGATGCTGTCAAAAAGAGAAACCCTATAAACAAGCCAAAATATTGAAATATCAACGGTTAATAACAAAAAAATATGTTTGATATACGGCGTGTCGCACCGGGAAAAACCCGGACAAGCACCACCAAACATCGTTTTTTCGTATTCCGCTGAATGCCGGTACCATAGAGAACCATGACCAACAACAGTCCGGACAACACGAAACCAGCTACCCATTCAACCGACCTCGTGCTCGACCGGGTAGCCACGATCTCAGACATCGAAAACCGTTTGCCGGACAGTAAGGAAATCTGGTACGGGCACAGCATCCTCACCAGCACCCTTTTCCCCGCCACTCCCCCGGCGGAAGGCACCGACTTCGTGAGCAAGGACAACAGTACCGTCGAATACATCCTTGAAGCCGGTATCGATAGTCTCACCAGGTCAAGGGACTTCCCCTATGGGAAATACCCTCGACTGTTGATGGCGTGGATGGCAAAGCAGATTCGCTCTGCGGGAACGAGGAAAACCCCGACCGTTGACCCGTCGCAGCGCACCATCACGATTCCCAGCATGTACCAGTTGTCCGAAGAGCTCGGCATACCCCGTGGAGGACAGTCATCGAAACGTTTGCAGGAACAGTTGCGCCGTCTCCTGTACTGTCATATCAGCATCAGGCAGAAAACCGGGTTTGCGGGCAACCGGGATCGGTTCGACTCCGTGAACATGCAGATGGTGAAGGCCGTCAGCTTCCTGAACGATAACAATAATCAGGATTTCAGCGGCGCCAAGTTCATCCTCACCGATGAAGTGTGGGACAGGCTCGCCCAGGAGTCGGCACCATTCGACACTCGTGCCACCAACTACCTGCTGTCCGGCAAATCAGTGCTCCCCTACGACGTGTACGTGTGGCTGACCGGAACATTCCGCAACCTGCATCACGACCTCACATTGGATTGGGATTGGCTGCACGGACGTTTCGGCGACAGCATCAAGGAACGCCGCGTGTTCAAAGCCAAGTTCCGTGAAGCATTGAAGAAGATTCACGACGTGTATCCCGCCGCGAACGTGGAAACCACCCGGGACGGCATCATCCTGCACCCGTCGCCAACGTCCGTCCCACCCAAGGCGGAACGGCGTGCTTTGGACGAGGGGCGGGGCGATTGGCAGCGATAGGCCACTAATCGTCCCACCTTATTCGCTGATGCAGATCAGTGCTTAATGCAGTCGGTTTTTGATGCTGATGGCATATCGCTGTATCGACACGTGGCCTATCGGTGCAGTTTCCCAATTTTTTTGAAGTTGATTCGTGGATTTCATCCCACACGTAGTGGCCTATCGGTGCAGTTTGGTTGTATATGGGAGCTTTTCGGCTTCGAGAACGGGCTGACGTTCTATCTTTTTCTGAGGTAGTGGCCTATCGGTGCAGAACCCGTTGCATCGGATAGTGGCATATCGGTGTAATCCCGCCGATTCGTTGATGGCCTATCGATGCTGTTTTCTTGTCTCTGTTGATGGCCTATCGGTGCAAAAACCTTTCTTCCGCAGTATTACTGCGTTGCTTATCCGACGGTTCCATGCCTTGTATACTGCCACTATCCGGCACTTTTTCGCGGATAGTGGCCTATCGGTGCATCCAATGATGGACTATCGGTGCAATCGCCTTTGACGATGGTCTTGCAACGTGGAGTATCCCTGCAATGATAGTGGACTATCGCTGCTGTTTTAGTGACCTATCAGTGTCGTTTCCGTGGAATATCACTGCCGAATCCGTGGACTATCGGTGTAACGAACCTGCTCAAACCGCTTCTCCTATAAGGGCTGACGGGCAGTGCTTATAGTCATACTACATACTGGACATACTCTTTTATAGCAGTAAGAACGAGAACGAACGGCAGTGGCCTATCGGTGAATACATTTACACCGATAGGCCACTATCTTGATCTCCTAGGAGGGTTGCATCCCTCAGCTCATTCGTTGATACGAGTCGAAAAGAATCCTCAACCGTGCATCATTGTCATCCTTCGACCATCCGAATGCGTTCTCCGATCCATCGCATGACCGGTACGGCCATGCTGTTGCCCAACGCCTTGTAACGAGGACCGTCCGGAGCGTGTTCCTTGTTCCGATATGGGATATCGGTGTAATCGTCGGGAAATCCTTGCAAGCGTTCGCATTCTCGTGGGGTCAGCCGACGGACGGTGAGACTTCTCTTCTCGCGGCCGCCTGTTATCAGCGTCTGGGTGTTGTGAGTGGACAATGTGGCGCTCATATCCCGTTGAATCAAGGCATCTTCCCCGATTGAATCCTCAGCAGGATAGATGAGCGGCGGATCCTTCTTCGCATGAGAAGTCAAGGTGGGAGCCATATCCACGCTGGTCATCGCATTCGCCTGACCATCGGCCCGGCAGATGTACGTCTGCTGTTTGATGCCAGGCTGCGCGGCCAATGCGCCTGCGACCTCCAGTTCACGAACCTCGTCACGCTGATTTGAAGCGAATGCGACAGCCGGATTATGGTCGGTTTTCAACGTGGGCGTCACGTCTTCCGACAAGGCGAAACCGCCGCCTTTCTCCGTGATTCCCGCATTCGGATTGAGCACGAGCGGCTGCACCTGCACCAATGGGACTTGGTTGCCTCCGGTTCTGGCCCGTGCGGTCAATGTCTGGCTGACGTCATCATTCGCATACCGGAGTCTGGCATCGGTCGGATTGAAGTCCAATGCGGCCACTGCGGTGCTGTTCGTCCGATCCAACGTGTTCATTACATCGTCCTGTTTGACGAGTTTCCCGTTGCTGCCGGTTTGCACCGTCTGGCAAAGGAATACTTTATCCCGTTCGTCAACGACGACGTTTGCTCCACGGTCAACGCAGGGGGAACTATCGTATCGTGAGGTGAGAGTGCCGGCGACATCATCACCGAACTGGGTGAAAACGCTTTCCTGATTTTGCCCTGACTTTTCTCTCGTGGACAACGTCGGATATACGCCGGAAGCCGGATAAACCCTTCGACTCTGGGTTTCGCCGGGATTCAGGCAGCCAGAATCATGATCTGCTTCTCCAACGCGTTCCTGAGCCTCTTCGGTAAGGGCTTGCCTCTTCTGTCGGCTCGACTGATGATTCCACGACAGGCTTTCGCGCTCAAAAAGTACTTCCGCGCAACGCATGGTTCCAAGACTTCCAACAAGGAACACACGCTCGCGTCTTTGGGCCACACCGAAAAACTGCGCATCCAATACTCGCCATGGGGCTGCGGATGTTTTTTTGGACGGTCAGGCGGCCAGTCCAAGACTTCTGCGGT